>MDSW01009825.1_pt1 | contig 25584 bp, 23 predicted proteins | sample 811171 | NCBI WGS metagenome assembly MDSW01 (sample SAMN05326641, study PRJNA326480) | marine metagenome | isolation source: seawater | place: Atlantic Ocean: North West | collected 2012 | reverse complement strand
TTCAGCCATGGCTTCTGAAACCAATTTTGATAATTTATTGGAAGCCTTAATTCGACCATCAGTAAGTTCTTTTGCTTGCTTATCATATAATTTTTTAGATTCGCTTATTTTTTCTTCGATTTTAATTATTGATGCTTCGGAATCTCTGAGATACTCAAGTTCGTTTTTAATATTCTCATGGGTTTGGGCGAGATTATTTGGCTCAACCTTATGTTTTCTTGAAATTGTATGGATAGCATTTATTTTTTCTTCCAGAAAAGAGGATTTGTCTCTATCAAAATCGATAGATGTAATGTATTTTGACAAAATATCCACCGCTTCAGAGATATTTATTTCTGCATCAACTATCATCTCTTTTACTTCTTTAAATCTATCATCATAATTAATGAGTGAATTAAGATTTTTTATTGAATCTGAAATTATAAGTCCTGCATTAGTTATTTCATTTGTTTGTAAATTTCCAATGAGTGTATTTATACCTTTTGAGATTTTTTCTGTATTGCTAATTTTTTTGAATTCTTTATTAAGGTCATCATATTCATTATGTCTAAGATTAAGTGATTCGAGTTCTTTTGCTTGAAATTCAAGTAAGTCAATTCTGTCGACTTTATTCGCATTTGACTCAATAATTCTGTTTAATTTTTCAGACAGCTCTTTGAAGTTAGCGTATGCTTTTTTGGTTTCATTTGTAAGATTCTTAAGACCACCAAAATGATCAAGCATATCTCTTTGTATATTTTTTTTGCACATGGACTGATGAAAATGTTGACCATGGATATCCACTAACAGTTCCCCGAGAGATTTAAGGCTACGAAGATTAACAGTACTATCATTTATAAAAGATTTAGATTTCCCATCATCAGTGATAACTCTTCTTAAAATACATTCCTCATCATTATCCAGAGACTTTTCTTTTAACCATTCTAATGCTTCTATATTATTTGCTACATCAAATTCAGCCGTATATTCAGCTCTTTTGGCATTATCTCTGATCATACTAGCGCCTCCACGTTCCCCAAGAACAAGACTTAATGCATCGATAAGAATTGATTTTCCCGCTCCTGTTTCACCAGTAAGGACTGTCATGCCGCCACTAAATGTGATGTCAATTTCTTCTATTATTGCAAAGTTTTTGATTTGTAATGAACGTAACATAATTGAATATTATCTACTTTTTATTTAGCCTTAAATCTTGCCCCCAATGGAGTTTCGATCTTAACGTCTCATAATGATCATACTCTGGCGGATGGATGAGAATTGTCTTTTTCTTTGATTTTGTGATGATTAATTTATCAGATTCAGAGAATTCACAGATGCTTCTCCCATCTATGGTGACTTCAGCTTTATTTTTATTGTTTTGCTGTAATTCTATTTCAATACTGATGTTGTCTGGTAAAACGAGTGGCCGATCACTCAGAGTATGAGGACAGATTGGTACCATTACATAACAGTCCAAACTTGGGTCAATTATTGGTCCCCCACAACTCATGGAATATGCTGTAGAACCTGTTGGTGTCGCTATTATTATCCCATCCCCAGCATGATTATTGACATATTGATTGGATACAGATGTTGTGAAGTTAAGCATTCTTCCTGTTTCGCTTCTTTGAAGAACAATATCATTGAGAGCCCTATCTTCAATATTTTCATGATTGGATTTAATTATCTCGACTCTTAACATCATTCGCCTCTCTTCGGAGTAGTTACCGTTGAGAATGGATAAAATATTAGGTTTCATCTCCTCAGGCTTCAGGTCGGCGAGAAAACCCAATTGACCGCGATTAATTCCTAAAAGCGGTATATTGAAATCATGACTGAGGTTGGCAGCATGAAGGATAGTTCCGTCACCACCGACAGTGATTATTAAGTCAACTGACCTTGCGATATCACTTTCATTTAATTTATTTTCGTATGATATCGGACATTCATTACTTACGATAACATTACATCCAAATTGATTTAAAATATCTATCAATTGATTTATGGACTCGATCGTGAGTTCATCATTACTTCTATTGATAATTCCAATTGATTCAAATTTCATATCACACACTAATATTTTTAGAGTTTGTTATTAATTTATCAGATGTTGCATTAAATAAAAATCTAAAACTAATATGAAAATACTTGACCGATAGATTTTCGATTGATAGCTTATTTTTGTTATAGAAGGGATATGTTTCAGGTAATTTGAATTGAATAATAAAAAACTAAAACCCAATAATCGCGCCCAATATCTCTTAAAGATTCTTATTCAGAAATATATTGCCGATGGAACCCCCATTGGTTCAAGGACATTATTGGAGGACAGTGGGCTAAATCTCAGTCCAGCAACAATCAGGCATGTTATGTCTGATCTAGAGAGCCATGGATTAATCAAAGCACCTCATACATCCTCAGGGAGAATTCCAACGGCCAGAGGTTACAGGATGTTTGTGGATACTTTAGTTAGATACCAGAAGCCAGATATTGGATCTATTGATGAAATTCAATCTGAATTAACTTCTGAAAAATATGAATCTGGAGAATTAATCGATACTGTCTCTAATACGTTGTCAAGAATCACAAGTCTTGCGGGTATAGTCAGGGTTCCAAAGGGAAAGAAAACGACTTTAAGGCAAATTGAGTTTCTTCCTCTTTCAGATAATAGGATATTAACGATTCTTGTTTTGAATAATAAGGAAGTTCAAAATAGAATTCTTCACACGAGACAAAAGCATACTGAAGCAGAATTGCAAAAAGTAGCGAACTATATAAATCAGAATTATGCAAATAGAACTCTAAGTTCAATCAGAACAAAATTATTAGACGATATGGAAACCACTCGTGAATCCATGAATAAAGCAATGCAAGATATTATATCTACTGCAAATCTAGCAATGGAGGTTGTGGATAATAGCGAGGATGAATTTATTTTGGCTGGCGAAAGAAATTTAATGGATTTTGCAGAATTATCCAATGTTGAAAAACTAAAACAATTATTCGATCTATTTTCTAAAAAAAGGATGATGATTGATCTTTTGGATAGAAGTATTAGCGCTAGTGGTGTTCAGATTTTCATTGGAGCAGAGTCAGGTTATAGCATGTTAGATGACTGCAGCATAGTTACCGCACCATACAAACTAAGTGATAATCAAGTTGGTGTATTAGGGGTTATCGGGCCAAAAAGAATGGCTTACGACAGGGTAGTTCCTATTGTGGATCTTACAGCAAAAATGCTTGGTTCTGTTGTAGATGAAGTATAAATTAAACAATAAGCCTTGATTTATTTATTTTACCCCATACCTTAAGAATGTTTTTCATGAAACATAAATCATGAGAATAGTAGCTTCTAAACTGGAGATAGAGCCTGATGAATCAGAAATCAAAAGACAAAAAAGATGAAAAAGAACCATTTGATAACGAACTCGATGAAGAGGGCGGCCAATCAGCAAATGATGAGGAGTTATCTTTTGAGGAACAACTAGAGCAGGCAACAAATAAAGCCGAAGAAAACTGGGATAAATATCTTCGGGCTGTTGCAGAAATGGAAAATATTCGCAAAAGATCTGCAAGAGACATTGAAAATGCAAGAAAATATGCTATTGAAAGTTTTGCGAAGGAGGTAATTACGGTAGTTGATACTTTCGAGATGTCGATGGAATCAGATGATCTTAACATTGATGATTTGGTTTCTGGTAATAAATCAACAATGCAGTTAATTAAAAATATTTTGGAGCAATTTGGAGTAACTATGATAGATCCTCATGGAGAACTATTTAATCCTGAATTTCATGAAGCGATGTCGATGCAGCAATCCGATAAAGTAGAGCCAGGAACGATTTTGACAGTTTATCAAAAAGGCTACACATTAAATGATCGTCTACTTAGGCCGGCTAGAGTTGTTGTTGCGACTGAACCAGAAGAAAAATAAAAAAGTTCCTAATTACCTTAAAAAAAATATACAAATCCTTGAAACTATAATATTTGTCACCATTTAGGTGTGATAATTAAAATCATAATATTGAAAAAATGAAATTTGGAGTTTAAAAAATGGGCAGAATCATTGGAATTGACCTAGGTACAACTAACTCATGTGTTGCTGTGATGGAAGGTGACAAGCCTAAGGTTATAGAAAATAGTGAAGGTGATAGAACAACCCCTTCTATCGTTGCTTTCATCAAAGATGATGAGGTAATGGTTGGTCAATCAGCAAAACGTCAGTCCGTAACTAATCCTGAGAATACTCTCTTCGCTGTAAAACGCCTGATAGGAAGAAGATTTGAAGATGAGGTGGTTAAACGTGATATGGATATGGTTTCCTACAATATAGTCAAAGCTGATAATGGTGATGCTTGGGTTGAAGGCTTGGGTAAACCTATGGCTCCTCCTGAAATTTCAGCAAGAGTTCTTATGAAAATGAAAAAAACTGCCGAAGATTATCTTGGAGAAGATGTGACTGAGGCTGTTGTTACTGTTCCTGCTTATTTTAATGACTCACAACGACAGGCAACAAAAGATGCTGGAAAAATTGCTGGATTGGATGTTAAAAGAATCATTAATGAGCCAACAGCAGCAGCGCTGGCTTATGGTCTTGATAAAAAACGAGGCGATAAAAAGATTGTTGTATATGACTTAGGCGGAGGTACATTCGATGTTTCTGTTATCGAAATTGCCGAAGTAGATGGCGAACATCAATTTGAAGTACTTGCTACAAATGGTGATACATTTCTTGGTGGTGAAGATTTTGATATAAAAATAATTAATTATCTGGCAAAAGAGTTTGAAAAAGATAGTGGAGTAGACATCACAAGTGATCCATTAGCAATGCAAAGAATCAGGGAGGCTGGAGAGAAAGCGAAAATTGAGCTCTCTAGCAGTCAGCAAACTGAAATCAACTTACCTTATATTACCGCTGACTCTAGTGGCCCAAAACATTTGAATATAAAATTAACCAGAGCTAAATTAGAATCACTGGTTGAAGATCTTGTCAAAAGAACCATCGCTCCATGTAAGATTGCGCTGAAGGATGCTGATTTGAAGGTCAATGAAATTCACGATGTGATATTAGTAGGCGGGCAAACTCGTATGCCGAAAGTCCAAGAAGAGGTAAAAAACTTCTTTGGAAAAGAGCCTAAAAAAGACGTTAACCCAGATGAGGCGGTAGCACTTGGAGCAGCAATCCAAGGCGGCGTCTTGGCTGGTGATGTCAAAGATGTCCTTTTGCTTGATGTTACCCCTCTTTCACTTGGCATTGAAACATTGGGTGGGGTAATGACAAAATTGATAGAAAAAAATACAACCATTCCAGCAAATGCTGAGCAGGTTTTTTCTACAGCCGATGATAATCAAACTGCGGTTACAATTCATGTCCTTCAGGGAGAGAGAGAGCGAGGACAAGATAATAAATCACTAGGAAGGTTCGATTTAACTGATATCCCACCTGCACCAAGAGGAATGCCACAAATTGAAGTTGCATTTGATATTGATGCAAACGGTATATTGAATGTATCTGCCAAGGATAAAGCGACAGGTAAAAGTCAAAATATAATAATAAAAGCTTCAAGCGGTCTTGATGAATCTGAAATTGATAGAATGGTTTCGGACGCTGCCAGTCACGCTGAGGAAGACAAAAAATTTAGAGAATTAATCGATGTACGCAATCAGGCAGACAGTCTGATTCATGGTTCTGAAAAAACACTCAGCGAACTGGGTGAAAAGGTTTCAGCTGATGAGAGAATGAAAATTGAAAATGCAGTTTCTGACCTCAAGGCAGTTCTAGACAGTGAGGATAAAGAGTCAATAGAAGCAAAAACAAAAATTTTAGCTGAATCCTCTGCTGAAATCGCGCAAAAATTATACGCAGAGCAAGCATCTGATCCGTCTCAAGCAGAAAATCAGGATAGCGCGGAAAAAGACGATGTTGTGGATGCTGAATTTGAAGAAGTTCAAGAAGAAACCAATTCAGACAAATAAACAAAACATTAAATCTTACTAATTACTATTTTGTTTATATTTAATTTCAGAAATTAGTACTATGGCTAAACGCGATTATTATGACGTTTTAAATGTTTCAAAAAACGCAACAAAAGACGAAATAAAGAAGTCTTATCGTCGTTTAGCGATGAAATTTCATCCAGATCGAAACACTAATGATGCTAATGCCGAAAAGAAATTTAAAGAAGCTAAAGAAGCTTATGAAGTTCTGAGTGATAACTCCAAAAAAGAAACATACGATAGATTCGGTCACGACGGTTTAAATCAAACTGGAGGAAGAGGCCCGAGTGGGGCAGAAGGTTTTAGTGATATTTTTGGCGATGTTTTTGGTGATATATTTGGTGGTGGAAGAGGTGGCGGTCGAAACCAAGTATTCAGAGGTGCCGATTTAAGATATGAGTTAAAATTAGATCTAGAAAAAGCCATTTCAGGCGATTCTATTAAAATCAATATTCCGACACAAGTAACATGTAATGAATGTTCAGGAAGTGGTGCAAAAGAAGGTTCTAGCCCAGTAAAATGTGGAACGTGTGATGGAGTTGGTCAAGTAAGAATGCAGCAGGGATTTTTTTCAGTTCAGCAAACTTGCCCAAAATGCCAAGGAAATGGGACTGTAATTCAAGATCCATGCTTAAAATGTCATGGTCTAGGAAGAACAGCTAAAACCAAAACCCTGTCAGTAAAAGTCCCTTCGGGAGTAGATAATGGAGACAGGATAAGGTTATCTGGGGAAGGTGAGGCAGGAAAGAATGGAGGTCCCTCCGGTGACTTATATGTAGAGATAAGAGTAAACCCTCATAAGATCTTTGAAAGAGAAGGTTCAAATATTTCATGTGAGATTCCAATTTCCATTCTCGTTGCAGCACTTGGCGGAGAAATAAAAATGCCAACTCTCAATGGGAGTGTCTCAGTAAAGATTCCCCCTGGTACGCAATCAGGTAAAATATTTCGTTTAAAAGGTAAAGGTGTAACGACAGCACGTGACAATAGAGTTGGTGATTTATATGCTGCAATCTCTGTTGAGACTCCAATCAACCTATCTTCCAAGCAAAAAGATATATTAAAAGATTTTTATACATCTATCGAAAAGGGTGGAAAAAAGCACAGTCCAAGACATAACAGCTGGGTATCATCTGTAAAAAATTTCTTTGATCGAATTTCATCTTAAAGAATACGAAATAATTTTCATATTTTTTCTCAATTTTCTGGCAAGGTGAAGTCACCTTAAGTAAACTCTCATTAATTAAGCGAATAATCGCAATGATAATTCTGCAGACCTGTTTTAAGTGCATAAGGCGGTATATTATTAATTTTAGATTAAGGAAAAACTGGTGACTGCTCCGGCAATACTAGCTCTCGCTGATGGCACCATATTCTATGGAGATTCAATTGGTATTAGCGGATTATCAGTCGGCGAAGTTGTGTTTAATACTTCAATGACTGGGTATCAAGAAATTCTAACCGACCCATCTTATTGCAAACAAATTGTTACATTAACATATCCTCATATTGGTAATACTGGAAGCAATAAAGATGATATGGAGTCAACAAAGGCGCAAGCTGCAGGCTTGGTTATCCGTAATGAATCTATTATTGAGAGCAGTTGGAGATCAGAGGAGAGTTTAAATTCATTCTTAAGATCAAATAATACTGTCGCTATTTCCAATATTGATACTCGTAAATTAACAAAATTACTGAGAGATAAGGGCGCTCAATCCGGATGCATTATGGCAGGAGAGATTAACGAAAATATTGCAATCAAAAAAGCAAAAGAATTTCCTGGTTTAGTCGGAATGGATTTAGCGAAAGAGGTATGTACCAGTGATTTTTATGAATGGAATGAAGGATCATTATTTGAGAATCGTATAAATGCAATCAAAAATGATAAAAATATCTATAAAGTTGTTGCATATGATTATGGCGTTAAATCAAATATATTGAGGTTGCTCAGCGATCTTGGTTGTCAGCTCACCGTGGTTCCAGCAGAAACATCTGTAGAAGATGTTTTAAATTTAAAGCCTAGTGGTGTTTTTTTGTCCAATGGTCCGGGTGATCCTGAAGCTTGTGATTATGCAATTGAGTCAGTTGCAAAGTTATTAGAAAAAAACATACCAATCTTCGGGATATGCTTGGGATACCAATTATTAGCATTAGCTGCAGGAGCAAAAACAGTCAAAATGAAATTTGGTCATCATGGTGCAAATCATCCGGTGATTGATATTGACTCAGGTAAGGTGATAATCACCAGTCAAAATCATGGCTTTGCAGTCGATGAGGACTCGCTACCAAAAAATATAAAAATTACTCACAAATCACTTTTTGATGGATCCCTTCAAGGTATTCGAATCATCGATAAAGATGCTTTTGGATTCCAAGGTCATCCTGAGGCGAGTCCCGGCCCTCATGATTTAATGTATATATTTAATGATTTTATAAAGATGATAAAAAACAATAGTTTATAATCAAATATTAAAGTAATAAAATATGCCAAAAAGAAATGATATAAAAAGTATACTTATAATAGGTGCTGGCCCTATTGTTATCGGACAGGCTTGTGAATTTGATTATTCAGGGACGCAAGCATGTAAAGCGCTGACAGAAGAAGGTTATCGAGTAATTTTAGTAAACTCTAACCCAGCAACAATCATGACTGACCCTGAAATGGCAGACGTAATATATATTGAGCCAATCCACTGGAAAGCATTAAGAAAAATAATCAAAAAAGAACAACCCGATGCGCTCCTACCAACAATGGGGGGTCAAACTGCTCTTAATTGCGCCCTAGATCTTGTGCGTGAGGGTATTTTAGATGAATTTAATGTTGAGTTAATTGCGGCCTCTCAGAAAGCCATCGATATGGCTGAAGATAGAGAGCAATTTAGAAAAGCGATGACTGAGATTGATCTAGAGAGCCCAAAAGCTGAAATTGCTCATTCATTGAATGAGGCAATAGAAAAACAAAAAATTGTTAGTTATCCAACAATAATCAGGCCCTCATTTACAATGGGTGGCAGTGGTGGCGGCATAGCTTATAATTTTGAGGAATTTCAGCAAATAGTAAGTCATGGGTTAGAGGTCTCCCCAACAACTGAAGTACTCCTTGAGGAATCGGTAATTGGTTGGAAAGAATTCGAAATGGAGGTGGTGAGAGATAAAAATGATAACTGCATAATTATATGCTCAATTGAGAATCTTGATCCAATGGGTGTGCATACTGGTGATTCAATAACGGTTGCTCCAGCTCAAACTCTAACGGATAAAGAATATCAAAAGATGAGAAATGCTTCTTTCGATGTGCTCAGAAAAATCGGAGTTGAGACAGGCGGATCAAATGTACAATTTGCACTTAATCCCGAAGATGGAAGAATGCTTATCATAGAAATGAACCCTCGTGTTTCAAGATCATCAGCACTTGCCTCAAAAGCAACTGGATTCCCTATAGCGAAAATTGCCGCAAAATTAGCTGTTGGTTACACGCTTGATGAATTGCAAAATGATATCACTGGCGGAAAAACCCCTGCATCTTTTGAGCCATCAATCGATTATGTAGTAACTAAAATACCGAGATTTACATTTGAAAAGTTTCCTGGTGCTAACAATCGTCTTACGACTCAGATGAAGTCTGTAGGCGAAGTTATGGCTTTTGGCAGGAGTTTCCAGGAATCTTTTCAAAAAGCTCTTAGAGGTCTAGAGATTGGGTCAACAGGATTAGATGAGACAGTGAATGATTCGATAATCATTGAAGACGAAGATGACCTAAAAGTTGAATTGAAGTTCCCTGGAGCCGAGAGAATATGGCATCTTGCAAATGCAATTAGACATGGCATGAAAATTGATGATGTTTTTGAAATGAGTGGAATTGACCCATGGTTTCTTCATCAAATTGCTGATCTGGTTGCAGAAGAAACAGTACTCTCGAAAATGAATATCAATGAAATGGATCAATCTCATTTATTGAAATTAAAAAGAAAAGGATTTTCTGATAGCAGGATTTCTAATTTATTAAAAATTGAGGAATCTCAATTTAGAGAATATCGATGCAAGCATAATGTTCGGCCTACATACAAAAGAGTGGATACATGTGCTGCAGAATTTGAAACTGATACCGCGTATTTATATTCCTCATACGACGAAGAATGCGAAGCATCACCAAATGATACAGAAAAAGTGATAATACTTGGCGGTGGTCCAAATAGGATTGGCCAAGGTATCGAATTTGACTATTGCTGTGTCCATGCATCGCTAGCTCTGAAGGCAGCGGGTTATGAGACAATAATGGTGAATTGTAATCCCGAAACTGTTTCTACGGATTTTGATATATCAGATCGATTATATTTCGAATCATTAACATTTGAAGATGTAATGGAGATTATTGATATTGAAAAACCAATTGGAGTCATTGTTCAATATGGGGGGCAAACACCCTTAAAACTAGCAAGAGATTTGGAAAAAGCTGGCGCACCAATTATAGGGACATCTCCTGACTCAATTGATTTAGCTGAGGATAGAGAGCGATTTCAGAATTTGATTAATGAGTTAAATTTAAAACAACCCCCTAATCGAACTGCTTCTGATAAAGAGGAGGCATTAAAATTAAGTTCTGAAGTTGGTTTTCCTTTGGTAGTCAGACCATCCTACGTTCTGGGGGGAAGGGCGATGGAGATTGTTCACAGCAAGAATGATCTCAGTGATTATATGAGTAAAGCGGTAAAAGTATCCAATGACAGCCCTGTGCTGTTAGACAGGTTTTTGGATCTGGCGATTGAAGTGGATGTCGATATAATTTGTGATGGAGAAGATGTCTTAATTGGCGGTATTATGGAACACATCGAGCAAGCAGGGGTGCATTCAGGAGATTCTGGTTGTTCTTTACCTCCATTTAGCTTGAGTAGTAATTTGCAAGATATTCTAATTAATCAAGCAAAGAAACTTGCCCATGGATTGAATGTTATAGGTTTAATGAATACACAATTCGCAATTCAGGGTGAAGATGTTTATGTGTTAGAAGTTAACCCTAGAGCATCAAGAACCATTCCTTTTGTTTCAAAAGCTACAGGTATTCCGCTTGCAAAAATCGCTGCAGAAGTAATGGTAGGAAGAAAGTTGAAGGACATGGATTATTCTGAATATTCTTATCCATCATATTTTTCAGTGAAGGAAGCTGTATTTCCATTTATAAAGTTTCCTGGAGCTGACCCTATCCTTGGACCTGAAATGAAATCAACAGGTGAGGTGATGGGGACTGGCAAAACTTTTGGTGAGGCTTATGCAAAAGCACAACTAGCTTCCAATGTCATATTGCCAGTTGATGGTACGGCACTCATGAGTGTGAGAGATCGCGATAAATCTGAAGTAATAAAATTAGCAAAAATATTAATCTCAAGAGGATTTGATCTTGTGGCAACGGATGGTACTGCAAGCAAATTGAATGATGAAAAAATCGACTGCAGAAGAGTAAATAAAGTCAGAGAAGGTAGACCCCACATCGTTGATATGATAAAAAATAATGAAATTGATCTTATCGTGAACACAACTGAAGGAAAGAGGGCAATTAATGAGTCAGCATCAATTAGAGCTGAGGCAGTAAAAAGAGGCACGACATACTACACAACCTTAGGAGCCGCCATAGCAACTTGTGAAGCATTAGAGCATATCAATGATAGCGATGTAAATAGACTCAAGGACCTGCATGAGGAAACTCAAAATGAGTAAAATTCCAATGACAACTAGAGGTGTAATTCTCCTCCAAGATGAGTTAAAAAAGTTAAAATCACAAGATAGGCCCGATGTTATCGCGGCTATATCTGAGGCTCGCGCACACGGAGATCTTAAGGAAAATGCAGAATATCATGCCGCAAAGGAGCAACAGGGATTTATTGAAGGGAGAATAAAAGAGATTGAGTCAAAATTATCAAATGTCCAAGAAATTGATGTAACTATAATTAATGCTGGTGGTAAGGTGGTATTTGGTTCAACTGTCACTCTCATTGATCTACAAAATAACGATGAAATAACGTATAAAATTGTTGGTGAGGATGAAGCTGATATCAAGTCTAATTTGATATCATATAGTTCGCCTATAGCACGAGCAATTATTGGAAAATTTGAAGGTGATGATGTTGTATTTCAGGCTCCAGGTGGAGAGAGGGAATATGAGGTCGTCTCTGTAGAGTATCTTTAATTATTCGGGGTTTTCTGTTGGCTTTGAGTTTTTTCTATAAATTATTGCCGTATTACCGATTGAACTTATTAAGAAGGACTTTGTCATGTGACACAGTTCGTCTAGAGTCTCTATTCTAGATTTTCGATCTGAGTTTCTAATACGAATCTTTATTAATTGATGATGATCAATGGTTTTTTCAAATTCATTAATTAGCGCTTCAGACAAACCTTTATCGCTTATAGTAATTATTGGTTTTAACTTATGACCTTGTCCGCGCAAAAGTTTTTTCTTAGAGAGGCTCATTTTCATAATATAATTATAACAGTATTTTGATAATTTCATTCTATTGTTTAATAGGTTTAGTAATTCATGGCGAGTAATCAAAAATGGCGAAAACAGCAAAGTAAAGATATTTACTTCAAGAAAGCTATAGCTGATGGCTGGCGTTCAAGAGCTGTATATAAGCTGGATCAAATAAATAAACGTTCGCGCCTTTTAAAAAAAGGAATGATATGTCTAGATTTAGGCGCCTCACCCGGGGGGTGGAGTCAATACATCTCTAAAAAACTCGACAGAAACGTCAAAATTATTGCCGTTGATATTTTACCGATAGAAAAAATTGAATCTGTTGATTTTTATCAGGGTGATTTCACTGATGAGATATTTTATGAATTTTTACTTAAAAAAACAAAAAATATAAAAATAGACCTTGTAATGAGTGATATGGCGCCCAATATAAGTGGTATTAAAGTTAGTGATCAAGCGAAATCGATTTATCTGGCTGAATTGGCAAGAGATGTTTGCAAAGAAATACTGAAGAGTGACGGAAATTTTATTTGTAAACTTTTTCAAGGCGAAGGGTTTGATAAATATATTAAAGATACACGTCGTTATTTCAATAAAGTCAGCGTGTTTAAGCCTGACGCCTCGAGAGCTGATAGCTCGGAAATATTCATGATAGCGAAGGGCTTTATTGGTTGAATTGGTGTAAGATATTTTCATATACATCTGACATAAAAATTTAAACGGAGAGGCATAAATAGTGAGCGACTTAACCAAAAATATTCTAGTTTTCGTTGTTGTTGCAGTTGTGATGATGTCTGTTTTTCAGAATCTAGGCGGTTTGAGTACTGGGCAAACGCAAAGACAAGATTATTCTGATTTTCTTGGTCAGGTAAGGACGGGTCAAGTTGAAAGAGTTGAATTTCAAGGTGACAAAATAACCTATGGCTCAAGAGAACCTCTCTCTTTTTATACAATTAGTCCAGAAACTGACAATAATGCTCTAATTGGTCTCCTTGAGGAAAATAATGTTCGGTTTACAGCAGAAGAACCAGAAAGCCAAAGTTTAATCAGTCAGCTTCTTATTAGCTCTTTTCCGATACTCTTATTAATAGGTGTCTGGGTATATTTCATGCGTCAAATGCAGGGTGGTGGTGGAAGGGGGGCTATGTCCTTTGGCAAAAGTAAGGCAAAGCTCCTTGGTGAAGATAATATTAAAATTACATTTGATGATGTAGCCGGAATTGAGGAGGCAAAACAAGAATTATCCGAAGTTGTGGAATTTCTTCGTGATCCCAGAAAATTTCAACGTCTCGGTGGAAAAATACCTAAGGGCGTGTTGACTGTTGGTCCACCAGGGACCGGAAAAACATTACTTGCAAAGGCTATTGCAGGAGAAGCAAAAGTTCCTTTCTTTACTATTTCTGGTTCGGATTTTGTGGAAATGTTTGTTGGTGTTGGTGCTTCTAGAGTTCGTGATATGTTTGAAACGGCAAAAAAACAAGCCCCTTGCATTATTTTCATTGATGAATTGGATGCAGTCGGACGTCACCGAGGCGCAGGTCTTGGTGGTGGTCACGACGAGAGAGAGCAAACACTTAACCAGATGCTAGTTGAAATGGATGGTTTTGAAGGAAATGAAGGTGTAATTGTTATTGCTGCGACAAATAGACCCGATGTTTTAGATCCAGCCCTTCTTCGTCCTGGACGTTTCGATCGTCAAGTCGTGGTTCCTTTGCCGGATATTCGTGGAAGAGAAGGGATATTAAAAGTTCATATGCGAAAAGTTCCTGTATCTGATGACGTAGATCCATCAATTATCGCAAGAGGGACTCCAGGGTTCTCTGGTGCAGATCTGGCGAACTTAGTGAATGAGGCCGCCTTGTTTGCGGCTCGAGAAAATAAACGCACGGTTACGATGGATGAATTTGAGCAAGCAAAAGATAAAATTATGATGGGTGCTGAACGTAGATCCATGGTGATGAGTAATAAAGAAAAACTTAATACAGCATATCATGAGGCAGGACATGCAATTGTTGGATACATAGTCCCTGACCATGATCCTGTGCATAAGGTAACTATCATACCAAGGGGGAGAGCGCTTGGAGTTACCATGTATCTTCCTGAAGAAGATAAGTACAGTATTTCTAAAGAGAAATTAGAGAGCAATATTTCATCACTCTACGGTGGAAGACTCGCTGAAGAGATGACATTAGGTCCTGAAGGCGTCACTACTGGGGCTTCAAATGATATTGAAAGAGCAACTGAAATTGCAAGAAATATGGTAACGAAATGGGGTTTATCGGATAAATTAGGCCCCCTTACATACAGTGAAGATGAAGGCGAAGTGTTTCTTGGAAGATCCGTGACTCAGCAAAAACAAATCTCTCCTGAAACGGCGCAAGCAATAGACGCTGAAGTTCGAAAGATTATTGATAGAAATTATAAAAGAGCAAAAGATATTCTAAAAAAACACGAAAAAGAACTTAAATCTATGGCTGACGCATTAATGAAATATGAAACAATTGATCGACAACAGATTGTCGATATCATGGAAGGAAGAGAACCAGGTCCTCCGGAAGGATGGGAAGATAAAAATAAATCTGGAATGAGAAAAAAATCTATAAAAAAAGAATCAAATCCACCAGTAATAGGTGGCCCTGCAAGCGAGCACTAGATTTCATAGATCATGTTTCTTGATCTGGGGGAACGTAAGTTAGATTTAAGGCAACCCAAAATAATGGGTGTTCTGAATATGACTCCAGATTCATTTTCTGATGGAGGAAAATATTTATCAGTTGACAATGCGTTTTCAGCATGTGTCGAGATGGTAAAAGAAGGTGCGTCCATCATAGACATCGGTGGGGAATCAACGAGACCCGGTGCATCTGAAGTGAGTTCAGAGCAACAATTAGATAGAGTCATTCCAATAATTCTTAAGGTTAAGCAAAATCTCGATACAATCATATCGATTGATAGCGGGAATGCAGCTGTAATTAAAGAAGCCACATATAATGGTGCTGAGATTGTTAATGATGTTTTTGCACTAACAAAAAAAAATGCAATCACTGAGGCTTCTGAAGCGCATACGGCTGTTTGTCTAATGCACATGAAGGGAAAACCATTATCAATGCAAGATCAACCAATTTACAACGATCTTCTCGATGAAATTAAAACCTTCCTTGATGATAGAGTGAATAAATGTATTGCGGCAGGAATAAAAAGAAATTCAATAATAATTGACCCCGGCTTTGGGTTTGGGAAAACGGTATCTGATAACCTTATATTATTAAAGAATTTGCGCGCCTTCTCGGAGCTAAAAATTCCCATCTGTATTGGTCTTTCAAGAAAGAGTTTTATTGGTGAAGTAACTCATAGATCCATAGATCAAAGGGTTTCAGGGAGCCTGTCAGCAGCCCTAATTGCGATTCAGAACGGAGCTAACATAATCAGAACTCATGATGTTGGACCCACTAAAGATGCAATAGAGATACATAACTCATTACAACGGGTATAAAACACTCATAAAGTAATACGTTTTTAAAAGTCGAGAAAATTGATATTATTGCCTTTATTAACTTTTTTATTGAGATTTAAGTATGAAGTATTTCGGTACAGATGGAATTAGAGGTCGTGTGGGCGAGAATTTTATGACTGCAGATTTTGCCCTTCGCCTTGCAAATGCATCAGCTCAAGTCCTCGCTCCTAAAGGAGGGACTGTTTTGATTGGCAAGGATACTAGGATATCTGGATATATGTTCGAATCCGCACTTGAGGCTGGATTTGTATCAGCAGGCATAAATGTTAAATTACTTGGGCCAATACCAACACCTGCGATTGCTCATTTAATCAAAAAGTATAATGCAGAATTAGGGATCGTTATAAGCGCATCGCACAACTCATTCAAAGATAATGGTATTAAATTTTTTAATTCTCATGGAACTAAATTAGATGACGAATTAGAAGTAAGAATCGAAGCTGCGCTTGAAGAGTCAATAAAAACTAAAAAATCTACAGATTTGGGTAGGGCCACGATAGACTCTCTTGCCAGAGAGCGTTATCAGGAATTTTGTATATCTTCTTATGATGCTAAGGAAACTCTAACTGAAATGAAGGTGATATTTGATGGAGCAAATGGGGCAGGATATAAAGTAGGTCCTAGAATTTTAAATGAGTTAGGTGCACAAGTGCTTTCCATAGGTTGTTCGCCTAACGGTCAGAATATCAATGATAATTGTGGATCAACTCATCCAGAGCTATTGCAGCAAACAGTAATGGCTGTAGGAGCAGACGTTGGGATTGCTCTTGATGGAGATGGTGACAGGGTAGTAATGGTTGATGAAAATGGTGAGCTGCTTGATGGAGATCAATTGTTATTTATTTTGGCAATGGACTTCAAATCTAGAGATAAGCTGAGAAGCCCAGTGGTAGGAACAGTTTTGAGTAATATTGGATTAGAAATCGCGCTCAAAAATAACGGTATAGATTTCCTCAGATCAAAAGTTGGTGACAGAAATATATTGAAATTACTCAGAGAAGAAGGCGGTAACCTTGGGGGTGAAGCTTCTGGTCATATGATATGTATGGATTATGCGGAAACAGGAGATGGTCTAATTACAGCGATACAGATACTAGCAATTATGCGGCGCAATAATGAAACCCTGAGTAGCCTTTCAAATAAAATGAAAAAGCATCCTCAAATATCTGAAAATATTGATAATTTTAGTAATTTCAACATACATGAATCTGATGAAATTAAACAACTTGTTAGTAATTTAGAGGATACATTTGATGGTAAGGGGCGTGTTATATTAAGACCATCTGGAACAGAGCCATTGATTAGATTGATGCTTGAAGGTGAAAATATGGAACACCTTCAGTCTCAAATGAGAGAACTTAAGGCGAAGGTTGAAAAAATTGTTAATTGATTCTTTTAATCTGAGCTATCTTCTTCGAGCCATTGTGTTTAATTCTTTATTGGTGTGATGATGAGAAAAATTTTAGTTGCAGCAAATTGGAAAATGAACACTACTCCAACTTCAGCAAAAAAACTTATTGAAGCAATCATTAAAGAACATGATAGAGGTATTTATTATGACATATTGATATGCCCTCCATTCACATCATTGGGTGTTGTATCAAAACATATTCAAAATAATGATATTGCATTAGGCGCTCAAAATCACTCTCAACATGATAACGGAGCATACACTGGAGAAATTTCAGCTTACATGCTAAAAGATATTGGATGCAAATATGTATTGATCGGACATTCAGAGAGAAGAGTCCTAATGAAAGAGTCTAATGATATTATTTCAGAAAAATTCAACACCGCTATTGCTCATGATCTTATCCCAATTTTGTGTGTTGGAGAAACTATCAATGAGAGAGAGCAAGGTCTCACTAAAGCGGTAATACAAAATCAAATAGATATTGCTACTCAGGGTTATGATTTTAAAAAAAAGGCATGTTTTGTGATTGCCTATGAACCAATATGGGCAATAGGAAGCGGTTTGACGGCAACACCGAATGATGCCCAAGATATTCACAGTCATATTCGTTCTAGATTAAAAATAATTTCAAAAGAACTGGCAGAAAATACCCAGATTCTTTATGGTGGCAGTGTAAATAAGGACAACGCTGATGCATTGTTCTCAATGCCTGACATTGATGGGGGTCTAATTGGAGGGGCATCCCTTGATTCATCAGGTTTTATGGCTATAGCAAGACAAAAGAATAAATAGGATTTGAACATGACTACAATTCAAACAATCGTTTTAAGTGCGCATACAGTGATTGCTCTTTTGATTATAATTTTAGTATTACTTCAAAGGGGTAAAGGTGCTGATGCTGGAGCTGCATTTGGCTCAGGTGCATCTGGTACGGTATTCGGCTCACAAGGGTCATCCAATTTCTTTTCTAGAGCAACTGCTATACTTGCTACTGCATTTTTCATATCAAGCCTGTCTTTGGCGTATTTAAGTAGCCAACAAGCAGATACTCCTGACAGTCTCATTGAGAGTGTTTTGATAGAAGAATCGAGTAATGATGAATTGAGCTCAACTCCAGAAGAAGATGTGATGGAAACTTCTATAGAAAGCATGCCATCATTAAATTCATCAGATTCAGAAAATTAATTACAGGTGATATTAGCCGATGTGGTGGAATTGGTAGACACGCTGTCTTGAGGGGGCAGTGGCGAAAGCTGTGCCGGTTCGAGTCCGGCCATCGGCACCAGATTTTCTTGAAATTTAAATGTAAATTCATGTATTGAATTTTTTGTAATTTTCGTAAAAAAAACATTAAAATCCCATTTTAAAACTGTCATATTTTACTCTCAAACTGGTATAATAATCTCCTAATTGAGGGGATTAGGAAACTGGACTGATATGCTACAAAATTACATACCTATTCTTGTTTTTCTAGCGGTTGCTACTGCCATCGGATTGGTTCTGCTATGTCTTGGTTTTCTTCTTGGTAGAGGTAATAAAGATAATGAAAAATTATCACCTTATGAGTGTGGATTTGAACCATTTGAAGATTCAAGGATGAAATTTGATGTCCGTTATTATCTCGTCGCTATATTATTTATTATTTTCGATCTCGAAATTGCATTTTTGTTTCCTTGGGCAGTATCGCTTGATGTGATTGGCGGTTTTGGGCTTGTTGCAATGGCAATTTTCTTGGCAGTACTCGTTGTTGGATTTATCTATGAATGGAAAAAAGGGGCTCTTGAATGGGACTAACGAAAAGTGACAATTTAGCAGATGCTGAAACTAATTTAATGAGTAATGCAGAGAGTTTTCAAAAACAAGGTTTCATGGTCACAAGTATCGATGCAATCATGAATTGGGCGAGAACAGGATCAATGTGGCCAATGACATTTGGTCTGGCATGCTGTGCAGTTGAGATGATGCATGCAGGTGCGGCCAGATATGACCTTGATCGCTTTGGTATTATTTTTAGACCCAGTCCGAGACAATCTGATGTCATGATTGTCGCTGGAACACTTGTGAATAAAATGGCACCAGCTTTGAGGAAAGTCTATGATCAGATGCCTGAGCCAAGATGGGTAATATCCATGGGCTCTTGTGCTAATGGAGGAGGTTATTACCACTATTCGTATTCTGTAGTGAGAGGATGTGATCGAATTGTTCCGGTTGATGTTTATGTTCCAGGGTGTCCTCCTACAGCAGAAGCATTACTCTATGGGCTAATTCAGCTACAAAAGAAAATTAAAAAAACAACAACCATAAGCAGATGAAGTTTAAATCATGAGCCAAAAAAACGAGGATATAAAAACTCGGATAACCACTTGTTTTGAGGGTAAAGTGAACTTCATTGAGTCTTCATGTAACGAATTAATATTTGAACTCCAATGTGAAGATTTAATTGATGTTGCAAAAGAATTAAAAACAAATGAAAACATGATGTTCGAACAATTGACGGACCTTTGTGGAGTTGACTATTTAACCTATGGTGTCGACGAGTGGACAACAAAATCTGCTACCAGTAGCGGATTTAGCCGTGGAGTTTCTCGTCAATCAGTTATATTAGATGACGCCGATACATTTGATGACAAAAGATTTGCGGTTATTTATAACTTATTGTCGATTAAACATAACTCAAGAATTCGCCTAAGAGTCTATACCGGTGATAAGAATCCACCAATTGTTCCATCGGTTGCAAGTATCTGGAGCTCGGCAAATTGGCTCGAAAGAGAAACGTTTGATCTTTATGGAATACTATTTGAGGGACATCCTGATTTAAGAAGAATTCTGACAGATTATGGTTTTGTGGGTCATCCGTTCCGAAAAGATTTTCCTCTTTCTGGAAATGTTGAAATTCATTATGACGAAAAGAAGAAAAAGATCGCATACAAACCAGTTTCTATTGAGCCAAGAACTCTCGTTCCTAGAGTCATTCGTCAAGATAATCGATATTCTGATGAGATAAAGGACGATAACAATGGCTGAAATTCAAAATTATACAATGAATTTTGGGCCTCAACATCCAGCCGCTCATGGTGTGCTCAGATTGGTATTAGAGATGAATGGAGAGGTTATTCAAAGCGCCGATCCTCACATAGGTTTATTACATAGAGGGACAGAAAAACTGGCCGAAACAAAACCATTCAACCAAAGTATTGGCTACATGGATAGATTGGATTATGTCTCTATGATGTGTAATGAGCATGGTTATGTGCTTGCAATAGAAAAGCTTTTGCAATTGAATCCTCCTAAAAGAGCACAATACATTCGTGTTTTATTCGATGAAATAACTCGCATTCTAAATCATTTGATGTGGCTGGGTACTCATGGATTGGATGTGGGTGCAATGACAATGTTTCTTTATTGCTTTCGAGAAAGAGAAGATTTGATGGACTGCTATGAGGCGGTTTCAGGCACAAGAATGCATGCCACATATTATCGTCCGGGCGGTGTATACAGAGATCTACCAGATGTTATGCCAAAATTTGAAACATCAAATAAAAAAAAGAAGAAGCATGTTGATCAAATGAACTACAATCGCGAAGGGTCATTATTGGATTTTATAGAATCCTTTTCTGAGCGCTTTCCAAGTTGCATAGACGAATACGAAACACTTCTCACAGATAATAGAATCTGGAAACAGAGGACGGTTAATATTGCTGTGATTTCTCCAGAAAGAGCAGTTAATCTTGGTTTTACAGGTGCAATGCTAAGAGGTTCTGGTGTGGAGTGGGATCTCAGAAAAAAACAGCCGTATTCAGTATACGATGAATTAGATTTTGATATCCCTATCGGTGTAAATGGTGATTGCTACGATCGATACCTCGTAAGAGTTGAGGAGATGAGGCAATCAAATAAAATAATAAAACAATGTATTGATTGGTTGAGAGCTAATCCTGGACCGGTCATGACTGATGATAAAAAGGTATCTCCTCCGCAAAGAATAGGTATGAAGGATGACATGGAGTCGCTCATTCATCATTTTAAATTATTTACCGAAGGATACTGTGTCCCTGAAGGCGAGGCATATGCCGCAGTTGAAGCTCCAAAAGGCGAGTTTGGTGTTTATCTGATTTCTGACGGTGCAAATAAACCTTATCGAGTAAAAATAAGAGCTCCTGGTTTTTCTCATTTATCGGCCATGTCTGAAATGGTTGTCGGGCATATGCTGGCGGATGTTGTGGCGGTGATGGGAACAATGGATGTGGTTTTTGGTGAGATAGACAGATGAAAACATTAACAAAAGAGATAAAAGAAAAAATCATTTCTTTTAAAGAAAAATATCCAGAGGGTCGTCAGCGATCTGCAATCATTGAGGCGCTTCATGTTGTTCAGCATAAAAATAATGGTTACCTATCGCCCGAATTGCTTGGGGAGGTTGCTGAAAATCTGGATGTACCAGCCATGTATGTATATGAAGTAGCGACTTTCTATTCGATGTTTAGCACGAAACCAGTAGGAAGAAATAATGTCGCAATTTGTACGAATATATCATGCATGTTAAGAGGCGCAGATGAAATTGTTGATCATGTTGAGAAAAAGCTGAATATCAAGTTGGGAGAGAGCACCGATGACGGTCGTATTTATTTGAAAAAAGAAGAAGAGTGTTTAGCAGCATGCTGTGGTGCTCCTATGATGATGGTTAATCATGAATACTATGAAAATTTAACTATTGAAAAAATAGAAGAAATTTTAGGTGATCTAGAATGAGTGGTTTTAAACAAAATTTAGTTTGTTTTAACACATTTGGTGAAAATGAATCTTGGACATTGGAGAGTTATAAGAAGCACGGTGGATATGAAGCTTGGGATAAAATACTTAATGGTGATTTATCACCTGAGGAAGTAATTGAGGAAGTTAAATCCTCAGGGCTCAGAGGTCGTGGAGGCGCAGGATTCCCAACCGGATTAAAATGGAGTTTTATGCCGCGTAATCAACCCGGACAGAAATACTTAGTTTGTAATTCTGATGAGAGTGAACCAGGAACATGCCATGATCGAGAAACTCTCAGAGGAAATCCTCACTCGCTTGTAGAAGGGATGGCAATTGCCTCATATGCGATGGGTGTTTCAGTGGCCTATAATTATATCAGAGGGGAATTCTTAGAAGAGCCAGTACCACGCTTTAAATCGGCAGTAAAAGAAGCCTATGAAAATGGTTATCTCGGTAAGAACATTAAAAATTCTGGAATTGACTTTGATTTACATACTTTTGTAGGCGCTGGAGCTTATATTTGTGGAGAAGAGACCGCGCTCTTAGAGTCTCTTGAAGGTAAACAAGGAAAGCCCAGATTCAAACCTCCTTTTCCTGCTAATTTTGGTCTATACGGAAAACCAACTACAATTAATAATACCCAAAGCTTAGCAAGTGTCCCGTCAATAATAAGAAATGGTGCTGACTGGTTTAGAGAGCTGGGCGTTGAAAATTCTGGTGGAACGGCCCAATTTTCAGTTTCTGGGCATATCGAAAAACCAGGTAATTATGAATTACCCATGGGGATTCCTTTTAAGGATTTGTTAGAACTGTGTGGCGGCATGTTAGGTGGTAGAAAGTTAAAAGCGGTCATTCCAGGTGGTTCATCCTGTCCAGTGATGCCTGCTGAGGTAATACTGAATTGTTCAATGGACTATGATTCCTTAAAAGATGCTGGCTCTTCCTTCGGAACTGGTGCGGTTATCGTCATGGATGAAACCACATGTATGGTTAAAATGTTGAAGAGAATTGCGAGATTTTATATGGCAGAATCATGCGGTCAATGCACTCCATGCAGAGAAGGGACAGGTTGGTTGTATCGCATGCTATCAAGAATACTTGATGGGCAAGGCAAAATTAGTGACCTAACACAATTAGTTGAAGTGGCCAATAAAATAGAAGGTCATACTATATGCGCCCTAGGGGATGCAGCTGCCTGGCCTGTCCAAAGTTTTCTAAAGCATTTTTATCATGAGTTTGAGTACATGGTTAAAAATAACGGTAAAAGCATTACCAATGAAGATAAAGAGGTTGCCGCATGAGTGACGATCTCATAAAAATTGAGATAGACGGTAAATCCGTTTCTGCAAAAAAAGGACAGATGATCATTGAAGCAACAGATCAGTATGGAGCGTATGTGCCGAGATTTTGCTATCACACAAAACTGAGCATCGCAGCGAATTGTCGAATGTGCCTGGTTGAGGTAGAAAAAGCGCCAAAACCCTTACCTGCCTGTGCGACTCCGATTGCTGAAGGGATGAAAATATTCACAAAATCCCCTTACGCTATTGCGGCACAGAAGGCCACCATGGAGTTTCTATTAATCAATCATCCTTTAGATTGTCCTATTTGTGACCAAGGAGGAGAGTGCGAACTTCAGGATCTTGCGATGGGTTATGGGAGAGGTGTTTCTCGATACAACGACAATAAAAGAGTGGTAAAAGATAAAAATATTGGACCACTTGTTTCAACTGATATGACACGGTGCATTCATTGCACACGTTGTGTTCGATTTGGAGAGGAAATAACTGGAGCCCAAGATCTAGGAACTGTCCAAAGAGGTGAGAACATGAAAATCGATACCTATATTGAGAAAAGTATTGATCATGAACTTTCGTCGAACATAATTGACTTATGCCCTGTAGGCGCACTGAATAATAAGCCATATCGGTACAGCGCAAGATCATGGGAGATGATTCAGCACGAAACGATCGCACCTCATGATTGTGTTGGAAGTAATTTATTTGCTCATGTTCTAAGAGGCAGGATAAAACGAATTGTTCCAAGAGAGAATGAATCAATCAATGAAACATGGATTTCAGATAGAGACCGCTTCAGTTACGAAGGGATCTATAGCTCCAGTCGACTTGAGCAACCGAAATTAAAGGTTAAGGGAAAATGGAAAGATATAAGCTGGGAAAAAGGGTTAGCATTTTTGGCTGAAAAAATAGACGAAATCAAAGACAAAGATTGCTCAATATTGGCCTCACCAAGCTCTACGCTTGAAGAATATTACTTATTATCCAAAATTGCTAAAGATCTCGGAATAGAGAGCATTGATCACAGGCTTAGAAAAAATGATTTTAGCGATCAAGAAAATGACCCATTAACCCCTTGGCTTGGATTACCTTTACCTGAGATTGAAAGTTGCGATCAAATTGTTGTCATTGGCTCTGATATTAGAAAAGAAGCACCAATAATCGCCCACCGAGTCAGAAAATCTGCATTAAACGGATCAAAAGTAAGCTTCATTAATAATCATAAAAGTGATTATTATTTTGACATCTCATCATTTTTGATAGGATCAATTGCTGATAATCTTAAAGCATTGATGGTTGCTTTAAATATGACACTGCCATCCTCAGAAAAGGGTTCTTCAGATAAAATTACACCAACTGCAGATCATATTAAGTTGGCAGACGTTATTTCAGCCGATGGAAAAAAACTCATTCTTCTTGGAAATCAGTCTATAAATGATCCGCAAGCCTCTCAAATAAGATTCTTGTCCGCCCAGATTTCAAAGGAAACGGGAGCTGTATTCGGTTATGTCACTGAGGGTGCAAATTCATTTGGAGCGTATATTACTGGTATATTGCCTCATCGTAATTTAGGTGGAACTTCAAATGAAAAGCCAGGAAAAAATAAGAATGAAATTTTAAGTGATGGCTCAAAATTATTGATGCTGTGGAATGCAGAACCGAATATGGATATTCCAGATTATCCTATCACAAAAAAGGAAGACTCATTTACGGTGGCATTTTCCCCATACTTTACTTCAAACTTCGAAGAGTCCGCTGATCTCATTTTTCCAATCGGAACTTTCGCTGAAACATCAGGGACATATATAAATTGCGAAGGTCGTTGGCAAAGTTTTAATGGCATAGCAAGCCCAGTGCATGAATCTCGACCTGGATGGAAAGTACTCAGAGTATTGGCAAATATTTTAAATTTAAAAGATTGTGAATTCGAGACGTCCGTCGAGGTGCTTGACGAATTAAAAGAAAAACTTGATGGCATTAAGAAGGACAATAACGAAAATAAGTATGCATTCATCGTTACTGAGTTAGCTAATGGTCAATTCAGTAGTATTCCGATGTATCAAATAGATTCAATTCTCAGGCATTCACCATCACTGCAATTGACGCCGGAAGGGCAGAGGCATTCATAGGTATGAACATTAGTGCTTTAATTCCTAGCTTC
>MDSW01168582.1_pt1 | contig 25594 bp, 19 predicted proteins | sample 811171 | NCBI WGS metagenome assembly MDSW01 (sample SAMN05326641, study PRJNA326480) | marine metagenome | isolation source: seawater | place: Atlantic Ocean: North West | collected 2012 | reverse complement strand
GTTTGCGTCGCATAAAAGCTCCTTGGCCATGTGCGGCCATTGTGGAGCAGATCATCACTTAGCGCCCTGTCCAAATTCTGGGGACCAGCTCAGTCACCGCGGTCGATCTGGATACCGGCACCGCCGACGTCGAAGGCAATCCCGAGGGCGAAGCGCTCGTCGCAGCCGTCGAAGCCCAGGGTTATACCGCGCAGCTGGCCTCATGAGCGCAGCCGATAATTCCAGCGCCGAGGCGTCGTGTGATGCGCTGGCGATCGACCCGACGATTCGCCGCGATGCGCTCGCGCGCCTTCGTTCGATCCGCGGGCACGTCGAAGGCATCGTGCGCATGCTCGAAAAAGAGGACGTCTACTGCGTGGATGCGCTGAAGCAGATCAAGGCGGTCCAGGGCGGGCTGGCCAAGACGTCCGACACCATTCTGCGCGGACATTTGACGCACCACGTGGTCACCGCCCACGAGCGCGGCGACGTGGAGCCGATCGTGGCCGAGCTGATGGACGTTCTGAAATACCGCTAACCGGAATCACCGCACATCTATGAACGAGGCAATCGCATACAACATCGGCATAGCCGGTATGCACTGCGGCGGCTGTGTAGCCCGCGTCGAGAAAGCGATCGCGGGCGTTTCCGGCGTGTCGTCGGTGCATGTGAATCTGGCCACCGAGGGCGCCCGGATCGAGGTGGATCGCCGCTCTAGTATGGCCGACGTGCTGGCTGCGTTATCGGCGGCCGGCTATGGGCCGGCGGTCGAGCGGTTTAGCCTGAAAATCGATGGGCTAGGCTGCGGCGCCTGCGTCGCGCGGGTCGAAAAAGCTTTGAATCGGCTGATCGGCGTACGTGAGGCACGGGTCAATCTGACCGACGCCCGGGCGGACATTGACGTCGTCGCCGGCCTGATCACGGCCGATGAGCTGACGACTGCGATCGAAAACGCCGGTTATGCGGCGCACCCGCTGGCCGCCGCCGAGAACGCTTCGAATAGCCATCGCGACGCGGCCGCAGCACTCGGCCGGGATCTCTGCGTGGCCGCACCGCTGACGATAGCCATCGCGCTGCTTGCGATGGGGCCGATGGTGCCCGGCTTGGCGGCTCTTCTGGAGGGTTGGCTGTCGCCGGCGGCCGGGCTGGCACTCCAGGCGCTGTTGTGTCTCCCGGTACAGCTCTGGGCGGGACGACGGTTCTATCGGGCCGGGGTTAACGAGCTTCGGCATGCAGCCCCCGGCATGAACAGCCTGGTGCTGATCGGCAGTGGGGCCGCGTTTGGTTATTCGCTGGCCGCCTGGCTGGTCCCCGGTGTGTTTCCGCCCGGCACGGCCCATGCCTATTTCGATGCCGCGGCGATGATTGTCACCTTGATCCTGCTGGGGCGCTGGCTCGAGGCTCGCGCCAAGGGCCGGACCTCGGCGGCCATTCGCGGGCTGATGGCGCTCCAGGCACCAACCGCCGATGTCCGCCGCGGCGCGGGCTGGCAGACGGTGGCGATCGAAGCGGTCGCCGTCGGCGAGACGGTGCGTATCCGGCCGGGCGAGCGGGTACCGGTGGATGGCGTGGTGACGAGCGGCGCTTCGTGGGTCGATGAGTCGATGCTCTCGGGCGAGCCGATGCCGGCCGCCAAATCGATCGATGACGCGCTGACCGCGGGCACGCTCAACCAGGCCGGCGTGCTGGAGGCGCGTGTCACCCAGACCGGGGCCGATACGACGCTGGCCGGCATTATTCGGCTGGTCGAGAACGCCCAGGCTGACAAACCCGCGATTCAAGCCACGGCCGACCGTGTCGCCGGTATTTTTGTGCCGTGTGTGCTGGGCCTGGCTGCTGCCACGTTCGTGGCCTGGTGGCTCATTGGGCCGGCGCCGGCGTTGACCCATGCGTTCGTCTCGAGCGTTGCGGTGCTGCTAATTGCGTGTCCCTGTGCCATGGGCCTGGCCACGCCAACGGCCGTCATGGTGGCCACCGGACGCGCCGCACGCCAAGGCTTGCTGTTTCGTCGCGGCAGCGCGATCGAACGACTGGCCGACATCGATACGATCGTGTTCGACAAAACAGGCACGCTCACCCAAGGCCAGCCGGCGTTGACCGACCCGATCATCGCCAACGGCTTCGACGGCCGTGATGTACTGGCGCGTGCAGCGGCTCTGGAAAGCGCCAGTGAGCATCCGGTGGCTGTGGCCATCGTGGCCGAGGCCAGAGCGCAGCATCTCCGGCTGCCGGCCGTGACCGACGTCGAGGTTCAGGCAGGCCAGGGCATCCGCGGGCAGGTCGACGGCCAGACCGTGGCCATCGGCTCGGCGGCCTGGATGACACGTCTGAAGATCGAAACCCACCCCTGGCAGGCCACCGCGGATCGTCTGGCCGAACGTGGTCGCACCGTTTTGTACGTGATGATCGGCGATCGGCTGGCGGGCCTCTTGGCCGTGGCCGATCCGCTACGCGACGAGGCGCGCCACGTAATCGACACGCTAAAAAACGCCGGTCAGCGCGTCGTGATGCTGACAGGCGATCGTCGGCTCACAGCCGAGGCCATCGCCGGCGAATTGGGTATCGATGACGTGATTGCCGAAGTACAGCCGGCAGATAAGGCGCGCCAGATCGTCGAACTTCAGAATACCGGCGCGCGAGTGGCGTTCGTGGGCGACGGCATCAACGATGCCCCCGCGCTGGCGGGCGCCGATGTGGGCATCGCCATCGGCACGGGAACGGATATTGCCCTCGACGCCGCCGACGTCGTGCTCATGCGCGCCGAGCTGGACGGTGTCGTACAGGCACGCCATATCGCCCGGCGCACAATGAGGACCATTCGGAGCAATTTCGTCTGGGCCTACGGCTACAACATAGCGCTGATCCCGCTGGCCGCGGGGGTGTTTTATCCCTGGACCGGCTGGCTGCTCAACCCGGCCATCGCGGCCGGCGCGATGAGCCTGTCGAGCGTTTTCGTACTAGCCAATTCCCTGCGTCTGCGGCGCGCCGAAACCCGGCCCGACTGAGTCGCTAGGGCCCGTCTAGGAACGTGCCCGCTGCCGGCAGATCGGGCAGGAAACGATAGACGGTCGACTGGCTGTATTTCTCGCCCGGCCGCAGGATGGTGTTCGGAAAGTCCGGCCGGTTCGGCGAGTCGGGATAGTGCTGTGCCTCGAGCGCGAAGGCACTGCGCGGGGCGTAGGTCTTGCCGTCCTTGGCGATGAACCCGCCCGGCAGAGAATTACCGGTATAGAACTGTACGCCGGGCTCCGTCGTGAACATTTCCAGCCCGCGGCCGGATTCAGGCTCGATCACCCGCACGGCCAGCCGGCTGATATCGCCCTCGGTGGCCAGCACATAGTTATGGTCATAGCCGCCGGCGCGGGCGATCTGTTCGTGATCGGCATCGATGAACGCCCCGATACGCCCGGGACGGGTGAAATCCAGCGGCGTTTGGGCCACGTCGGCGATCTCGCCGGTTGGAATCATCTGGGCATCGACCGGCGTGTAGCCGGCAGCATTGATCATGGCAATATGCTCGAGCACGCTGGGCATGCCGGCACCGGCCAGATTGAAATAGACGTGATTGGTCAGGTTGACCGGCGTGGCCCGATCACAGACCGCCGAATAGTGGATGCGCAGGCGGTTGGCATCATCCAGCGCATAACGCACGGTCACCGCCAGGTTGCCGGGAAACTCCATCTCGCCGTCGGGCGAGAAGTAAGTCAGCTCCACGCCGACCGTGCTGTGGGTCGAAAACGATTCGGCGGCCCAGACGCGGGCAGAAAAACCCGTTTCGCCGCCGTGCAGGGTGTTATCGCCCTCGTTGGTCGAGACCTGAATATCCTGACCGTCGAGGCAGAATCGCCCGCCGCCCAGCCGGTTGGCGTAGCGCCCAATCACAGCGCCGAAATACGCATCGTCGGCGCTTTCATAGCCGGCAATATCGTCAAAACCCAGGGTGACATCATCGACGTGGCCGTTCATGTCTGGCACCCGGATCGCGTGGATACGCGCGCCGTAGGTGATGATATCCACCGACATACGCTGCCGGTTGTGCAGCCGATAGCGCCATACGGGCTGGCCGGCGGCCGTCTGGCCGAACATATCGCGCGTGACTGACAGTGCGGCAGGCTGGTCCATGCTGTTCTCCCTCCACAGCCGGCCCGTGCGGTATCGGGCCGTATAACGATTTCCTAGGCAAGCTCTGCACAACCTCTCGCGGATCGCGTTCGAGTCCTCACAGACGCGGCGGTAAGGCGTCCAGGCGCAGCGCCTGCCTCATTGGCAGGTCAAGCTTGGCAACACGGTCGCAGCGTCTGTGAGGCCGAACCCCTTGCGGGCCGGGGCTTTGCGCGCGTCTGGTCGTCGTCAAGGTGCGCTACCGTGCAACAAGCACGCTACGCTCACCTTTCTTCGCCAGCCACACGCAAAGCACCCGGCGCGACCGCGAGAGGTTTTGCAGAGCTTCCCTAGCCTACGCGTTGCCTCGCCCTCGGGCCGATCGTCGGCGCGCTATTCGTAAAACGCTGCCACGGCCCGGCGCCGGCCCAGTAGGAACGCATCGGCCACGTGGCGAAACGGGGCTAGATCGACATCCGAGGCCCCGGCGCCGATCAGCTCGGCAAAGCGGGCATAGACGCCGCCGTATTCGTCCTTGTCGGCGGCGATCACGCCGTGGCCGTCGATGGTCATGCGGGCGCCGCCGTCGGCCAGAGCAAGCGTGCCGGCCTCGGTTTCCACGGTAATATCCCAACGCGGCGCGCCGGTATGACGAAAATCCATTTCGGCCGTGATGGGTGCCTTGTGGGCATCGACAAACGCCAGCGAGGCCGCGATCGGGGTCTCGCAATTCTCGGGCACGTCCAGGCGGGCTTCGCGTAGGGCAAAGGCCTGCGGCAAGATTGCGGTGACGATGGATAGCGCGTTGATGCCCGGGTCGAATACCCCCAGCCCGCCGGCAGCCCAGATCCAGGCCTGGCCGGGATGAAAGACTGTCACGTCTTCGCGCCAGTCGATCGTAACGCGGCGCACGGTCTGGCCGGCCAGCCAATCGCGGGCCGCGGCTACGGCCGGGGCATGACGCGAATGCCAGCTGGCATACAACGTGACGCGGCCTGCTTCCGCGCGCGCCTGCAGATCGACCACTTCGGACAGCGTCACCCCCGGCGGTTTTTCCAGCAGCACGTGCCAGCCGGCGGTGATCGCCTGGCAGGCCAGGGCATAGCGATGCTGTGGCGGCACGGCCAGGGCCACGGCGTCGATCGTAAGGCCGCTGGCCTGTAGCGCGTCGAGGCTATCGAAAGTCGCCGGTTGGGCATCGGTATCCGTGGCCAGTCGTGGATCGACCGTGGCCACCAGGGAGAAATCGGCGTTCTTGGCAATCGCCGGGAGGTGTTGGTCGGTGGCGATCTTACCCAGCCCAATCACGGCCAGACGTTGTGTCATGGGCGGTTGTCCTCTGGTACGCCACGAAATGCAGCGATTGGCTGGCCGGGCGTGTCGACGGTCATGGCCAGAACACTACCCGAGTCCGGCCAGGCGGCCAGGTCGTGTTCGCTCATGCCTTCGCGGGCGGTGGTGACATACAGCGTGCACCGATCGGGCCCGCCAAAACAGGGCATGGTCGGATTGAGCGCGGCCAGCGGATAACGGGCGACCAGGCGCCCGTCGGCATCGAAGCGAGCCACCGCGGCGCCGCCGAAAAGCGCGGTCCAGTAGTGGCCCTGTTGGTCCACGGCCGCGCCGTCCGGGTTGCCCTTTAAATCGTGATCGGCCAGGTCGATCCAGGGCTCGCCCGGCCCGATGTCGCCGGTCGCGCCGTCCAGCGCATGGCGCCGGATCACGCGGGTGGGGGTGTCGGTGTGATAGAGCCAGGCGCCGTCCGGCGAGATCGCAAAGCCGTTGGTGATGGTCATGTGGTCCAGCACCGGGGTGAGTGCGTCGCCGTCCAGGCGATACAGCGCGGCATCGGCTGTGTCCACGCGCTCGTTCATGGCGCCGATCCAAAACCGCCCGGCGTGATCACAGCCGCCGTCGTTGAAGCGATGATGGCCGGTGTCGTAAGGCGCGGCCACGATCTGTCGTTGTTTGTGATGATCGGCACCCAACTGCCATAGCCCGGAACGACAGGCCGCGATGAGGCGGCCATTGTCATCGACGGCCACACAGCTGATGGCCTCGTCGAAATCGGCCCGGCCCTGGTGGTTGTCGGCGACATCCAGCCAGTGCAGGGCAAAACCCTTGATATCCACCCAGTAGAGTCGTTCGCGGGCGGCGTCCCAGGCCGGGCCTTCGCCCAGTTCCATGGCCAGATCAACGGCGACGTGGAAGCACCGGTCGTTCATGCCGTCTGCCGCGTGGTGGCCCGCGCCTTGAGTGCTTCGGCAGCCTGATCGATCACGTCCTCGACGCTGGCATCGATATCCACGCGCACGGCCTCGTCGGCCGCCGGGCGCTCGAGCGTATCGAACTGGCTCTGCAACATCTTGGGCGAGAAGAAATGCTCGCGCTGTTGCATACGCGCCAAAATCACGTCGTAGGTGCCGTCCAGAAACAAGAAGATCAGCCCGGGATCGCCCGCGCGCAGGGTATCGCGGTATCGCCGCTTCAAGGCCGAGCAGCCGATCAGCAGGGGCATTTCATCATCGCGATAGTCGCGGATGAGCCCGGTCAGCGCATCGAGCCAGCCGGCCCGGTCGTCGTCGTCCAACGGCTCGCCGCGGGCCATCTTCTCGACGTTGGCCCGCGGGTGGTAACTGTCGCCGTCGATATACGACACGCCCAGGGCCTGGCCCACGCCCTTGCCGATGCTCGACTTGCCGCTGCCCGACACCCCCATCACGATCACACGACGGTTGAACACGGCGGGCGTAGCGGCATCAGTCATAACAGGGCTTCCGGCATCAAGACGCGCTTTATTCTTCCAAAGGGATCACGGGGCGACAAGCGTCGGCCCACCATGGCGCTAGTTTCGCGCTGCCGGCTCAACAGCTGCTGTCGGTGAGCTTCGGCACACCCATCCCAAACAACGGGCGCAGCTTGATACCGATCACCGTACCGGCCAGGCCAACCACGCCCCAGAGCCAGCCGTGTAGCGAAAACGAGGCGATGCCGCCGAAATAGGCGCCGATATTGCAGCCAAAGGCGATACGTGCGCCGTAGCCCATCAGAATGCCGCCGAGCACACGGGCAATGACGATCCGCCAGGGAATACGCCGGGCGATAGCGAACGTGCCGCCCCAGGCCGAGGCCGCCATGGCACCAAAGATGATGCCGATATCCATCACGCTGGTGCGATCGGCCAGGATCGGCACGGATAGCCCGCCGGCGTGCGGCCCGGACCAGTAGTACCAGCTGCCGACATCCGCACCGGTGGCCGCCAAAAGCTTGGAACCCCATAGCGCAAAAGCGCTGGTGATGCCCCAGGGCTTGCCCGAAAGCGCGAGCGTGGCGGCGTTGAGTGCGGCCAGCACCAGCGCGCCCACCCACAGCGGCCAAGTACCGCGCAGCACCCGCACCCACCCGCGTTCACTGGGCGGGCCCACCCGCGGCGGCGGATTCAGCCGGCGCTCCACGGCATAAGTGGCCGTGACAATAGTGCCGATGATGATGGCCTGGAAGATCAGCGCGCCGGTATAACCAAAGGCCGTATCGGCCAGTGAAACGGTCTGCCAGACGAAGGCCGGCTGCAGCCAGAAGCCGAAATCATGCGCGCCCCAGACGGAGCCGATAACGAAACCGGCCAGGGTGATCAGGATCGAGGTCTGGCCCGAGCCCACGGTATATAGCGAACCCGAAGCACAGGCCCCGCCCAGCTGCATGCCGATACAGAAGATGAACCCGCCAAAGGCCACCGACAGCCCCACCGGAAACACATAGCCGGTCAGCGGCCCGCCGAACACCGTAGTGCCGGCGGCCATGAGTGGGGCGAACAACAGGCTGGCCACGGCCAGCATGAGCATGTGGGCGCGCAGCGTTTCGCCCTGACCGACGGCCATCAGCTGACGGAACGCCGAGGTGAAACCGAAGCGCGCGTGATAAAGCGCCACGCCAAGGCCAAGTGCCACCAAAAACAGCAGCCCCTGCGCAAGGCCGTAGAACATGAACAGAATGGCCGCCAGCACGGCCGCGGCCAGGCCGGCGACGGCCGTGGGCAGCGGCAGTGGGGCCGGTGGGCGTTCGATGTCGCGGGCGGGGCGTTCGGGGTTGCGGATATCAGCCATGACGCAGGCGTTGGCAGGGCGATGGCCACAGTCTAACGCGGTGTACGAGCCGTCTCGGCGGCGGTGCGGACACGACTATCGTCGGGTACCTGCATGATCCATTGAGTGCGATCGTCGATTCGACGGCGTGGCGAGGGCGACTAAACCGCCGCGCCGCGGTGTCAAACGATCGCCTCAGGAGGGCTCGCATGCTCGATACAGCTGCCGGAACCCGAATTCAGAACGTGCTCTCGGCGCTCAATCGGGCGCTGGCCAATTACAATATCGAGGACGCGCTGGAACTGTTCACCACGGATTGTTACTGGCGCGATCTCGTGGCGTTCACCTGGAACATCAAGACCGTTGAAGGCAAGGCTGAAATCCGCGACATGCTCGCGCAGCGCCTGGACGACGTGCGCCCGGGAAACTGGACGATCGCGGCCCCGGAAAGAGCAACCCACGCCGACGGCATTACCGAAGGCTTCATCGCGTTCGAGACCGCGACCGCCCGCGGCGAGGGCTATATCCGGCTCAAGGACGGGCTGATATGGACCCTGCTCACCACCATGCACGAGCTGAAAGGCCACGAAGAGCCGGCCGGCGACTCGCGCCCGTTCGGCGCCAAGCATGGCGCGGAACAGGGCCAGCCCACCTGGGCCGAGGAACGTGAGGCCGAGGTGGCCGAGCTGGGCGTGACCACCCAGCCCTACGTCCTGATCGTCGGCGGCGGGCAGGGTGGTATCGCGCTTGGCGCGCGGCTGCGCCAGCACGGCGTGCCCACGTTGATCGTAGAAAAGAACGAGCGGCCGGGCGATTCCTGGCGCAAGCGCTACCAATCACTCTGCCTCCACGACCCCGTCTGGTACGACCATCTGCCCTACATCAAATTCCCCGACAACTGGCCGGTGTTTTCGCCCAAAGACAAGATCGGCGACTGGCTGGAGATGTATGCCAAGGTCATGGAGCTGAACTTCTGGGGCGCGACGGAGTGCAAAAAGGCCAGCTTCGACCAATCGAGCGAGACCTGGACCGTCGTGGTCGAAAAAGACGGCCGAGAGATCACGCTCAATCCGACCCAGCTGGTGCTGGCCACCGGCATGTCGGCCAAGGCCAACGTGCCGTCCTTTGCCGGCCAGGATGTCTTTGCCGGTCTCCAGCAACACTCCTCCGAACACGCCGGCCCGGATGAGATGGCCGGCAAGCGGGTGGTGGTCATCGGTTCCAACAATTCGGCCCATGACATCTGTGCAGCGCTGGCCGAGAACGATGTCGACGTGACGATGGTTCAGCGCTCCTCCACGCATATCTCCAAATCCGATTCGTTGATGAAACACGCGCTGGCCCCGCTGTACTCCGAGCAGGCCGTGGCCGACGGCATTACCACCGAGCGCGCCGATATCATCAACGCCTCGATCCCCTATGCCATCGCCCCGGATTTCCAGAAGCCGGCGTTTGATGCTATCCGCGAGGAAGACGCCGATTTCTATCAGGCGCTTGAGGACGCCGGCTTCATGCTCGACTTCGGCCCCGACGAGTCCGGCCTGTTCATGAAATATCTGCGCCGGGCGTCGGGCTACTACATCGACGTAGGCGCGTCGCAGCTGATTATCGACGGCAAGATCAAACTGGCCAGCGGCTCACAGGTCGAAAGACTGACCGAAGACAGTGTAGTCCTCGAAGACGGCCGCGAACTGCCGGCCGACGTCGTCATCTATGCCACCGGCTTTGGCTCCATGAACGGCTGGGCGGCCGATCTGATCTCGCAAGAGGTGGCCGACAAGGTGGGCAAGGTCTGGGGCTTGGGCTCCGACACGCCCAAAGACCCCGGACCTTGGGAAGGCGAGCAGCGCAACATGTGGAAACCCACCCAGCAGGCCAATCTCTGGTTCCACGGCGGCAACCTGGCCCAGTCGCGCCATTACTCGCACTACCTGGCGCTACAACTCAAAGCCCGGATGCTCGAACTGGATACGCCGGTTTACGGGCGCCAAGAAACACATCACGTGCGCTGAGTCCGCGCGTTGTAGAGAGACTAAGGCGGCACACGCGGGCAAGTGCCGCCTTGTTTTGCGCAAATCTCGCCGGAGACAAGGGCCGCTCGCTGGAGTGCCCGGCTAGAACGATCGAATTTTCACCATATTTTAAGTCGGCTCTTCGCGAATCTGTTGTTTTTTCTTAGAAAGCCCGATACTCAAACCCCGCGATACGAGCCGTATCGATCATCAGGGGTATTGGGGTGAACAGTCGATTTCGTTGGTTGAGAGTGACGAGCGCAAGCGTTATCTGTGGGCTGGCGCTGGCGGGTTGCGGCGGCGGTGATGGCGGCAGTGATGACGAAGCAAGTCGGACCGATTCCGATGTGCCCGAGTCTTCCGATCCGGTAGAAAGTGCAGGGCTGATGGCGATTGCGACCGCCTCGACCGAACTGGTGACGGTGTATGGCCGAATCGCGGCCGACGCGATTATCGCCTCCCAGCTTCAACCCAGCATTCCTCGCGAACAAGACTGCCCGGGAGGCGGTACGCGAATCGTCGACTATGTGGACTTCGACTCCAGCGGTGATTTGAGCGCTGGCGACCAAGTGTCGGTTTTGTATATCAACTGTGTCCAGCCAGCCGTCGATGGGGTCGAGAACGGCGCCATCTTGATGGATATTCTGAGCGGCGGGCAGACCGAAGACAATCCGCACACCGGAGCGGCGGGGAGACGATTTTCTGCCAACGTCGACTTTGGCTCGTATCAGGTTAGCGAAGACGCTAGCGATACCACAGTCGAGGGTGGCTTCGAGCTGTCCTTTGGTTCGAACGGTGAACCCGGCTCGGAAGTACAGCGCCTCGACCAGAATCTGAGTAGAGGTCTGACTATCAACCTGGGCGGGGATACCGTGACGATCCGAGACGGACGTTTTGCACAACGCTATGACTATCGCGCGGGCACCTACAATTTCGCCTTTACCGGAACGACGACGGTCGGGCGCGGCTCCGCTTCTGTCACCACGCTGTTCAATTCGGCCGGCAGCAGGCTGGGCGACAGCGGATCGCTGACGGGAACGCTGGGCCAGAATCCGGACGCGGGCCGTATCAGCGCGCGCTCGTCGGCACTGCCCTTGACCGAATGTCTCTATATTGGGGATTCGGACGCGACAGGCGTGGCCACCCAAAATGCGCCGCGCCTGCGGCTGTCGCAGGATTCGACCTGCTCTGCTGATGATGAGTCACCGACGCCGCCGACGCTTGCATGGTCCGAGCTGGTCGAGGGTACGCTCTTCGAAGACACCGACGTCTTCGGTTTGCGGCAATAAAAAAACGCCCCGTTCATCGACGGGGCGTTTTGGATCCGGCTCCTAGGCAGGCGAAAAGCGCTGGCTTAGGAATCGACGTGAAACGCCATGGTGGCCTGTACGGCGCGTTTCCAGCCGTCGTAGAGGCCATCGCGTTTTTTCTCGTCCATGGCCGGCGAAAACGTGCGCTCGATGGCCCACTGCTGGGTGATCTGTTCCTTGGATTCCCAGAAGCCGACGGCCAGACCGGCCAGATAGGCCGCACCCAGAGCCGTGGTTTCGCTCACCTCGCTGCGAATGAGATCCACGCCCAGCATGTCGGCCTGGAACTGGGCCAGGAAATCGTTGGCGATGGCGCCGCCGTCGGCGCGCAGTTCGGTGAGCTCGAGATCGGCATCGGCCTGCATGGCCAGCAGCACGTCCGCGCTTTGATAGGCCAGTGACTCGATGGCCGCGCGGATGAATACTTCCTTGCTGGTGCCGCGCGACAGGCCGAACATGGCCCCGCGGACGTTGGAGTTCCAGTAGGGCGCGCCCAGGCCCGTAAAGGCCGGGACCAGGTAGACGCCGTCGTTGTCGCCGGCGCGCTCGGCGTAGGCCTCGGAGTCGCTGGATTTGCCCAGCATGCGCAGGCCGTCACGCAGCCACTGGATGACCGAGCCGGCCACGAACACCGCGCCCTCCAGGGCATATTCCATCTGGCCGTCGACTTCCCAGGCCACGGTCGTGAGCAAACCGTTTTCGGAGGGGCGTGCCTCGGTGCCGGTGTTCATCAGTGTGAAGCAGCCGGTGCCGTAGGTGTTCTTGGCCATGCCGGCCTCGAAGCAGGCCTGGCCGAAGAGTGCGGCCTGCTGGTCGCCGGCCATGCCGGCAATGGGAATCTCGTTACCGAAGAAGTACTTCGGCTGGATATGGCCATAGACCTCGCTGTTGGACTTCACCTCCGGCAGCATGGATTCCGGCACGCCGAACAGCTCCAGCAGCTCCGGGTCCCATTGGCGCTCGCGGATGTTGAACATCATGGTGCGCGAGGCGTTGGATACATCGGTGACGTGTACCTTGCCGCCGGTGAGGTTCCACACCAGCCAGGAATCGATGGTGCCGAACAGCAGATCGCCGTTGTCGGCTTTTTCCTTGGCACCGTCAACGTTGTCGAAGATCCACTTGAGCTTGGTGCCCGAGAAATACGCGTCGATGACCAGGCCGGTCTTGTCACGCACCATGTCGGTGTGGCCGGCCTCGCGCAGTTCGTCGCAGATGGCCGCGGAATGGCGTGATTGCCAGACGATGGCGTTATAGACCGGCTGGCCGGTGTTTTTGTCCCAGACCACCGTGGTTTCGCGTTGGTTGGTGATGCCGATGGATGCAATCTCATCAACGTCAACGCCGGTGTTGTTGATCAGCTCGGTGAGCGTGGTCAACACCGTGGTCATGATCTCGCGCGGGTTGTGCTCGACCCAGCCCGGGCGCGGGAAGATCTGCTCGAACTCGCGCTGGGCGATGCCGGCGACCTTGCCGTCGTGATCGAACAGCATCGAGCGCGAACTGGTCGTGCCCTGGTCGATGGCCAATACGTATTTCTTTTGATCACTCATGGAACGTCCGCTTGGTGTAATTAAAAGCGTATGGAATATCTCAATAGACTCGCACGGCCAGGGCGGCAAGCGCAGCACCGATGACGGGGCCGAGCACCGGGACCCAAGCATAGCCCCAATCGCTGGGGCCTTTGTTTTTCAACGGCAGAAGCGCGTGTGCGATACGCGGGCCTAGATCGCGCGCCGGGTTGATCGCATATCCGGTGGGCCCGCCAAGCGAAGCGCCGATCGAGACCACCAGCAATGCCACCGCCAGCGGGCCGAGCCCGGACGGCGTATTGCCGAACATGATAATCACAAAGATCAGCACGAACGTCCCGATAATCTCCGTGACCAGGTTCCAGCCGTAGGCGCGGATCGTGGGGCCGGTGGAGAACGTGGCCAGCTTAGCCGCGCCGTCCTCGGTGTCGTCGTATTGTTTCTTATAGGCCAGATAGCAGCCCACCGCGCCCAGAAACGCGCCGATCATCTCGGCCGCGAAGTACGCTACGGTGGTGGCAAAGGTGATGGGAATGCCGCTGGCGTATTCCTTGGCCGGGCCGATCAGAAGACCCACGGTCACGGCCGGATTCAGGTGCGCGCCCGTGTCGTAGGCCACATAGACGCCGCTGAAGACCGCCAAGCCCCAGCCGAAGAAGATCACGATGCCATCCGAGCCGTGGCCGTTGGTCTTGTTCAGGGCGACGTTGGCCACGACGCCACACCCCAGCAGCGTCAGAAACGCGGTACCCGCGATCTCGTGAACGAGAATAGTCTCAATAATGCCCATCGCGTTGTCCTATAGCCGGCGGGTCGGGCACTTCGAGTCGATTCACGCCGGGGATATCGGCGTCGTGACACGATGTGTGCCTCGAGATTTTCGAGGAGCGACATTAACGCTCGGAAATGAACATTGGCAATTGAGCCGATAGTCGTAGACGACGCGATACTCAGGCTGGGGTCACGTGTAGCGGCAAGCCGAGGCCGGCGATCGTGTCGGCCAGAGCGCCGTCGGGCGCCCGATCAGTAAACAGCGCGTCGAAATCGGCCAGTGTGGCCACCCGCATGAGCGCCTTGCGGCCGTACTTGCTCGAATCAATCAGCAGATAGCGCTGACGGGCGTGCGCCAGCATGGCCTGTAGTAGACGCACTTCGTGATAATCGAAATCCATGAGCGTGCCGTCGATGGCCAGGCCGGAAATACTCATCACCGCGTAGTCGACCCGAAAATCGCGAAAGAAATCGATCGCGGATTCGCCGGTGACTCCGGCATCCAGGCTGCGCACCACGCCGCCGGCCATGATCACCTCGTTGGAGGCCACCGCCGACAAGGTAGCGGCCACGCGCAGATTGTTGGTGATGACACGTAGGCCGCGATGATGTCGAAGGGCGAGGGCGATGGCTTGGGCGGTGGTGCCCAGGCCGATGGCCACGGCGCTGTGATCGGGAATATGCCGTGCTGCTAATGCGGCGATATCGCGTTTGGCATCGGCGTGCAGGCCCTCGCGCGTCTCGTAGGCCAGGTTTTCGGTTGTCGGCGGCAGGCCGGCCCCGCCGTGGAAGCGCTGCAGGCGCCCGCGCCTGCAGAGCGCGTTGATGTCGCGCCGTGCCGTCTGGGGCGTGATGTCGAACTCGCGCGCCAGGGCTTCGATGGCCACGAAACCGTGGCGCTCCACCTGGGCGATGATTGCATGCTGGCGTTCAGTGAGCGGCGCGTCCGTGGATGACGAAGACATCGAGCCGGACGAAGAAGAATCGACCACGCGGGGCCTCGTTCGAAGTCTCTGATCACGTCGAGTCTAGGCGTGATGTTCGAATACGAACATCCGACCATCGATCGATATACTTGGGTACAACAGCAACCCACCAGCGCCGCTTCGCACGCAGACCCAGCGGGCCATCGCGACAAGGAGACACGTTTGGCCACCGATGACGATGCCTACGATATCCACTGGATGACCCAGGCCCTGGCGCTGGCCGATGACGCGGCGGCCGCCGGCGAAGTGCCGGTGGGGGCATTGATTGTCCGCGATGGCCAGCTGCTCGGTACCGGCTACAACCAACCAATCGCCACGAGCGATGCCTGCGCGCACGCTGAAATCATGGCGATCCGTGCGGCCTGTGCGGCCGTCGACAATTATCGCCTGCCGGGGGCCACGCTCTATTGCACGCTGGAACCCTGTGCCATGTGTGCGGGCGCGATCGGCCACGCACGTATCGCCCGAGTGGTCTACGGAGCCGACGATTTTCGCGCTGGGGCCGTGCACTCGATCTTTCGCGTATTGGACGAGGCCCGGCTCAATCACCGCGTGGTCCATACCGGCGGCGTACTGGCGGATGCCTCGGCGGCGCGCCTGCGCCGTTTCTTCCGGGCGCGCCGCGATCCCGGCCGGTCCGAATCGCTGGGCTAAAATGAGCATTCGCAATCGTCGCAAGCGGTGATAGTGTCGGCCCATGACGACTCAAACGACTTGGCGCGTCGCGGTTCTACCCGGCGACGGTATCGGCCCCGAAGTGATCGGGCAGGCAACGCGGGCGCTGGATGCGCTGGCAGCGTCCGACCCGGCGCTAGCGCTGGATTACGATGTATTCGAGTGGCCGTCGCATGCCTGGCATCAAGCACATGGTGAGTCGGCCCCGGCCGATTATCTCGAGCGCCTGGCCGGCTACGACGCGATCCTGCTCGGCGCGCTGGGCGATCCCGGCCCAACCAGCGATGCGAATCGGTATCTGCTGTCCGACTCCGACTCGCTGGCGCCGCTGCTGGAAATCCGGAAAGGCTTCGATCAGTGGGTGTGCGAGCGCCCGGTACGCCGCTTGGCCGGCGCGCCGCAGTATCTGGCCGATCCCAGAGCCGACGATATCGACATGCTGGTCATCCGCGAGAACTCGGAAGGCGAGTACGTGAACCAGGGCGGGCGCCTTGCCCGCGGCACCCCGAACGAGGTGGTGACACAGACGGCCGTGTTCACACATCGGGCCACTGATCGCATCATTCGTCACGCCTTCGAACAGGCGCGCGCTCGCGCGGTAGCACGCCAAGCCGAAGGCCGGGTGCGCGATTTCAACGGTCGTGAGGCGCAGGTGTGTCTGGTGACCAAGCGCAACGCCCAGAAGTTCTGGGGCGATATGTACACCGAGATGTTCGCGGCCATCGCCGCGGATTATCCGGATATCGCTACCCACCACGAGCTGGTGGATGCCGCCTGCATGAAGTTCGTATCGCACCCGTGGGCGTTCGACGTGGTCGTGGCCTCTAACCTGCACGGCGATATCCTCACCGATCTGGCGGCCGTGCTGAACGGCGGCATGGGGGTGTCGCCCTCGGCCAACCTCAACCCAAGCGATCGCTCGCGCCCGCCCATGTTCGAGCCCACGCACGGCAGCGCCCCGGATATCGCCGGCCAGAACAAAGCTGGCCCGGCGGCCATGCTCTTGACCACGGCCATGATGCTCGACTGGATGGGCGAGACCGATGCGGCCGCCGCCGAGGCTGCGACACGGCTCAAGAAAGCCGTGGCGGATGATCTGGCAGCCAACGCCGACCGGCAACGAGCCACCGACGTTATTGGCGACGCCGTCCTCGAGGGGTTGAAGCGCCCTTGAAACCATGCATTGCAGGGCCTTCGTAACAGGTCTAGTGTCGAAAAAAAGCCGCACGAAACAACAGCCAAGGAGATCCCATGACGGCGATGCGTTCCGGTAATCTGTCCCCGCTTCTCAAGCAGGCCACCGATGTCTACGCCGAGCGTGGCGAAGGCTGTTATCTCATCGACACCGAGGGCCAGCGGTATCTGGATTTCACCGCCGGCATCGGCGTGACCAGCACCGGTCACTGCCATCCCAAGGTGGTAGCCGCTGCGCAGGAGCAGGTCGGCAAGCTGATCCACGGTCAGTACACCACCATCATGCACCGGCCAATCCAGGAGCTGTCGGCACGCCTGGCCGAGAAGATGCCGGGTGATATCGATACGATCTTCTATGCCAGCGCGGGCACCGAAGCCGCCGAAGCAGCGCTGCGTCTGGCCCGCCAGGCCACCGGCAAGCCGAATATCGTGGTCTTTCACGGCAGCTTCCACGGTCGCACCATGGGCTCGGCCTCAATGACCACTTCCGGCACTTATTATCGCGACGGGCTGCAGCCGTTGATGGGCGGTGTGACGGTCGCCCCGTTCCCGCACGCGTTTCGTTACCAGATGAACGAAGACGATGCAGCCGAGTTCTGTCTGCGCGAGCTGGACTATATTCTGGATACCTACAGCTCGCCGGGCGATACCGCGGCGTGCTTTATCGAGCCGATCCAGGGCGAGGGCGGTTTCGTGCCGGCCAGCACCAGGTTCATGCAGGGCCTGCGCGAGCGCTGTGATCATCACGACATGCTGCTGGGCGTGGACGAGGTCCAGGCCGGCTATGGCCGCACGGGTCAGTTCTGGTCGCACAGCCATTTCGACGTGCAGCCGGATATCGTCATGACCGCCAAGGGCCTGGCCTCGGGCTTCCCCCTGTCCGGCTTTGCTGCCCCCCGCGGCATCATGGAAAAAGGCTGGGCCGGCTCGCAGGGCGGCACCTATGGCGGTAACGCCGTGGCCTGCGCAGCTGCACTGGCCACCCTCGATGTCATCGAGGAAGAAGGCCTGGTCGAGAACGCCCGCGACGTCGGCGCGCACCTGAAGGAGCGGCTTGAGGCGCTGCAGGACAAGCACGACTGCCTGGTCGATGTGCGCGGCAAGGGATTCATGATCGGCTGCGAGATTCACAAGGACGGCATGCCCGACGGCGATCGCGCCGATCGCATCGTCAAGGTCTGCGAGGCACATGGCCTGTTGCTGCTGCGCTGCGGCCCGAAGAAGAACGTGGTGCGCTGGCTGCCGCCGCTGATCGCCACGCAGGCCCAGATCGACGAAGGCGTGGATATCTTCGCCAAGGCGCTGGACGCTACCGTCTGATGGGGCCCAACACGCCCGCCTGAGACAAGCCGTCGGTCGCGAGACCGGCGGCTTTTTCTATACTGGCTGTCTTCAATCGGTCGAGGCCTTGTCATGCGGGCGCGTTTTTTCGAGTTTCTGGATCTGGCACGCAGCAGCTTCTGGTATCTGCCCACGCTGATGATGGCCGCCGGGCTCAGCCTGTTTGCCATCACGCTGCTCATCGACAAGTCCGGCGTCACCGGCGATCTGGTCGCCACGGTGTTCTACAGCGGCGGCGCCGAGAACGCGACGAGCCTGTTGCAGACGCTCACCGGCGCCATGGTCGCCATCGCGACTGTGGTGTTTTCGACCATGATGGTGGTGCTCACACTGGCGACCAGTCAGTTCGGCCATCGCCTGATCCGCAGCTTCATGCGCGACCGGGCCAACCAAGCAGTCTTGGGCGTCTTTCTGGCGACCTTCGTCTTCTGCCTGATGGTCTTTCACATGGTCGGCAACGACGCCGACAACCAGTTCGTGCCTGGTGTATCGCTCACCGTCGGGTTCGTGCTGGCGATATTCTCGACCTGCACGCTGATCTACTTCACGCATCACATGGCCTCGCTCGTGGCCGCCCCCGAGGTGCTCGAAGCGGTCGGACAAGAGCTGGATACCGCGATCGAACGCGTCTATCCCGCTCACAACAACGACGACGAAGATCGGCCGCGGCGCACGTTTGAACCGGTCAGCCGGCCGTTCGTGGAAGTGCGCACCCAGGACGCCGGTTATATACAGACCATCGGCGTGGCCTCGCTGCGCGATTTGGCCCGCGCCCACGACTGCGTGATCGAATCCGTGGTGACCTACGGCGATCACGTGTTGCCCGGGCTGGTGGTGGCGCGCGTTCACGCCAACGAGTTCGACGAGTCATGGCGGGCGGCGATTTCTCGCCAGTATGTGGTCGGCGCCGAGCGCCTGGCCGACCGGGATCTGATCTTTGCCGTGAATCAGGTCGCAGAGGTCGGCGTGCGCGCGCTTTCGCCGGCTTTGAACAATCCGTACACCGCCCTGGACTGTATCAATCGGATCGGCGTATCGCTGGCCGATGTTCTGTCGCGCCCCTTGCCGGATCTGGCACATGTCGACGACGACGGCGTGCCCCGGTTTCTATTGGCCTTGCCAGAGTTCCCTTGTCTTCTGGACGCGGCTTTCACGCCGCTGCGTAACTACGGCAGCACCAGCGTCCAGACGATGACGCAAATGCTGCTCGTCGTCGAAAAACTGGCCGAACTCGCGCGCCGTGACGTTGAGCAAGCCGCCTTGCGGCGCCACGCAAACGCGCTCGTCGAAGCCGCGCAGCAGGGCCTCAACGAGACCATCGACCGCGAGCGCATCACGGCCTGCCATGAGCGCGCGGTGGCGGCGATCGAGAAGGCCGATGAGACCACGCCCACAACCTATGAAAAGCGCTTGTCGACCCCGTAACCACGCGGGATTGGAATCGGGCGGGGTATCGCTTGTTTGCCGAGCCCCGTTTTGCAAAGCGCTCGAGAGCCGATTATGTTGATGCGTCAATACGCTAGGCGTGCGGTGACGTGGTGCGCCTGGTTTTCAAATCCGACCCAGTGAATCCGCCAAGGGGCATCTACATGGATCAACGCCGTGCGTCGCATGCCATCGCTCGCGTTCTAATCTTCTGTTTATGCGTATTCGCGCTTTTCGGTGCGAGCACGCTGCCGGCTGCCGCACAAGGCCAGCCGGCTGAGAGCCAGAGCACGCAATCGGTACCGCTGTCCCAGCTGGCCGATATTCTGGAAAACGACGAGTCGCGACAGCAGCTCATCGATGAGCTGCGCCGTGCCTCCGAGCCGGCCGAGGGCGCGGCTGCGACGGCTTCGACCGACGCACAGGCCGATGCCCAGAGCGAGGAGCAGGCCAAGCCGGCCGTGGATTTGGCGCCGGCCAAGCCGCGCATGTCGTTCGCGCGTCAATTCGCGCAGACGACGGCGGCCTGGTCGGAGGCCATCAGCGGCCAGGTCATGGCCGGCTGGGACAAGATCAAGTCACTGGCGGCGCCGGGCGGTGAAAGCCGTCAAAAAGCCGCGTTTAACGTCAATGTGTTTCTCACCGCGGCGTTGATGCTGGCGATCGTCGTGGGCTCGACCATCATCGCGTTCTTCGTGCTGCGGTGGCTGGCGGGCTGGCTGTTCCGGCCGATCAATCGCTTCGCGGCCGGCAACGATCCCGATTCCAGCCAGCTGGTTCGTCGCGGTGTCGCGATTCTGGCAGGCATCCTCATCGACGTGGCCGTGGTATTGCTTGCCGGTGGCGCCGGTTACGCCGCTGGCCTGTTCGCCATTGGCGATGCCGGCACGATGGGTACGCGCGAGTCGTTGTTCATCAACGCGTTTGTACTCATCGAACTGCTGAAGGTCGTGATCCGTGCGCTGTTCGCCGCGCGCCATGACAACCTGCGCCTGCTGAATATCGACGCCTCAATCGCCAGCTGGTGGTCGATTCGCCTGCGTACGTTCGTCGGGGTGATCGGCTATTCGCTGCTCGTGATCGTGCCGATCGTCAACGCCCAGACCAGCTATCTCATGGGCGCGATCCTGACGTTCGTGATCATGGGCGGAGCGTACCTTTACGCGCTGAAGGTCATCTTCGGCAATCGCCGGCTGATGACGAGTCGTCTCAAGCATCAGGCCGACAACGCCGAGGTCGGCTTCTTCTCGGTCCTGTATCGCCTGGCATCCAAACTGTGGATGGTCTTGGCGGTGGCTTATTTCACCGTATTGTTCGTGGCCAGCCAAGTGGATCCCACCGGCGCGCTGCCGTTCATGATGTCGGCCACGGTGCAGACCATTCTAGCCGCGGCGATCGGCGTGGGCCTGTCAGGCCTGTTATCCAAGGCCATCGGCCGGCGCTTGAACTTCTCGGACTCGGTGCGTGACAAGCTGCCGATGCTTGAAGCGCGGGTGAACTCCTACGTACCCAACGCCCTGAAGGTGATCCGCGTGATCATCCTGTTGGTCGTTGCCGCAGTCATCGCCAACGCCTGGAAGCTGTTCAATCTCGACGAGTGGCTGATTTCGGATGCCGGCGCTACGGCGGTCTCGGTCACTATCAAGGTTCTGATCATCCTGGCCGCGGCCGCGCTGCTGTGGCTGATTACGGCCAGCGTGATCGAACATCGGCTGTCGTCGAAGACCGGTCGCGGCGCGCCCACCGCGCGTCAGGAAACCCTGCTGACGCTGTTCAAGAACGCGCTCGCTATCCTGATCGCCACGTTCACGATCATGATCACGCTGTCGCAGATCGGCGTGGATATCGGTCCGCTGATCGCCGGCGCGGGCGTATTCGGTCTGGCGATCGGTTTCGGTGCGCAAAAGCTGGTGCAGGACATCATCACCGGTGTGTTCATCCAGCTCGAAAACGCCATGAACACCGGCGACGTGGTGACCGTGGGCGGCGTGACCGGCACCGCCGAGCGCCTGACCATTCGTTCGGTCTCGATTCGCGATATCGACGGCTGTTATCACATCGTGCCGTTTTCCTCGGCCAGCGTCGTGTCGAACTACATGCGCGACTGGGCGTATTTCCGCACGGAATACGGCATCGGCTACCGCGAGGATATCGACAACGCGATCTACTACCTGCGCGAAGCCTTCGCGGATCTCAAGTCGGACCCGACCCACGGGCCCAACATCCTCGAAGACATCACCATCCCGGGTGTCACCGCGCTGGCTGACAGTTCGGTGAACATCCGTGTGATGATCAAGACCACGCCGGGCACCCAGTGGGGTATCGGTCGTGCCTTCAACCGCCTGGTCAAGATTCACTTCGACCGGGCCGGCATCGAGATCCCGTTCCCGCATCAGACGCTGTACTTCGGCGAGGATCGTCAGGGCAACGCACCGCCGGCCAATATCCGCGTCATCGAGCAGACCGAGCACGATGCGCCGAAAGCGCTCAAAAAGCGTCGCCGCGGCGACGACGCCTCTCCGGAAGAAACCGGGGACGCGCCGGGCGACGGTTGATCGTCGGGCGTTGTTAAGCCGAAACCCGCAGCTGTTTCAGCTGCGGGTTTTTTTTGGCTGGCGCGCGGGCCTGGTCAAAAACTGGCCAATAGGCCTCCAGGCCTTGTCCTGAAAGGGGTTGGCGGCTTTTCCCGAGAGTTGTCCACACACTTGCCCAGCGGCTTTGTGAAAAAACCGTGACCGGTCCACGCCAGGCGCTATCGCCCGACCGGACCGGGCCGTAATCGGGCGCGTGATAAACTGTCGCGTTCTTCGTTCAAACTGCGACAGCGTTTCATGAGTACCACGCGACTTCTCTGGATTGACGGTCAATTCGTGTCTGCCATCGGCAATAAGACGTTTAACAGCTTGAATCCGGCCACCGGCGAGGTGCTTGCCGAAGTCGCCCAGGCCGAGGCGGCCGATATCGACGTGGCCGTGGCCGCAGCCGCCAAAGCACAGGCCGAATGGAAGAAGCGCCCGGGCGTCGAGCGCGGTCGTATCCTGTACGCGCTGTCGCAAAAACTGCGTGAGCATCGCGACGAGCTGGCCCAGATCGAGATGGCCGACGGCGGCAAGCCGATCGCCGAAACCCCGGAAGCTGACGTCGATTCCGGTGCCGATTGCCTGGAGTATTTCGCCGGGCAGGCCGCCTCGATTCAGGGCGAATATCAAGAAGTCGACGGCGGCTTCTTCTATACCCGGCCCGAGCCGCTGGGTGTGGTCGGGGAGATCGGTGCCTGGAACTATCCGCTGCAGATCGCCTGTTGGAAGACCGCGCCGGCGCTGGCCGCGGGTAACGCGATCGTGTTCAAGCCTTCGGAACTCACGCCGTTATCGGCCCTGCGGTTTGCCGAGCTGGCCAAGGAAGCAGGCGTACCCGACGGTCTGATCAACGTGGTGCCGGGCTTTGGCGATGCCGGCCAGGCGCTGTCCAACCATCCGGATATCGACAAGATCTCGCTGACCGGCGGGGCCGATACCGGCAAGAAGGTCATGGCCGATGCGGCCGGCACGCTCAAGGAAGTCTCGTTGGAGCTGGGCGGCAAGTCGCCGTTGATCGTCTTCGACGACGCCGACCTGGACAACGCCGTCTCCGGCGCGATGATGGCCAACTTCTTCACCCAGGGCGAAATCTGCACCAACGGCACACGCGTATTCGTTCACGAGTCCGTGCGCGAGGCGTTCGTGGAAAAACTTTTGGCGCGGGTCGAAAAGCTCAAGCTGGGCAATCCGGCCGACGCCGATACCGACATGGGCCCCATGATCAGCCCCGAGCACGGCGAGCTGGTCCTCAAATACATCGAAGCCGGCAAGCAGGGCGGGGCCAAATGCCTGACCGGCGGCCATCGCGTGACCGTGACCGGCTGCGAGGCCGGCGTTTTCGTGGCACCGACGGTCTTTGATGCGTGTACGGATGACATGCAGATCGTGCGCGAAGAGATCTTCGGCCCGGTCATGTCGATCCTGTCGTTTACGGACGAAGACGAGGTGATTCGCCGGGCCAACGACACCGAATACGGCCTGGCCGCGGGCCTGTTCACTCGTGATTTGGAACGGGCCCATCGCGTGATCGCCGAGATCGAGGCCGGTATCTGCTGGATCAACCACTACAACATCACGCCCATCGAAATGCCGTTCGGCGGTATCAAGGGCTCGGGCATCGGCAAGGAGAACAGTCGCCGAGCGCTGTCCTATTACACGCGCTTGAAGAGCGTGTTCGTCGCCCGCGGCGCCATCGACGCCCCGTACTGATTACGCAACGAGGACTATCGCATGAGCCACGAGAACACTTACGACTATGTGATTATCGGTGCCGGTTCTGCCGGTGCCGTCATGGCCAATCGCCTGTCCGAAGATAAGGACACGAGCGTGTTGCTGGTTGAAGCGGGGCCGATGGACTACTCCATCTTCATCCATATGCCCTCGGCGTTCGCTTATCCCATGAACGGCGATAAGTACAGCTGGAACTACCACACCCAGCCCGATCCTCATATGGACAATCGCACCATGCACTGCCCGCGCGGGCGGGTGCTGGGCGGCTCGTCCTCGATCAACGGCATGGCCTATGTCCGCGGTAACGCCATGGACTACGAGAACTGGGCCAAGGACTTCGGCCTGGATGAGTGGTCCTACAAGGACGTGCTGCCGTATTTCCGCAAGGCGGAGGATTTCGACCAGGGCGAAAACGACTACCACGGCGCCGGCGGGCCCCTGCACGTGACCACCGGGCCGGGCAAAAACCCGCTGTATCACGCCTTCATCCAGTCGGGCATGCTGGCCGGCTATCCCTATACCGCGGATATGAACGGCTACCAGCAAGAAGGCGTGGGCCCGATGTTCATGACCACCAAGGACGGGGTGCGCTGGTCCACGGCCAACGCGTACCTGCGCGGTATCGGCAAGCGCAAGAATCTGACGATCCAGACGCGCACCTACACACGCCGCATTCTCTTTGACGATGCCAAGCGGGCCACGGGCGTCGAGCTGGATCATCTGGGCACGCGCTCGACCGTGACCGCTAAACGCGAGGTCATCTGCTGTGCCGGGGCGATCAACAGCCCGCAGATCCTGATGCTCTCGGGAATCGGGCCCAAGGACCAGATGATTCCCAACGGCATTAAGCCGATCCATGAAAACCCCAACGTCGGCCAGAACCTGCAAGATCATCTGGAGGTCTACGTCCAGTACGAGTGCAAGGAACCCATCACGCTGTATTCGGCCCAGAACCCGGTCAACATGGGCAAGATCGGCGCTGAGTGGATACTCACCCGCAAGGGTCTCGGGGCCACCAACCACTTCGAGTCGGGCGGCTTCATCCGCAGCGAACCGGGCGTGGAATACCCCAACATCCAGTACCATTTTCTGCCCATGGCCGTGTCCTACGACGGCAGCGCCAAGGCGGTCTGTCACGGCTTCCAGGCTCATGTGGGGCCCATGCGGCCGGAATCCCGCGGCTCGGTCACGCTGGCTTCGGCCTATTTCAAGGCCGACCCGAAGATCGTGTTCAACTACATGGCTACCGAACGCGACCGGCGCGAGATGCGCGACTCGATCCGCCTGACGCGCGAAATCATCGCCCAGTCGGCTTTCGATCGTTTCCGCGGCAAGGAACTGGGCCCGGGCCCGGATGCCGAGTCAGACGAGGCCATTGATGCCTGGGTGCGCCAGAATGGTGAATCGGCCTATCACCCGTCGTGCACCTGTGCCATGGGCACCCACGACGAAGCCGTGGTTGACGGCCAGGGCCGGGTCTACGGGGTCGAGAATCTGCGCGTGGTGGATGCTTCGATCATGCCGCGGATTACCACCGGCAACCTCAACGCGCCGACCATCATGATGGCCGAGAAGATCGCCGATAGGGTTCGTGGCAAGCGCGAGCCCTCGGCCAAGGCTGAGTTCTACAAGGCCGCAAACTGGGAAAGCGCGCAACGCTGATCATAATCGGCAAGCAACGATAACGCCGGCCTTCGAGCCGGCGTTTTTATGTCAAACGCTTTTTCTGAAAAGCGATCTTTTGTCGATGTCGCGGACAGGGCCTGTTGAGGTTTCATTCGAGCGCCGCGTTGGTGTCCGCAAATCGTGTCCTGCAAGGCGCGAGTCGCCGCATCGTGGCGTGCCACGATCAAGACTCGCAACGCCGCAGGGCGCC
>MDSW01047271.1_pt1 | contig 25605 bp, 17 predicted proteins | sample 811171 | NCBI WGS metagenome assembly MDSW01 (sample SAMN05326641, study PRJNA326480) | marine metagenome | isolation source: seawater | place: Atlantic Ocean: North West | collected 2012 | reverse complement strand
GGGGGGGGGGGGGGGGGGGGGCGGGGGGGGGGGGGCATGGGGGCGCGGGGGGAGCGTCGTAACCTTATGAAAGAGGGAACCCGATTTCGTCGCGGGGAGGGCACCGGCGGCCGGATATCGTCGTCGTTTATAAGGGACAACCTAAGGTACGCGTCGCGCGGTTTCATCGCGACGACGCGGCTGGACCCTCCGCGGCCGCCTCCTCCTCCGGGATGACCTCCGCCGCCCCGGGGCCCTCCGCCTCTTCCGCCGCCTCGGGGCCCTCCGCCGCCCCGGGGCCCTCCGCGGTTTCGGGGAGGACGTCGGGCTCCGCCGCGGGCGCCGCCGCGGGCTCGTACCCGACGACGTCCGCCGCGTCGTAGGATACCTCGTCGTACGCCTCGTCCGCCTCCTCCGCCGCCGCGTCCGGACCCGGCGCCGCCTCCGGCGCGGTCGACGGGTCCGCCTCCTCCGCCGCGTCCTTCGCGGCTTTCGCGGCTTGGTAATCGTCAAACGCCTGCGCTCGCTCCTCGATCTGCTCCGAGGTCAGGCCGCTCTGCATCGCCGCCGCGACGATCGTCATCTTCGTGTCGGACTCGCGCGCCTCCGCGGCGAGGTTCTGCGCCTCGACCCACTCGTCCGCGGCCTCGCGCTCCTCCGCCGTGGGGGGCCCGCCCGCGTCGGGATTCTCGAGAACGACCGCGCCGAGGTCGCCCGAGGCGTGTTTCGAGTCGAACGACAGCGCGCGGAGCTCCGCGCGCACGGAGTCGCTGTTCGCGGCGAGGACGTCGTCCGCGAGGAAGCGGTTCTGCGCGATCCTGACCTCCTTCATCGTCGCCGCGACGTCGCGCCGCTCCTCCGCGGCGAGGTTCGACGCCGCCGCGTACATGATGAGGCCCAGGAAGCACAGCAACGCCGTCCCGACCAGGGTGTGGCTCTTCGCCCCGGGGGATTCCGCGAACGAGCCGCGACGCGCCCGCGCGTCGTCGCGCGCGTGCGCGTCGCTCGGGACGAGCAGGGGGATCGACTCCGAGCTCCGGGGGACGTGCACCATCGCGAACGCGGATCCGATCCCGGGCGAGCGCGAGTGCCGAGGTCGGGATCGGCGGGCGCAGCGCTGAACTGTGCCGTTAGCGAAGGGTGTTGGGCCAGGTCACTACGCGCGGGTGTTTCGACGAGTCGGCGCGCATCACCGCGTCTCGCGGGTCTTTGATCGATCCCCCGCGGACTGAGCTGAGTGCGTCGGGTCTCGCGGCGCCCCTGCACTACTCGGTGGCGCACCGCGCACCCGCGCCCCGCGAGCGATGGAGGTCGGCGGCGCGCCTCCGCGCGCGGGCGAGACCGCCGCGCTCGTGCCCGACTCGGCGCGCGCGTCGCGCGACGACGCGCGCGCGTCCCCGTCCGGGGGATCGCGCGTAGTCTTCCTGACGCTCGCGTCCCTCGCGGCGCTCGCGTTTCTCGCCCACGCGTGCTCCCCCGGTGGTTTCGCGGTCGCGGCGTTGGGCGACCGCGCCGAGCGCATCGCGCGCAGGCGCGCCGCGAACGTCGCGGCGGAGTCTCGGTGCGAGCACCGCGCGCCGCGCGGCGCCGACGCGGCGGCGTGCGTCAAGTACGTCGCGGACGACCGACGGTGCGCGAGCGTGGACGATTTCCGCGAGGGATCGTGCCTGCGCGTCACCGAGGGCGCTTCGTTCTTCGAGCGAGGAGAAGCGAAGCTCGGCGCGTCGCGGCCGTACGAGGAGTGGCTCCCGAAGTATTACGCGTGCGTGAACGGCGCGGCGGACGACGTCGAGCGGCCGTACCGCGTCCCCGCGCGCGGCCGAGCGAAGCCCGGCTTCGAGAAGGCGAGGCGGGATCGGCTCGCGGCGGTTGCGGGAGAAAAAGGCGCCGCGGCGGTTCGGGCGAAACCGCTGACGCGCGAAGACGCGGCGCGCGCGGCGAACGTGGCGGGTCTCGGCGAGGCGCACCGCGACGCCCTGGCGGCCGATTCGAGCGATGCGGAGCACTCCGGAGCGACGACCGTTCGTTCCGGTTCCGGTTCCGGTTCCGGTTCCGGTTCCGGTTCCGTTTCCGGTTCGTCCTCCTCCTCCTCCTCCTCCTCTTCCTCGCCCTCGCCCTCGGCGTACGCGTGGGCGTTCGTGCACATCCCCAAGGCCGGCGGGTCGTACTTCACCGAGCTCCTTCGCGCGCACCTGTGGACGCTTCGTCAGCGCCACGGCGAGAACGCGCGCCACTCCTTCTACAGCGACGCGCTGTACGCGCCGGTGATGGATCTGACGGAGCCGCACTTCCGCGACGTGACACGGCGGTATTTCCACGGGGACCCCGGCCCGCAGGCGGGCCCCGCCGGGATGGCCGCGGCGCACGCGGAGGGCCACCGCGAGGTGTTCAAGGGCGCGCTCGCGATGGGCGTGTGCGACGTCGTCCACGCGCCTTGCGCGTACCTCACCGTGCTTCGCGATCCGCTCGAGCGGCTCATGAGCCAATACGCGTACTCGTGTTTGGAGGGGAGCGAGGACCGCGCGGGGTGGACCGCGGAGATGCGCGCGAACGGGCGGTGCGATCTGAGCCCGTCGCGGTACTTCGAGACGCGGGGGGGCGCGGAGCTCGGCGTGCAACTCCTGGCGCCGCGCGCGAACCCCTCGAGCCGGTGCGCGCTGGAGGCGGCGAAGGCGAACCTCGCGAGCGGGTGCGTGCGGTATCTGCTCCTCGAAAACCTCGAGGACGGGATCGAGAAGCTCAGGACGAAACAAGCGGCGGACTTCGCGGGGTTCGGATCGGAGCCGTCCGGGTTCGAACAGGCGGACCCGACGGTGCGATGGACCAAGAACGGCTCGGGGGGGGCGCGGCTCGGGGAGGCGAACGCGAAGAAGCTGGAGAGGTACAGAGCAGACGCCGAGGAGATGGATCGGTTGCGAACCATCGCCGCGCACGAGATCGAGCTGTACGAGTTCGCGAAGGAAAACTACGAACGGAACTGGGCGCGCGACCTCGTCACGTGCTGAGGGAGAGGGGGGGAGGGGTGGGGGAGGGGCGCAACGGCCGTACGCGAGCGAAACTAGCGGCGTCGATTTCGATCGGTGATTTCGTCGAGTATCGAAAAGCATCGCGTCGCGCTCAAGCACCGCGAGGCGCACGTGCGGTGGACGGTGGTGCTGCGGGAGAGGGGAGGAGGGGTGGGGGAGGGGCTAGTTCGTGTCGCGGCGGTGCCTCGGCATCCTGCGCGCGACGACGCGCGCGTGGTTCGAGACGGCGTGCGTGGAGGCGCAAGAGGCGCGGCTGGCGTCGGCAAAAAAATCAAATCCCGGAGACATGACGGCATGGTATTTAGTCTGGAAAGTTTTTTGCAAATTTCTTGTATGAGTATTTAGTCAGCAAAAAAGGTCTCCCAAGCCGGAATCGAACCAGCGACCTAAGGAATCTTGAAACCGGTGTTTTCAACCGGCACGATAGAAGGAACTTCTACAATCCTCCGCTCTACCAACTGAGCTATCGGGAGTTGACGGTTCAGAGAACCGTGGTCAACCCTGATATAGGTCGGAACTCGGCTGTTCAGCCGATGGATAATCCGTGGATGTGACTGCTGGGACGATTTCTTGGATAATAAACGCAATAGCCACTCTTCTTCTTGGAACAGAGACACACATACGTCCGACGACGACCGCCTTTTCGTCCACGTCGACTGCCAAGCCTATCGTATCGGCACTCTCTCGGATCGCATCCGCGTCGCGCGTGGAGAGGTGAGCCGATCGTGCAATAATCGTTCCCCCTTCGGCGTTCACGATCTGCGTCCTGCTCCCCCTGGCGTGCTCTGACACGCCTTCGTCGTCTCCTTTCTCCACTCGCGCGCGTCGTCACCGAACCAGGAGGCCTCACACCTGCTGTCGTGGAACCGTGATGTTCGCCGCCTTGTCGCGAACCGTGTCCGCCCACAGCTCGCCCGCCGGCCACCGCACCGGCGGCGTCGCGCGCGCCTCCTTCCGCGCGTCTTCGTGCAAGCACGCCTCCGCGCCCGTCGAGCCCGCGCAGGCGTCCACGAGGGCGACGACCGCGTCTCGCCGATCGGTTTTCTTGGCCTCGGGGATGCCTCCGCTGTTGCGCCTCGCCGGCGCGGCGGGCGCCGCCGCCGCGGGCTCCGGCCACCTCAACCTCGTCGCCCGCGCCGCCTCCGGCGGCTCCGGGACGACGTCCGAGATCGCGAAGGTGCTTTTGGATCCGAAGTACCCCGACGAGTACCCGTTCGGTGAGAAGGAGATGCAGCGCTACGACGAGTCCTCCGACTTTCTGTTTTACGCGCAGCCTCGCTTCGTGCGCCACATCGACGACGACGCCATCGCCGCGCTGACCAAGTACTACGCGAAGGTGTTCCCCGCGAGCGGTCAGAAGGACGTCGCCCTTCTCGACGTGTGCAGCTCGTGGATCTCGCACTACCCCGAGGGGTACGAAGCCGGGCGCATCTCCGGCTTGGGCATGAACGAGGACGAGCTCCAGAAGAATCCCATCCTGACGGACTACGTCGTCAGGGACCTCAACGAGAACCCGAGTCTGCCGTACGAGGACAACACCTTCGACGTCGTCACGAACGCGGTGAGCGTGGACTACCTGACCAGGCCGCTGGAGATGATGAAGGAGGTGAACCGCGTCCTGAAGCCCGGGGGGCTGGCGGTCATGAGCTTCAGCAACCGGTGCTTCCCGACCAAAGCCGTGAGCATCTGGACGGCGACGGGCGACCTCGACCACATCTGGATCGTGGGGGCGTACTACCACTTCGCGGGGGGGTTCGAGCCCCCGGCCGCGGAGGACATCTCGCCCAAGCCGGGAAAGACGGACCCGATGTACGTCGTGTTCGCGCGAAAGGAGGCGTAGAGAGAGTGCGCGCGCGCGCGAGCGCGGGAGAAGGCGCGTTCATGACGGTATAAAGAGGGGGGTGAGGTCGCGACGCGCGAGAGCGCGGGGCAGAGAAATGTTGACGTCAGGTGCTTCGTACAATGACGCCGGCGCGCGCGACACGACACTGCTCTCAATCGTTCACCCCTGCACTCACGTCAGCGCGCGTTTGAAGCAGAGCGCGACGCGCCCGCCCTCACGCGCTCGCGTCCTCGTCTCCCCCGCGCGATGTCTTCGCTCGTCCAGGCCTTGAGGCGCGCGTCGGCGCGCCTCTCCCGCGGGGCTCGCCGGTGCTCGTCCACGGCCGCGGAGGCGCCGTCGCACCCCGTCGTGCGGTCGGATTCGCACGGGTTCCACCCCGAGCACCTCAACGAGATCCCGGCGGGGTTCGCGCACGCCCCCCTCGTCCTCGGCGTCGCCGGCGCGATCCCCTTCGTCGCCCTCGCCGCGCCCGTGCGCCCCTTACTGGACGATTACGTCCCCTCCGCGCTGTTTCCCGCGGCTCGCAGCGCGGAGTACCAGGCGAAGTACGGCGCTGCGATCTTGTCCTTCTTGGGCGGCATGCACTGGGGCTGGGCCTCCGGCGGGTTCGCGGGCGCGGGCGCGGACGCGTTCGCCAAGACCGCTTCCGAGCCCGCGCGCCGCGCCGCGCTCCTCGCCGGCCCGGCGCGGTTCGCGTACGGCGTCGTTCCGAGCCTCGTCGCGTGGGCGACGCTCGCGATGCCCCTCCCGCAACAACTCGCCGCGGTGTCCCTGAGCCTCGTCGCGGCGCTCGGCGCGGACGCCGCGTTCGCCTCGGAACGAATGATGCCGCGGTGGCTCATGCCGCTCAGGTTCGGCTTGACCGGGACCGCCGCGGTGTGTTTGCTCGCGTCGGTCCCGGCGGCGATCGAGGCGCAGCGCGAGGAGCTGAAGCGCGAGGCGGAAAACCGAGAGTTGAGGCGGAGGGCGCCGAAGACGCGCGAGGCGCTCGCGACGCGCGAGCGGTCGCTCGCCGCCGCGGAACAAGCCGCCGCGAAGGCGAGGGAGGAGATCGCCGCGCTCGAGGCGGAGCTGGACAAGGCCGATCGGCGCGCCGAGGGGGCGGAGGCGGAGCTCCGCATGACGCAGGGGGCGCGGGAGGCGGAGGCGGCGGCGGCGGAGGCGCGCCGCGAGATCATCGCCGCGGAGGCGGCGGCGGCGCGCGCGCAGCTCGCCGCCGCGGAGACGCGGGTGGCGAACCTGGAGGCGGAGGCGGAGGCGAAGCGCGCGACGGAGGAGGCGGCGCGAGCTGTCGCCGCGGGGAAGACCAAGACCGGGGGCGCGGGAGAGAGCCCGAAGGAAGGGGCGGCGGAGGCGACGCCGCCGACGGACGCGTCGCTGCGGCACCGCGCGAGGGGCGGGTGAACGAAGCGGCGGCGCGCGAGGGGTGATGTACACGTAATACGATATTATTGCGATGAACCTCAGGTATCCAGAGGAGACCCCCCCTCCCACGAACGCTCGGCATCCCGACGTTCGGGACGATTCGCGCGTCCCGCCCTTCGCCTCGGGTTCACTGGACGTTGACGGTGATGGTTTTCGCGAATTTCTTCCCGAAGCTCTCGTGCTTGGCGTTGGCGAACTGCAGCGTGAGCGTGTGCGTCCCCGGGGAGAGCTCGATCGTCCCCTCCTTCTGGGCCTTCCCGTAGTGCAGATGCGTGGCGTCGAACGGGATCGCCTCGCCCTTCTCGACGTACCCCTTCGGATCGTCCACGATCACGTGGTGGTGGCCGGTGCCCTCCTGGAGCCCGTCCGCCGCGGGGGCGAGCTCGTAACCCTTGACGCCGAATCGCGCGGTGAACGTGCCGTCCACGGTCGCGCCGTCCTTGGGCGTCATCCAGTACACGCCGTTCTTTCCGTCCTTGGCGTCCGCGCGGCCAGGGGTGAGGGCGAGACCCATCGCCGCGCTCACCGCCGCGCCGAGGACGACGCGGCGGCCGTTCACGGGCTCGGGGCGCTCGTCCTCGCGCGTGAACCGCCCGAGGCGGGGACGGGGGGCCTCCGCGCGGACGACCGCGTCGACGCGAGAGGCGCGAGGGGCGGCGCGCGCCTTGAGCGCGGCCGCGACGGGGGCGAACGCGGTGAGGGACGCCATCGGTGAGACGCGAGTGGGACGCGAATCCGCGCGCGAGGTGCTCTGACGCGGCGACGGGGGGACGCCGCTCCTGGCTTCCTCTCAAACCGGCGGCGTCCGTGAGCCTCCGGCGGTGGATGACGGGGCGATGACCTGGCACTTGACTGCATTCGACGTCGTCGTCGGCGTTGAAAGCCCCGGGGGCGCCGTGACTAATCACAGGTTTGAGAGGCAAGTTCGCCATCACAACCAGTCTCGGTTCTATCTCATCAGATCCGATAACGCAGGACTCTCTCTGCCCACGATGGCGCACGCCTCCATCACCTCGAGCGGATCCGCCTTCGCGCGGGGCCGCGTCTCCGCGCTCCGCTCGCGCGTCGCCTCGCGCGCGGCCGCGCCCTCGGCTCGCACCTCCCTCCGCGTCGTCGCGCAGGGCAACGGCAAGTTCATCGTCGGCGGGAACTGGAAGTGCAACGGGACGAAGGCGTCGATCGAGGCGCTCGTCGAGGGCCTCAACGCCGGCGACGTCGCGGACAACGTGGACGTCGTCGTCGCGCCGCCGTTCCTGTACATCGACCAGGCGATGGGCTCTCTCAGCGACCGATTCGAGGTGGCGGCGCAGAACGCGTGGGTGGAGTACACCCTGGAGGACCCGAGTCACCACTACGACTCCGAGACGGGCGCGTTCACCGGCGAGGTGGCCGCGGAGATGCTCGAGGATCTCAACATCCCGTGGGTCATCATCGGACACAGCGAGCGCCGAACTCTGCTCGGCGAGGACGACGTGACGGTCGGCAAGAAGGTCGCGCACGCGCGGTTCCACGGTCTGAGCGTGATCGTGTGCGTCGGGGAGACCCTCGAGGAGCGCGAGGCCGGGCAGACCCTCGACGTCATCTTCCGCCAGCTCCGCGCCGTCGCCGACGAGATTGACGACCGCGAGCACGCGCAGTGGGGGTCGCAGGTCGTCATCGCGTACGAACCCATCTGGGCCATCGGCACGGGGAAGGTCGCGACTCCGGATCAGGTCCAGGACGTCCACGCCGCGATCAGGAAGTGGCTCGCGGACGAAGTGAGCGAGGAGGTGAGCAAGGCCACGAGGATCCAGTACGGCGGAAGCGTCAACGAGAGCAACTGCGCCGAGCTCGCCAAGTACTCCGACGTCGACGGGTTCCTCGTGGGGGGGGCGAGCCTCGACGCGAGCAAGTTCGTGGAAATCTGCAACTCCAGCGCCGTGCACTACAAAGCCGTGGGGAGGATGTGAGGGTCTGAGTTGGAATCGTCGGCGCGTATGAAGTAGACTATATATGATAAACTGAGGAGTCTCCTCCGAGCGCGACGGGCGAAGGAAAACCTCTCTCACAACTTGGACGGCGCGTGTTCGCCCTCGCGCCTCCGCGCCACCATCGCGTCCCTCGCCTTGTGCAGCACCGCGTGTATCCGCGTCCACGCGGGCTCGTCCAACCCTCTGCACGCCTCGAGGAACCGCCGCGTGCGCGGGTGCGTCGTCCCGAGCAGATCGTCGAGCGTGCGCGGGAGGAAGTCGAACTCGCGCGCGTCCACCGCCTCCAGTAAGACGAGGTTGAAGATCTCCTCGCTCACGAGGAGGTCCGCGAGGGACGGCTCGGAGGCCCCCGCCATGAACGGGCCCCGGCCGGAGACGAGCCAGACGGTCTCGAGTTTCTGCAGAGCCCCGCGGAGGACGCCGAGCATCGCGCGCGCCGTCTCGGGACTGGTGTTCATCCCCATGTTCCTCGCCACGAGCGCGTTCCAAGTCACCCCCGCGGCGCCGCGGCGGATCGTGAAGTGCTGCCAGTCCAAGGCGGCGTCCACGCGCGCGCGCGCGCGGGGCTCGGACGGGTACCAGTGATCCGGCACGCCGTGTCGCGCCGCGAGGTACTTCAGGATCGCGCTCGACTCGGGCAGGACGAACCCGTCCCTCTCGCGAAGGCAAGGGACCTGCCGCAAGGGATTGGGGTACGACGGATCCAAGTGCGCCCTCTTGTTCAGCGCGGTCACGCGCGTGGCCAGCGGGAGGCGGCACAGGTGCGCGAAGTACGCGCACGCTCGGCTAGGCTGGGACATCATATCCAGGAAGAGCTCGCCGCCCTCGAGCGAACACGTCGACGCGGGAGAGAAGTCGCGCTCCATCTTTCGCGGTGCGCGTAAAGGTGTGGGTTGCATCCGACTCACAAGACGCGCGATATTCATACTTTCGTCTTCAAGATGTCTTCGTTGTTTTTACACTGCGTCGCCTCACGTCGTCTTCGCCGAGCGTGGCCTCTGCTCGCGGGGGCCCCGGCTCGCTCGCCGATGAACAAATACAACACGTACGCGGTTACAGTTCTTCTTCGTCTCGTCTTCGTCGCCGTCGTTGGTACAGTACAAAATTGTGTGGTTGCCTCGGTCGGCCTCACGGTCGGAACCCGCCACCCGCCTCCGCGTCGGCGCGTCCGAATCGCGGCACGGCCGAGTTGGTCACCCCGCCGAGGCCGTGCACGTCGATGTCGAGACCCTCGCTGAGCCTTCTTCGATGTTCCTCGACCGCGGCATACGCGGCGGACCCGAGCGCGGTCCCCGCGGACGTCCCCGGGGACCCCTCGGGCGAGGACCCCTCGACGCGTGTCGTCGTCGCCACCACGACGTCGCCCATCCTGAGCGTCACCGCAACCTCCGCGCCCGGGGGCACGCGCTCGCCGTTCACGGAAACGCTCGCGACGCTCCGAAACTCCGACGCGCGCGCGTACACGCTCAAATCGCCCTCCGGCGAGGCCTCATCCCTGAGCCTCGCAAGGTCGATGTCGCTGAGCCTGGCGCCCTCGGCGAGCTCGAGGACGCGGACGCCTCCGTCGACGACGACGACGACGTACGCCGTCGCCTTCGCCCCCGCGCGCCGCGAGGACCCCATCGCCGCCCCCGCGCTCTTGGACATGCTCGCGGAGTCCGCGGAGACGAGCGGGGAGTCCCACGCGTCGTGTCGGGTCTCGCGACCGCCCGCGCCCCCGCACCCGAACGCGAGGTTATCCTCGTGGTTGTGGCAGTCCGGGTCGTGCGTCGGGAACGGGCACGGGCACGGCGCGCACAGGGGCTCCGCCTCCGCGTCGGCGGACCTCGCGGTGAAACGCTCGGCGCGGAGCTTATCGTCCGCGAGCTGCCCTTGCCAGCTGAGCATGAACCGCGCCCAGGCGACCTGGTCGTCCACGGAGGCGGAAGTGCTGCGGTCCTCGCCCGCGGACGCCTTCGCCTCCTTGTACCGCCAGTGCGCGGCGAGGCCAAACTCCGCCGCGCGGTGCATCTCCTCGGTGCGAATCTGCACCTCAAACGTGCGACCCTCGCGGTCCTTCACCACGGTGTGGAGGCTCCGGTACCCGTTCCTCTTCGCGCACTTGACGTAGTCCTTGGTCTTCCCGTCCACGGGCGTCCACCCCGGCGCGGCGTGCACCGCCCGGAGCGCGGCGTAGCAGTCCGCCTCTTCGCGGACGATGACGCGAATCGCGCGCGCGTCGTGCACCCCCTCGACGTCCGCCACGCCCTTCTTGCGCATCTTGCGGAAGACGCCGTAGAGCGACTTGGGGCGGCCGTACACGTCGACGACGGCGTCGCTCGTCAGATCGGGGGCGGACGCGAGCGTCTCGGCGGCCGTCTCGACGGCGGAGGCGACGGCGGAGCGCTGCGTCTGGTCGTCGAGCGCCGCGCCGAGCTCGGCGTGGCGCTCCGGGTGCGCGACGGCAAAGCACGCGTCCTCGAGCTTGGACTTCAAGCCCCACACGCCCAGGCGGGACGCGAGCGGGACGTACGTCGCCATCGTCTCCTCCGCGAGCGAACGCGCGGCGTCCGCGGAGGCGACGTCCGAGGACCCGAGCGAGGTGACGGAGGCGCGCCTGACGTCGTCGAGTCGGTTCGCGAGTTCGATGATCACGACGCGCGCGTCCGTCGCCGCGAGGAGCATCGCGCGCAGGCGCAGGCGCTCATCCTCCGACATGGCGCGATCCGACGCGCGGCTCAGCGCGGCGATGTCCGAGAGCTTCGTCGCGCCCTCCACCATCTCCGCCGTCGCGTCGGGGACGCGCTCGCGCAGGCCCTCGCGGTCGAACGCGCCGCCCTCGAGCGCCTTGTGCATCAACGCGGCGGCGACGACGTCCGCGCGCGCGCCCAGCTCCGCCACCGTCGCCGCCGTCTCGACGCAGTGGCGCAGCGTCGCGAGGCCCTCGTCCCCCACGGCGCGGTGCCTCGCCGCCGCGGCGGCGACGCGAAACGCGGAGATCGCCGACGGCGCCGCGAAGGCGTCGTGGCGTTCCTGCGCGGCGCTCAGAAGCTTCGCCTCCGCGGGGGAGAGCGCCTCGAGCGGCCTCGCCGCCGCGCCGTCGAGGGAGACGCGGCCGTGCGCGGGAGGGCGCGCGGCGAGCGCGGCGACTCGGCCGACGGAAGCCGGCGAGCTCGAGCTCCCGAGCGCGACGTCGGAGGCGACGCGCTCGAGCTCGCCGCGAAGCGCGGAGACGCCGCGCGACAAGCCCCCGGGCGAGTTCGGCGTGGAAGGCACGTTGATCGGCTCGGCGACTTTGACGGCGGCGGTGAGCGCGGGCATGCGCGCCGCCGCGCTCGGCGCGTCCAGCGCGCTCGCGCTCGCATCGAGGTTGAATCCCGTCACCGTCGGCGTCGGCGAGGAGGACGGGACGAAGCCCGAGACGCGCTCGACGCTCCGCCTGCGGTGTGCGCCGGTCATGCTCGCGCCGTTGCCGCACTCCGAGGGGGAGGAGCTCAGGGGGGGCATGCCGCCGAAGCCGACGCGGAGCATCCCGGAGGACGCTGACCCGGGCGCCGTCGGCGGAGACACCGCGGGGGACGCCCCGCGAACCACCGGCGAGCCGCGCGCGAGAAACGCATCCGCCGCGCCCACGCTCGGGGACGTGCCGAGCATCATGTAAAGGAGCCGCCGCGGCGAAACGAACCGGGCTCTGCGGCGTTGAGGGAGAGATGAGACGGTCGGGGGAAGGGGTCAACCGTCAGCGCCGCGAACGATTTATTTGTGCCGAGTCAGCGCTCGCGCGTCCGGAGGTGGTTCGAACGGCGACCGCGCGAAAATTGAAAGGACCGTCAACGCCGCGGCGCCGACGCCGCGCGCCGCGCGACCGCGCGCGTCGACCGCGCGTCCCGGCGTCGGTCCTCGCGCGCCCTGGAACGCGATCCGCGCGGCGATCCGCGAGGCGAGCCCGCGCGCGCGTCGTCTCGAGGCGCGAACGGCAGTTGCCGTTCAAAGCGCGGGGAAAAAATCGCCAGGGTGAAAAAACCAAACACCCGAACGGGGCGCGCGATGGGAGACCGGAAGGCGCCGCGGACGCCGAGCTCGACGCGCGCGAACGCGCCGGTGGGACGCGATCGGGCGCGCGCGAGGGTCCAGAAGACCTCGCGGGACGGCGCGCGGCGCGGGGTCGCGCCTCGCGCGTCGGTCCCGGCGAGACGGACGCGGCGTCCGCGGCGCTGGTCCCCCTCCGAACAGGGCGCGGAGGACCCCGCGGCAAATTGAGACGCCGGCGCGCGAGGACGGGCGGGGGCGCGAGCGCGCACGAACCTCGAGAGGCTCGGCCGGGGAAGATACCCCGACCGGCGGTGCGCTGGAGACGCGCGGAAAGGTCGCGGGAGGCTGCGTGTGCCGGCCTCGCGCTCGAAGGTGTGGCGCGACGGTGACGCGGAAATGGCGCGAACGAGTACAGAAAGTGTTCGAGATGAACGAGAGAAGGAGATCGCGCCACCGGTCGTACCCCGCGTCCTTTCGCGCTAAACCGTCGTTTCACGAGTCAGAGGGGTCCGACACGCGGAAAAATCAAAGCGAATTTTCAACGGCACTGACACCTGGCAATTTGTCCCGCCAAAAATCGCCTCGGCTCCCTACAACTGGTATCGTCCGAAAAATGCGCTCGAGACGCGAAAGAGAGGACTCGACCCGCCCTTCCTCCGGGGAGGATCCAGGTTCCTTATTCTGGAGCTACTCGTGGCTCGCCCCCTCTCGCTCTCGCGCGTCGCGTCGCGCGCGCACGGGCGTCTCTCTCCGCCGGGGCTTCCGAATCGCCCGAGGATGTCGGCGGTGTCGAATTTCCTCGACGAGGTGGTGCTCACGGCGAGCAGCGCGGACGGACCCGTGCAGGCGTGGGACGTGCGCACGGGCATGCAGCTCAAGGCGTACAAGTGCGTGCCGACGTCGCGACGCCGCCCCGCACCGTTCCGACGCGCGTCGCTCGCTCGCTCTGACCGATACGTGCCCCCCGCTCGATCTTCCCTTGCTCGCGCAGGACGACAGCGTGCGGCCGCGGTGGCCTGTGCCAGCTCGGCGAGGACTACATCGGTGCGTCTCGGAGCGCCGTCGCGCTCGATTTCACGTCTCCGTGGCGGCGGCGGCGGTGCGCGAGGTCGTCATCCTCCGGGGGAGGAGCGCCTCTCGCCGTCGTCCCTCTTCTCGCGACCACTCCGCGCTCGACCGCGCTCGACGTTTCGCGCGATGATCGGGGGGCGCCCTCCCATCCTTCACGTTCTTTTCCTGACCCCAGCCGCGGCTCCACCCTCCCGCCGACCCCCCCCCTCGATCCCCATCTTCGCAGTTTCCGCGCGCGTCTCGAAGAACGCCCTGGACGTGTGGGGCTTCGACAAGGAGTCCCCGCTGCACACGTTCTTCGTCGGCGAGCCCATGGCCGTGGTCGCGGCGAGCCCCGACGGGTCGCATTTCGCCGCCGGTTCCGTCACGGGAGCGGCGTACGTGTGGGAGGTGTCCACGGGGCGACTCGTGCGGACGTGGCCCGCGCACTTCAAAGCCGTCTCCGCGATGGCGTTTGCCTCGGAGGGCTCCGCGCTCGTCACCGCGGGCGAAGACACCGTCGTCTCCGCGTGGTCCCTCGCGACGCTCCTCGACCCCGCGCGCGCGGACGAGCTCCCCGTCCCCATGCACACGTGGTCGGAGCACGCGCTCCCCGTGACGGCCGTCGCCATCGGCCGCGGCGGCGCGGGCGGCGCCGCGATCGTCGCGTCGGCGTCGGCGGATCGGTCCGTGAAGCTCTTCTCGCTCGCGGGGGGCGCGGTGCTCCGCGCGATCGAGCTCCCGGTCGCCCTCGGCGCGGTCGCGATCGACGCGTGCGAGTCGACGCTGTACGCCGGGGGGCAGGACGGCCGCGTGTTCGAGGTGCCTCTGAACGCCGCCCCGGGGACGGTCGCGGGGTCGAAGGACGCCGCGCGAGCGACGACGGCGGGTGCCGCGTCGAGCGCCGGGGCCGCGCTCGAGGGCCACTCGGGGGCCATCACCGCCGTCGCGTGCACGGCGGACGGACTCAGCGTCGTGTCCACGTCCGAGGACGGGACGTGTCGGGTGTGGGATGCGGCGTCCAGGCAGACGACGCACGTTCTCAAGCAAGATAAAGGCGCGCCGCTCGTCGCCTTGGTCGCGGCGCCGAGGTGGCGCGTCGCGGGGGTGGGCGCGGGGGGCGGGGCGGAGAAGCGCAAACTCGCGCCCCTCGCGCCGTTCAGCCGGTTCGCCGATTCCGGAGGCGCGAACGCGAACGCGTGGGAGGGCGCGCCGATCGTCCTCAGGGGGGGCGGGCTTCCGAGCGTTCCGAAGGAAGGAGGGAGGGAGGGTCGGGAGGGTCGGGAGGGTCGGGAGGGTCCGGAGGGCGGGGAGGCGAAACGCCCGCGCCGCGACAGACCCGCGGGCGAAGACGAAGACGAAAACGACGCCGCCGCGCTCCGGACGCGCCTCGACGAGACGGAGGCGGCGCTCGCGAAGGCGAAGAAGGAGACGGAGGGGTGGCGCCAGAGGCACGATAAGCTCCGCGCGTACATCGCCGAGGAGCTCGTCAGGGACCCGGGGGGTGCGGGCGATTGAGAATACGAGGGGGAGGGAGGGCGCGTGAAGCGCGAGCCACTTTTTGAGATGATACGCGAATCGTAGACTGCGAAGGTACCAGTATTCCTATCGCGCGCGAACCGTCGTCGACGTACGGGACGCGTCACGACCTCGGCGTCACCCCCGGGGGCGAGTCGTCCTCCCGCCTGAGCCCCAACCCGCCGCGAAGCTTCGTCCCCGACCCGGGCGTTTGTTTGTAGTCCGGCTGGCACGCTCGCGCCGCGAGCTCGACGCGCCTCGCCGCGCGGTAGAAGGCGCGCTCGCCGTCGCCGTGGGGGTGCGCCTCGCACCGCTCGAGCGCGTGCACGGCGATGAGCGACACGAGCTCGAGCGGGTCCACGCCCCCCTCGCTCGGGGCCGTGCCGAGGCGAAGCGTCTCTATCCCCGCCTCGGCCGCCGCGGCGAGGTTCTGGCGCGCGCGCTCCGTCGCCGCGCGCCGCGCCGACGCCACCTGGCGCATCTGCGCGCCGCGCGCGTCGCGAAGGAGCGCGTCGATGCACGCCGCCACCGTCCCCGACGCCGCCCCGGCTTCGATCCTTCGCCTCGTCGCCTCCGCCGTCTCCGCCGCAGCCTCCGCCTCAGCCTCCGCGCGGAGCTCGGCGCGGATCTTCGCGCGCGCGTCGTCGCGGAGCTCGGCGCGGATCGCCGCGCGCATCGGCGACTTGGGGTCCGCCTCCGCCTCCGCGTTGGCGACGTTGGACGCGTTCCGAAGCGGCGACCGAGCAATGGCGTACGAGGCAGCCTTGTCGAGGGCGTCGGCGCGCGCGTTCGCCTTCTCCGCCGCGGACTGCGCCGCGTTCGCCGCGGACTGCGCCTCCGCGAGCTGCTCCCTGGCGCGCGCCTCGGACGCCCTGGCGCGGTCCGTCTCGCGCGTGGATTCCGTGAGCCGGCCGCGGAGGCGGTCGAAGTCCGCCGCCGCGCTCGTGATGTGCTCCTCCACCTTCAGGAGCTGCCCCTCGAGCCGCCGCGCCTTCGCGCGCAAACGCCGGGCCTCCGCGCGGTACCCGTCCGCCTTCTGCGCGAGCAGGCCCGCGCGCGCCGCCCACCGCCACCGAAGCTTCACGCGGTCGCGCTCGCTCTCCGCCAGCGCCGAAGTGAGCAAATCGCGCTCGTCCGACAACTGATTCACCTCGTCGTCGCACGACGCCGCCTGCTCGCGCAAAATACCCGTCAGGTCCTCGCGCGTCCGCTCAGCCTCCGCGCGAACCGCCGCGACGCTCACGGACTCGCGCCAGAGCCCGAGCGCGTTCGCGAGCCGCACGGCTCTGCGCGACCGAGGCGAAGGGGAGGGACCCGCGGGGGGGGACGAGCTCCCGGAGCCCGAGGGGCGAGGGGGGGATCCGGAACCGCGCGCGTCGTCCGAGTCCGAGCCGCGACCGAACCCGCCGAACCCGCCGAACCCGCCGAACGAGCTCGAGCCGCCGCTCGGCCCACCGCTCGGACCGCTCGCGCCGTTCACCGCGCCGGCGTTCGAACCCGCGTTCGAGCCGGAACCCGAGCCGTTCCCGTTCCCGTTCCCGTTCCCGTTCCCGCCGGGAGCGGACGCCCCGGGCGCGTCGTCCTCGTCCTCGTCCGCGACGTCCACCGCGACGAGGCGCACGAACGGACTCGCGAGCGCCGAGGGAGACTGGAGGGGCATAGGCGGAGACGGGGAGGGCGGCGCGACCGCGACCGGGTCCTCGGCGGGGTCAACGGCCGTCGCCGCGGGCGCGAAGGAAAACGCGGGGGACGGGGGCTCGTCCGCCAGATCCTCGAGCGCGGCGAGGGCCAAGGTCTCGAGCGCGGCCACCGTCGGGGTAAGATCGGCGCCGCCGAGCTCGGACTCGAGCGCGTCGAGGGCGGCGTCCGCGCCGTCGGACGGCGCGGGGGAGTCGTACGTGCGGTCGGCGTGCTTGGCCATGCGCCGCGCGCGCTCGGCGCTGCTCATCTTCGATCCTCCGGAGGATGAGGAGGACGCGCGCCGGCGCGACGGGTTCGACGCGATCGCCAGGCGCGCGCCGTCGGAGGAGGCGGGCGAGGGCGTCGTGTGCGCGGCGTAGTCCGGCTGACTCGACCCGGAGACGCGCCGGAGGCTCGCCGCGGCGAGGGCGGCGCGCGCGGCGAGCTCCTCGGCGGGGGACTTGGGCGGCGCGGAGGCGCGCTCAGTGATCGCGGCGGAAGGGGAGAGGGATCGTCCGGGGGAGGTGGCGTCCGCCGCCGCGAAGTCGTCGTCGTCGTTCCACGGCTCACTGGGTTTCGCCCCGCCACCTTCCCGCCGCGCGCGAGCGTCGCGGTTCGCGACGTCGCCCAGGACGCGGCGCCGGGCGGGGGAGGCGCGCCGGGGCACCGCGACGAGCGGCTTTCCCGTGGGGGTGAGGCCTGGGCGAGGACGGGAGCAGGGTGGGGCGTCAGGGGGACCGCGACCGACGTCGGGGGGATCGCGCGCGAACAGAAACGTGACGCGGAGGGAGACGCGAGATCGACTCGCGCGCGCGTGGGACGACGACGCCCCCGTCGCGAACGCGACCGCGCGCGGGGATCGGGGAAGGGATGCGCACCCGCGTTCTCCAGCATGTCCTTCTCCGCCTGGAAGTTGATGTTCGCGAAGGCGGACAGCGACTGCGCGAGGTCGCGCGCGGGGTACGCGGCGGCCGGATCTGCCCCCGAGCCGCCCGTTCCGGAAGACGAGGGGGACGGCTTCATCCCGCGCGCGCGCGCACCCCGCGCGTTCGGCGAGGCGTCGCGCGTCTCCGCGGGAGGCTTCGCGCAGCAGCTCATGCCGACGGAGGACGATATCTCCTCGCGCCCGGCGATGTGCGGTGCGCGCGTCGGGCTCGCCGTGCGGTGCGCGCGCTCGTGTCGGAGCGCGACGCGTCTCGGAAGACTCAACGGTCGGAAAAACGCCTCGAGCGGAAAAGCACGACGACAGAAAACTCGTGCCGCGAAACCGATGCGACGCTGAAGGACGCCCACGAAGGCGGAACCACTCCGCCTGGCGCGATGGGCGGCGTCGCGGAAGAGGCCTTGCCCGTGATCGTCCCGCTGCTCTTCCTCGGCGCGGTGGCGTTCACCCTCGGCGCGGTCACCCTCGCGTGCTTCGCCATCAACGGCAGCGGGGACGGCGTCTCGGGCGCGTGGCGGGCGGATGAATTGGGCGGGGTGTCGGGGAAGAAGGACGCGCGCGGGCGGCGACGGCCCGCGCCCCGCTCGGGGGCGCGCGGGGGCGCGCGTTTCCACGGATGGTTCTCGAAACAAACGTCGTCGCGCGGCGAACTCGACCGCGCGCTCGCCCCGGGAAGCGCCCCCGCGAGCCCCAGCGCGCGCGCACGCCTCGCTCTCCCCGCGCAGGCGTGGCCCGACGATCTCGAGACCGGGGGGCCGGGACGAGGCGGACTCGACGCGTGCGAGACGGCGTGGACGACGGCTTCGAGGGAAGGCGTGAGGGACGGTCGCGGTCGCGGCGCGCGATTCGCGAGACCGGGCGAGCTCGACGACGCGTTGGAGCGGGGACGGGAAGGGGGAGACGTCGGGGAGGAGGCGCTCTGGGAAACGTCGCCGGCGCCGCTCGGGGGGACCACCCCGACCCGAGAGGCTCGGGGCGACGACCCGCCGTCCCCGGCGTGGGGGGCGCCGCCGACTCGGCGCGAAGAACGAGGCGCGCGGACGGTGACGGCTCGCGCCCCGCTCGAAAATCGCGCGTACGATGACGTCGACGCGATGGAAGGCGGTGCGTTCGGAACCCCTCCCGCGCCGCCCCCGGGAACGCCGCGATCGGACGGGTGACGACGGCAAGGCGCGTGACGCGTACGAGATAGCTAGTGATAATAGACCACGATACCTGCACTATCGTATCGAGCGCAGCCTTCCCTCCGGTGACTCCGAGGTTCTCTCGCTCGTGCGCTCACCCCGCCTGTATGCCCGACCCTGCGGGAAAAAAACTCTGCTGCGTGTACCCCCACGTCTGCGCGAGATACGGCGCGATCGAAGGGTCGCGCCATAGGGAATACAAAAAGGAGCTGGCTCCTGCGCCCGCGGCGACCGCTGATGCGCCGAGGCGCGCTCCAATCGATCCCGGGCCACCGAGCCATCTGTCCGACGCATCTGTGGCCGCCGATGCGAGTGACGCCGTCTCCTCATACTTCACCGTCCCGGGCGCGGCGGAGGTGTCCGGGCTCGTCACCGCACCGCTCGGAGGGTTCACCGGGAGCGGGTCGCTCGACGGGGGCGACGAATCGGGCGGCGAACGTTTCCATAGGAGACCGGCTGATCCTTGCGCTCCCGCGATCGGCGACGAGCCCGCGATCGTTTCCAGGGACTCTACCTGTCCTGCGCCGTTCATTGGTGGCATCGACGCGAGCGCGGCGAGGAGTGCCTCCGCGTTCGCAGCGTCCACCTCGAGAAGCGCGGCATCCAGCTCTTCCACGCGCGTCTCAAACCACGGCGGCGGCGGCGGTCGCGGCGGTGTATTCGGCGGCGGGCTCGGAGGACTCGGCGGGGGCGCCGGGGCCGGTGGTGGCGCTGGAGGGCTCGGCGGAGGTGGAGGTGCCGGAGGCGGAGCCGGAGGAGGCGGCTGGAGCTCTGACCACTGCTCCGTCCACCACGGCGGCGGGGGCGGGGTCGACCGTCTCACGGGAGATCCAGTCACGTATGATGGCGCGGTGATCGCGTCGGGCGGCGCGCGGGGCGGCGGCGCCGTTGAGCTCGCGGGCGGTGGTGACGGCGGCGGCGAAGGAATGAGGAACCACGGAAGCTGCGCGGGAGGTTCCGGCGCCGGCGGTGCTATCGGAGTCAACTCGAGCCACTCATCCTCCCACCAGGGCACCAGGGGCGGGCGAGGCGGGCGAGGCGACGGAGCCAAAGGATGTGGAGGAGGAGGTTGAGGTGGAGGAGGAGGCGGAGGCTGAGGAGGCGGCGGAGGCGGTGATGGCGGCGGCGGGTGCGGCGGCGGGGGACTCAGCGGTGGAGGACCCGGCGGCGGAGGACTCAATGGCGGAGGACTCGGTGGCGGAGGACTCGGTGGCGGAGGACTTGGTGGCGTAGGACTCGGTGGCGTAGGACTCGGCGGTGAAGGGTGTGGTGGTGGCGTAGATGGAGCAGTAGGTGTTGATGAAGATGTCTGCTGCGACGGATACCACGGTGGCGGAGAAGAGTACACAGGCGGCGGCGATATCGGGCTCATGCTCGGACTCGGCGGATACATCTGCGGCGAAGGAGGCGGAGAGATCGACAGCGACGCCACGAGCGACGCGATGGCATGCGCGCGGCTCTTTCCATTTCCTTCGCTTCCCGTCGCGGGGGCACCGTCGAGGGCGTGCGGAGAAGGACGGGGAGGTGGCGGGGTCGACGCCAAACTTCGCGTCACGCGCTCCAGAGTTGTCTCGGCGTCGTTCTCCGCAGGCGTTCCGTCGAGGGCGTGCGAAGATGGAGGCGGCGGGGGGCTCGATACTTGCGCGCCCGGACCACGCGGGGCGAGGAAAAGCGCGAGGCCTCGCTCGACGCGCTCGCGGGCGTCAGTCACCTCGGGCGCGGCGTCGAGGTCGTTGTTTCTCGGAGGTGCTTTGAGAAAGTCCTGACCGAGCCCGCGTGCGAGGCGCTCGACCGTGGGCTCGCCCGCGCGCGCCGGGGCGCCGTCCAGGCTCGCGTTCGCATCGCGGCATCGAGCGAGGAGCACGGCGACGCACGCTAAATGGCGCGCCGCGCGCCCCGCGCGAAGCGCGCGCGCGCGACGCATAGTATCCGATGGTCAGTTTGTCTTTCCCAGGGAACAGCAAGCCTCGTAGTTCGTGACTCGGCTTACGGGTGTTGTCGAACCGTCGATTCCGAGTCTCCAGACGGTCGTTCGCACTACTTTCGCACGACGACGTGTCCCCGCTTTGGTCGATCGCTCGGAACGCTCCGTACTCTCGAACGCGGGGGGGGTTTCGAGTCATACTTCCTCGCGCGTTTCCGCCCCGTCCCGCGATGCTGTCTCGCCTCGCGCCCGTCCCCGCGCCGCATCTCCCCCCCGTCCCGGTCCTCTCCCCGCACGGCCCGAAGGTCGGTCCGTTCGCGCACGCCTCCGGCTCGCCGAGGACGCCCGCGCCCGCAGTCGTCGCGTTCGCGTGCGGGGCACTCTCGCTTTTTTTACTCGCCCTCGTCCTGGCCCCCGCCGTCGTCGAGGACCAACCGCGTGGAGCCGAGCTCGTGGGCGGCGGCGCCGGGAGCGGACGCCGCCTCCACCAGTTCCTCGCCCCCGTGTGGTATGCCCTTCCGACGCTCTTCGACTCCATATACAACCTGGTACGTGCGAGACGTGCGACGACCCGCAGGCGTCCGTCGCTCGTTTCCATATTACCCGCACAATAAATCGGTTATTTCAAAAAAACACGACGCCCGTTCCCTTCTCTTCACCGTAGGGCGAGGCGATCGCGAACCTCGCCATCCTCCCAGAGGAATACCGCATCGCGGCCGAACTCAATGCCGCGGTCGCCGAGGAGGGACTTGACGAAGCCGAAGCACCCGGTCCCTCGCCGGGGGTGGAGGAACCTCTGACGTTCGAAGAAGACTACTTCGCCCCTTTTCGCTATCGGCGCGCGAAGCGCTGAAGTGAGAACGGGACGCGCAAGATGAGGAGCGACGCAGAGGAACCCCCGCTTCACGCCCACCTTGATCGTCGCGCGATGTGATGCGATGCTCGCGCGTCTCGCTGTGTTTGGTTCACTGTGATGTATGTAAAGAATATGTTCCTCCTAGCGGGTCTACGCGCTTCGCTGCTTTACGCCTTCTGCACCTCAACCTTGAACTCGCCCGTCACCTCGGGGTGGAGCTTGACGGTGACGTCGTAGGTGCCCACCTCGCTGATATCGGGAACGTCGATGTCCTTCTTGTCGAGGGTTTTGCCCGTCTGCATCTCCACCGCCGCCGCCACGTCGGCGGCGGTGACGCTGCCGAAGATCTTGCCGTCCTCGCCCACGGTCTTCTTCACGACAAACTTCCCGATGGTCTTGAGCGCGGTGGCCATCGCCTTCGCGCCCGCAGACTCGGCGTTCTTCGCCGCGACCGCCGCCGCCGCGTCCGCCTCGACCTCCGCGAGAATCTCGGCCGTGGCCTTCTTCGCCTTGCCCATGGGCTCGAGGTGGTTGCGGAAGTAACCGAGAGACACCTCCACGAGATCGCCCGCGGCGCCGACGTCGGGAACGGACTGGGTGAGCACGACGTTCGCCTTCTTCGCCACCCTCTTGTTCGCCTGAACGTTGAGGCGCGCGGAGCGGCCAGCGACGCGGGGCGCCGCGACAGCCTTCAGCGCGGTCGCCTTCTGCGAGAGAGAAGAGAGAATGGAACGGGGTTTGAACGGACGAGGCGAAAGCGTCAGCGGTGGGTCGAAATCATCGCGAGGCTGGAGCGAGCAGCGCGCGCCACGACGATCGCGCAAGAAACGGGGACGCGGAGGGGGATGAGGCGGCGAGGACGGCGTGGAGCCGCCGCACGCATCGTGTCTCGGCGCCTCGCGACGCGCCCCGGACGCGAGCGTTCCTTCATCGCGACCGAGTCTCGCGCGAGCGCCGCGCGTCGAGAGCCAAAACCCTCAAACCCTGAAAAGGCCAGGACGCATTCGCAGCCTCGGCGGCTGGGGACGGGGCGCGGCGCACCTGCGGCGCGGCGCGGAAGCCGGTGTACGTGGCGAGGCCCGCGGAGACGGTGAAAGACGACATTTCCGTGGAGGGTGTGGTCCGGTGGTGCGCGAGCGTGAACGCGTCGCGTGAACTAGGCGGCGCGGGAGCGTCGGCCGAGAACGCGACCACGTCGCCCCTATCCACAAGATGTTCGGGTAAAACAGACCGTCGATCCACGGTTTAGAGTTTTGCTTCGATACCAGGTCCAGAACGTGCCACACACGCGGGTCGGGCCAACCGATAACCGAGAAAACGCCTCAGACAAACCCCCAGGCGCCTTCCGTCGGAAAGGGGGACTTGTTGAGACTTTCGACGCGGCGGTGTCGCACACGCGACCCCGCCGGGCGAGGCGCAAAGCGCTCGTCTGCGCGCGGGGAGTGACGCGTGGGTCTTGGGCGAGGCGTCGCACGCCTCGTTTCGCGCTCCGCGAGGGACGCCCGCGTCCTCGTCGTCGCCCGTCTCGAATCATCGAGGGGGGAAGAACCCTTTGACCGCGTTCTCGTCATGTCGTACGCGTCGTCCGAGTCGATGGCCACGACCTCGGACACGGCCTCGGTATCTTCGGCGAGCGACAACGGCGCGAGCGATGGGGAGAGGCGCGCGCGGGCGTCGGCAGAGCCCGCTTCGGCGTCGCCTCGTTCCCAGGCCGCCGGCGAGGATCCGGACGCCGCGCCTCCTCCGGCGCGTCGAAAGAAGACGCGCAGGCGCCCTTTCCCTATCAGCGTGAACCTCTCCAACTGCAAGTACCCCCTCCTTCGCACCGTGCGCAAGAAGCTCGGTTGGCGCGAGGTCACGGACGACGCCGGGGACTGGCAGCTCTACTGGACGGACACGAGCGTCACCGTCGAGCGCGTCGTGCGCCTCAAGCCGACGCAGAAGATCAATCACTTCGTCGGCATGCTGGAGATTTGCCGCAAGAAACAGCTCGCGCGGAACCTCGCGGCGATGGCCGCGCAGTTCCCCGACGAGTTCGCGTTCGCCCCCGAGACGTTCGTCCTTCCCGCTCAGCTGGATGCGTTTCTGGAGCGGTTCAAGACCCCGCGTGGGGGTAAGCGGCGCAGAACGTTCATCCTCAAGCCCGACGCCGGGTGCCAGGGCAAAGGCATCGCGCTAGCGCAGACGGCGGACGGCGCGTTGTCCTCCCTTCGCGCCGTCGGCGCCCTGAGAGAGGACGGGCGATCGGGTGCCACGTCCGTGGTTGCGCAGAAGTACCTCGCGGACCCGTTTCTCATCGACGGGTACAAGTTCGACCTCCGCGTGTACGCGCTCGTTTTGTGCGCGGACCCGCTTCGCGTTTTCGTGTACGGGGACGGCCTCGCGCGGTTTTGCACCGAGCGGTACGAAGCCCCCAAGGCGTCCAACCTCGAGCAGACGTGCATGCACCTCACCAACTACGCGGTGAACAAGAAGAACGAGAACTTCGTCTTCAACTCGGACGCGAGCGAGACGGGGGGTGGCGACGGCGGGAGCAAGTGGACGATCGAGGGTCTGCGAGCGTACATGGAGAGGGAAGGCCACGACTTCGACGAGGTCTGGGCGGACGTGACGGACCTCGTCGTGAAGACGGTGATCAGCGCGCAGCCCGCGTTGGCGCACAACTATAACCGCGTCATGCCTCCGGAGACGGGGAACGACGGGTACTCGTGTTTCGAGATTCTCGGGATCGACGTCATGCTCGACGCGAAACTCAAGCCGTGGCTCATCGAGGTGAACCATTCCCCGAGCTTCACCGCGGACACCCCGCTGGATCTTCGCGTGAAGGAGGACCTCATCAGCGACACCCTCGAGCTCGTTCGCATCGACCCGCGCGCGATCAAACGCGCTATGGCGGAGGAGAAGGCGTCGTCTCTATCTCGGTTGATGGGAACGATCGCGGGTCCCGAGGGCGAGACCAACCGAGGGCGGGAACAACCGAGCGGCAGCGCGGCGTCGAAAAACGCGCCGCGGCGCACACTGACCCCCGAGGAGATTCAGGCGCGGCGAGCGCGCCTCGTCGCCGGGCGGGAAAAGTGGGAGGAAACCCATTCTGGGGCGTACGAGCTCGCGTACCCCTCGCACGACTTCGAGAGGCAAAAGGCGTACGAGGCGATGATGGAGGGCGCGCGAGCGATCCACGACGAGCGCGGCGGTCACGCGCGCGTGCGCGACGTGTTGGCGAGAGCGAAAGAGAAGGCGGGTCGGCGCGCGACGGAGGAGGAGGTGAAGGCGCTCTTCGCGAAGAAAGGCCAGCGGTGTCCCGCGGGTGAGAAGTTCCAAAGAGCGGTCGACCTCGCCGCCGCGGAGAAGGACCGCGACGGGAAGGTGACGTGGGCCTCGGTCGCGCCGCTCGTCGCGGCGGCGTCCCAAACGCGACAGGGGTGGGATCGGAACACGCGCAGCGACACGCCGATGCTGGACGGGGAAGAGCTTGGTCGGATGGCGGGGGGCGCGGCGGGGAGAAAGCAACCAGGGGGCCTCGTCTCGGGGCCGAAGCTCCCCCCGAAGCTTCCGAAGCCTCCGACCGCCGCGATCGCCGTCACGGATCACCGCGAGGAGACGCTCAGGCGCCTTCTGGCGAGTCGTGAGGCTGAGTCCGTGGCCGCGCGCGCGACGGCGATGGCGAAGGCGGGGAAGCTCGACGACAACGGTTCTGCGGAGACGAGTTTCGACGGGCAAACGGCATCCTCGAGGGGGTATTTCGCGTCCCTCAAGGCGCTCTTAGGGACCGGCGTTGACGCGACGGGGCGACGGGGAGCGAGACCGTGGGCGGGGCGCGATTCCACGTCGAAATCACGTCCGTCCTCGACCACGGCTGGCGCGAGGTCTCGACCGACGTCGCGGGGAAGCGACTCGGGAGGAGGCGGCGACGGGGCCCCGGCGCTGCGGCTCGGGATCACCGGAGACAAGGTCGCGTTCGAGACGGGAGTGGACAAGACCCGCCGATCCAGAGTGGTGCTTTAGGGGGGGGTAGGGGCAGGAGTGCGGCGACTGCTCGTCGAGGTGTACCATCACGGGTGTAGTAGATGATATCACATCTATCGAGTTCTTCGAGGCTTTAGGCTTTAGGCTTTAGGCTTTAGGGTTTAGGGTTTAGGGTTTAGGGTTTAGGGTTTAGGGTTTAGGGTTTAGGGTTTAGGGTTTAGGGTTTAGGG
>MDSW01198383.1_pt1 | contig 25606 bp, 22 predicted proteins | sample 811171 | NCBI WGS metagenome assembly MDSW01 (sample SAMN05326641, study PRJNA326480) | marine metagenome | isolation source: seawater | place: Atlantic Ocean: North West | collected 2012 | reverse complement strand
ATCTTCTTGAAGCTGGATCGTTTTTTGCTTCTCATGAGCAATCGTATTTTCTAAAAAAAGTATGCTATCTTTAGCTTTACTTATTCTTGCCCCCGAACTTTTAAGCTCTGCAGATATTTGAGCAAATTTTTCAGATGTTTCTTCAAAATCAGACTCTGCTGCTATCGATTTTGATGTCGCAATATCTTTAGACCTTTTAGCTTCAATTATTTTTTTGTCATGACAATCTGATAGTTTCTTCAGCTGTATTTGTTCCCTGTTAAGTTGCTGAATTACAGTTTTCGCATCTCCGTCTAAATTTTGTTGACGCGTATAATCATGCTCAACTTCAGTTATTCTTTTCTTCAAATCAGAAATGCTTGAATGTGAGCGCTCCTCTTCTTGATCGATCCTATCAATTTCCAAAAGAACCCTTTGTAATTTTGCCGAAGATTCCGTCTCCTTCTTACGTAGTTCTGGAAGGACATTTTCGATGGTTTCTCGCGAATTTTTTAACTGATTCAAGGAATGTTGCAGTCGGGCGGTCATTAAGTTTAACTGATTTTTTTCATTTGAAGTTGCCTGAAAATTTTTATCCAACTCAAACCATCGATTGAATAGAAGTAATGATTCATTATGACGAATTTTTTCTCCTATCTCCTTATAATGGGCCGCCTGCCGTGCTTGTTTTTCTAACGTTTTCACTTGAACCAATAGTTGCTGAAGAATATCGTCTACTCGTTCCAGATTTGTTTCGCTTGCTTTTAGTTTCAATTCTGCTTCATGTCTTCGTTGGTAAAGGCCAGAAATACCCGCAGCCTCCTCCAAAATGGCACGTCTAGATTTTGGGTTCGCATTTATCAGCTCTGAAACTTGTCCTTGCCGGACAAGTGACGGAGAGTGGGCTCCCGTGGAAGAGTCGGCGAACATTATCTGAACATCACGAGCGCGTACATCCTTTCCATCCAACCGAAAAGAAGAACCAATATCTCTAGTCACGCGCCGTACAACATCAATAGACTTAATATTTTGGCCATTCAAAGCGTCCACTCTATTTTTGTCAACGTCTTCTAAGACTAACGTAACTTCTGCATAATTTTTTGCTGGTCTCGTTCCTGCTCCCGCAAATATAACATCTTCCATCCCACCACCGCGCATTGAACTTGGTCTGTTTTCTCCCATCACCCATCTCAGAGCCTCTAATAAATTGGATTTTCCACAACCGTTGGGTCCCACCACGCCAGTAAGGCCTGGAAGAATATTCATTTCAATAGGGTCGACAAAACTCTTGAACCCAATAAGTCTTAACTTTGAAAATTTCAACGTAGCAACCTAATTGTAAGAATATTAACTTTGACGAAAACAATTATCAGAATCAATAACACACTGTATATAGTACCATAAAAATTTCTATAACAACATATTCGATTTTGAAGAATATTAATTTTTAGTAAGTTTCGTTTTTGTTTTATGTGACAAGGTAAAAAATGATCAACAAATCAGATAATTTACGGCTGGGGATTTACTTAATGCTGATGACAACATTCGTGTTTGCAATTCAGGATGGCATCTCCCGCCACTTAGCTACAAGTTACGGAGTCTTTACGGTAGTAATGATCAGATACTGGTTCCTAGGACTTTTTGTACTTGCTTTAAATATTAGGTTTGAAAAGAACCTAATTCATCGAGTTCATACTAAACAACCACTATTACAAATTTTGCGAGGATTGCTTTTGGCCGCAGAAGTATGCGTCATGGTTTATGCTTTCACGAAACTTGGATTAGTAGAAAGTCACGCCATATTTTCCTGTTACCCACTAATAGTTGTCGCGTTGTCCGGTCCAATGTTAAAGGAAAAAATAAGCCTGCCAAGTTTTATGGCGATAGTTCTTGGCTTTGTTGGAATTTTGATATTGTTAAACCCGCAGTCAGAGAGAGTGAATTTATATGCGCTAATCCCGTTCTGCTCTGCAATACTATTTGCATTATATAACATATTGACTCGACGAGTGGCTTATACAGACTCGGCAGAAGTTAGTTACTTCTGGACCGGCATTGTAGGTGCCTTCTTCATGACGTGCATCGGACCTTTTTTCTGGCAGCCAATCAAAGGTAGTGATTGGATTTGGATGTTGATCCTATGCCTTTCTGGAGCACTAGGCCATTACTTACTTATAAAAGCATTAAATTTTGCTGAAGCCTCAAAGCTACAGCCTTATGCTTATTTTCAGTTGGTATTTGCCTCAGTCTTTGGAATCCTTATTTTTGGCGAAGTTTTGACCATAACTATTTCGATAGGCGCGATCATAATAATAGGTGCCGGTATCTTTACTTTTCTACGGTCAGAAAAAAATCAGCGCCAAAGGGATATTTCTGAATAATGACATCCATAAAATAGCATCAATATCCAAACATTTTTAGTTTATAGATTTTTTCTGCTTCCAAGACTCTTTTTACGTAGTTTCTTGTCTCAGAAAATGGTATCGACTCCAACCACTTGGCTTTGTCAACTCGTCCTAACCTCGGATCCCCAAACTCACTTATCCATTTCAAGACCCTTTTTGGACCCGCATTGTAGGCAGCTACAGACAGTAGCAGGTTACCATCAAAACGTTTCAATAATGTCGTAAGAAATTTGGTTCCAATTTTTATATTGTAGGTCTTGTCTGAAAGTAAAAGACTTTCATTGTAACTTAACCCAAGCCTCCTTGACATATCTTTTGCCGTTGTAGGCATTAACTGCATCAAACCAAGTGCCCCAGCAGACGATCGTGAAAATGTATAGAAAGAGCTCTCCTGCCTTATTATGGCCGTAATTAGAGGTTTAAGAGATTCATCCTCAATAAAAGACAAATCCATTTGTGGGTAAGCAAAGTTAGGAAGGACACTGCCCGAGGCGGCAGCTGTTTTAAAAATTGATATGCCAGAAGACATTAGGCCCAAATCCTTCGTCAATTGGGATAACTGCAAACGCTGGATACTCGATAGCTTCTCCGAGGAGTGGTTAAAGAATCTATCTGACAAAACCGAACGGTCTGCGTAGAACAACAATATGGCCGCTTTCACGGATGATTTCTCTAAAAAAGTGCTTTCTGTCCAATCATATCTCATTTTGCCGTTAATTGCATCTCTATCAAACGGAATTTTTCCACGTTCCATTCCCAGCTGCCCATAAAAAAAATTCTGGTAGTTTGCTGCTAAGGCATAATTCTGGCTTGCTTCTTTCTTGTTACCTAAAGTTTCATAAGTTCGACCAAGCCAATAATAAGCTTTTGATTTATTGACTGGATTTGTCGAAAAGTTAGAAAACTGTTCAAAATGAAATAAAGCATTCTGTGGCTTATCAAGAAAATTTAGAGAAATAAATCCTGAAAACCATTCTAGATGGGCAATTCTTGAAGCCATCTTAGGCGTTTCCACTTTTACGAAGTGCTTACTCGCTATCTGATATGCTTTAAACGCATCACCTCTTGAAAATGCTTTTCTGGAAAAGAATTCCCTGGCTTCTACCCATTCTAACGGTCGACCTAATTTGCTGGCTCCCTTCGAGGTAGAAATTATTAGATCTTCAGCGGTTTCAAATAGTTTTTTATTTCTCCTAAATCTTAATCTATCATAAACTAAGCCTGGATGGCTCTTATAGCTATCAGGAAGAGCCTTAAGAATCTGGTCCACCCCCGCTTTACCGCTCTGAAGAGCAATTCTTGCTTCTGCAACCTTTGTAAAATCTTTGTTAACAAATTTAAGCATTTTTTTTGCATCCTTCAGTTTACCCGCCCATAAAAGATTATCGAGTCTTTGAACATGCATTTTTGATAAACTTTCCGCAAAAATACCAAGAATCAGTTTGAAATCCTGCTCGGAATAAGAGTGAATAAGCCAGCTTTGTTTTATTAAGTTTAATGCGTCAGTAATCTCTCCTATGCTCAACATTGCCAAAGCTAATCTTACAGCACCATGGCCGGTCTGTGGCGAATTAGACGAAAAATAAGCTTTTACTCGCTCAGGTTCTACTTCGGGGGTGATCGCGTACTCTCCTTTAATGCGTAAGTATTCGATCCCCGGCCAATCAGAGTTCTTCAATAAAAAACTCTCATAGTATTTAAAATCTTGGACAGCAGCTCTCAACTTTAACCAAGATATAATGTCATCCGCACTTTTATTTGGAATTTTTCTCGCCTCTGTATGAGCTCTCTGCCAAAGCTTTGCATCAGCAAATTGAATAGCCTCGTTCATTTTTTTCCCCATCAAAATAAGTTTCTCGGAGTCTGAGACTGCATTGGCCGAACAAACTATAAAGCTCGCTCCAAACCAAACGAGGACAAGTTTAAGAAAAAACCTCAATTTAAATTTCCTATTTGCAAGTTACCTGTTAAACTTTTAGTACTACAAAAACACATTTTTTAAACTGTTTTTGTAACAAAAAATGAAAAACTGAAATCTCTTCACCGATTGATAACCAAAAAAAACAGCTGAACAAGTCGGTTGAATCACTTGCTGACTACTTGCGATAGACTCGATTCAGCATTAGGACTAAGATAGAATGACAATTATCAAAGGAAAATACAATGTTCAGTGGATCAATCCCGGCTCTAATTACACCTTTCAAAGACGGAGAATTAGACATAGAAGCGCTGGAATCACTTGTGAAATGGCACATCGATGAAGGGAGTAACGGGCTTGTAGCTGTAGGAACAACCGGTGAAAGTCCAACACTAAGTCACGAGGAACATCGGCAAGTGGTGGAAGTAGTAGTAAAAACTGCATCAGGCCAGATACCAATAATAGCAGGAGCAGGATCGAACTCAACCTCCGAGTCGTTGGATTTAATTAAGTTTGCTGAGAAAATTGGTGCCGATGGAGCCCTAGTCGTAACACCTTATTACAACAAGCCTAACCAGCGGGGGCTCAAAACTCATTTCGCAGCATTAAGCAACTATTCAGATATACCGATAATAATTTATAACATTCCTGGAAGATCCGTTATTGATATGAGTGTTGAAACTATGGCCGAACTTTCACAACTGGAAAACATCGTGGGTGTCAAGGATGCAACTGGGGATGTAGGACGTGTGTCGGATACTCGAATGGCATGTGGGGAGGAATTTATTCAACTTTGCGGAAATGATGATATCGCTCTGGGTTTTAACGCCCATGGCGGTGTGGGTTGTATATCAGTTGTTGCCAATATTGCCCCAAAGCTTTCTGCTCAATTTCAAAGTTCAATGCAAAAAAAAGATTTTAGCGCAGCTCTTGAGTTTCAAGATAAGTTAATGCCATTACATCGAGCAGCTTTTTTAGAACCGAACCCTTGCCCCACAAAATTTGCTCTGGAGTATTTGGGCAAATGTAACTCAGAGTTAAGAGCTCCGCTGGTCGAACTTGACGAAATTAATAAGGAAAAGGTAATTGCCGCGCTACGGCACGCGAATTTAATAGATTAAAAGAAAGATGTCTCAAAATAAGAGTAACGCCTCGAGAAACAAGGTGGCCGCAGAAAACCGAAGGGCAAGATACGATTACTTTGTGCAAAATCAACTCGAATGCGGTATAGCTTTGATTGGATCAGAAGTTAAATCTCTGCGTTCAGGAAAAGCAAGCATTTCAGAAAGCTATGCCTCAATTGAAAATGGGGAGTTATGGCTCATCAATAGCTACTTTCCAATTTATTCAAATTCTGTTGCCTTTGGACACGAAGAAAGAAGAAAAAGAAAGCTTTTAGTGAAGAAAAGGGAGCTTTCGCGTTTGTGGCATAGTATCACCCGCGACGGTTACACACTTGTTCCTCTTAAACTCTTTTTTAATGAAAAAGGTCTTGCAAAAATATTGATAGCAGTCGCGAAGGGAAAAAAACTGAGAGACAAACGTGAACTCCAGAAGCAGAAAGACTGGAATAGACAGAAAGCCCGAATTATGAGGGAACGCAACTAAATTTTTCACGCCACTAAAAAAAAATAAAGCAAAACGCTGTTTAGCTATGATCAACATTACAAGCTCTTTACCCAAATTCTCGAGCATACCTCTTTTCCAAGGCATCCCAGATTTTACCAGCTACGTTTATTCGATTAAACCTCTCAAGTTCTTGCACTCCAGTCGGGGAGGTAAGGTTTATTTCAGTAAGGACCCCACCAATTATGTCAAGACCAACCAACAATTGCCCTTTTTCTCTCATTAATGGCTTTACCTTTTGACAGATCTCTTTGTCCCTAGGTGTCAGACTCACCTTTCTGGCTTTACCTCCTACATGCATATTGGATCTGATCTCTCCAGATACGGGAACTCGATTTATAGCCCCGACAGGGTTTCCATCAACCAATATAACTCTTTTATCACCCCTAACTACATCTGGTATATATTTTTGAACTATAATTGGCTCAGCAGACAAACTTTCCAATAATTCGAGCAATGCTCCCATATTGGGATCAGCGCTTTTGAGCTTGAAGACCCCGAAGCCTCCGTTACCGTAAATAGGTTTAATGATAATATCACCGTACCTTTTTCGAAACTTTCTGATCACATGGAGATTTTTCGTGATAACTGTTGGGGGAATCAAATCTGGATATTTCAAAACTAACAGTTTTTCTGGAAAATTTCTTACCCAAAAAGGATCATTTACAACAAGTGTACTTTTCTTAAGCAGCTCAAGTAGGTGAGTGTTTGTAATATAGGCCATATCAAAAGGGGGATCCTGCCTAAGCCAGACTACATCCATTTCTGAACTCAAATCAATTACCTTTGCAATCCCAAGGGTAAAGTGATTTCCTTGATCGCGCCTAACCTCTAAAGGTTTACAATTACACACGACTCTTCCCTCACAAAAACTTAAATCTTTTGGATTATAGTAGAAAAGCTTGTGTCCTCGTTTCCCAGCTTCTTCTGCTAAACGAAATGTTGTATCTTCGTTGATATTAACACTTTCGATTTTATCCATTTGAAAAGCAATTTTTAAAACCATTATGTCCCCAGACTTCTAATACTCTCTGCAAGTCTATTAAAAATTATAAGTAAAATTAAACAATCACTATTTTCAGCTAATAAAGCAATATCAGATCTCAATACTGGTTTAGGTATCCTCTTTTACTTGTAAACCCAAACGATACACCCTTTGTCGCGATAGACCCAAATAATCAGCAACATGTGTTACAGAATCCCTAAAAGTAAATTTCCTCATAGCCTTTTTTAACTCTTTATGTATTTTTAAGTCATCATGATCAAAAACGTCTCCTGGTGCCAAAACTATGACTAGCTCTCCCTTAGCAACCTTATCTCCATAATAACAATTTATTTCACCAAGAGTCCCCCTCTTAACTTCTTCAAATTTTTTGGTCAACTCGCGGCAAATTGCAATACGTCGTTTGGCTCCATATAACTCTTCCATAGTCTTTAATGTATTAGACAATCGAGATGCCCTTTCAAAAAACACACTTGTCGTTTTTGAGAACTTAAAAGAGGTCAAAAAAATAGTTTTTTCAGATTTTTTTGTTGGAAGGAAACCTTCGAAGGAAAATCGATCGGAGGGAAGCCCCGACACGGTAATAGCAGCAATCACCGAAGAAGCACCTGGTACAGTGTGAATAGAATAGCCTTGTCTGATTGTCGCCTCAACCAACCGAAAACCTGGATCCGAAATTAAAGGGGTCCCTGCGTCAGAAACGAAGGCGGCCGATTTATTCTTGCTTAAAATATTTAAAATCTTCGACCTTTGTCTACTCCCGTTATGGTCATTATAAGAGAGTATAGGGCGATTCCCAGCCGAAATTTCATGGATTATCATAAGTTTTCGCAAAGTTCGGGTATCCTCAGCAACTAATAGATCTACTTTGCCAAGCACCTGTAGAGCTCTAAGGGAAATATCAGAGGCAGTTCCTATCGGAGTGGCTACCAAATAAAGACCTGCAACTATTTCTGGTGTTTTCTGGACCACTATCGCCCCTTTTATAATTAGAAGGTAGTTTACTTGCGATTTTGTAAGCCTTAACCTGCGAGTGTCGTCTAATGCCAAAACAGTGAGCACGTATTCAATATTAAGAAAGCACAAACCTGGTGATTATAAAAAAACTTATTACTCATTTAAAGTGTAAAAAGGAATATTTTTTTTTCCTTACCCTCACTTGTGCAGTGATTTTGGTAACTGGGTGTCAAAGAAATAATTTAAATGATCGACTAATCAACGGTTCTACGAATAAATTAGTAAGCGTTGCGATGCTATTACCGTTGGAGTCTACTGATGCTAGTACAAATGAATTAGCACAAAATTTAGCAAATGCAGCTCGCCTCGCCTCAGCCGATCTTAAAGAAAACAGCATCAAACTGTCTATTTATCCAACCTCAGGGGACAAAATACGTGCTGTCCATGCGTCAAGGGCTGCAGTTGCCGATGGTGCACAAATAATAATTGGACCATTTTTTGGTGATGAAACCTTAATGGTGAAAAAAGCTCTACTTAAAGAGAATATCAAGATTATAAGCTTATCCAATGATTCCTCTATTGCTGGTCATAACCTATATATTTTTGGCACCACCTTTAAAACTATCGCGGATAGGATAATCAGGTATGCAATGTCACAAAACCTTAAAAGATTTGCAATTGTAGGGCCTGAGGGAAATAAAGGTTTGACAGTAATTAGAGCAATTGAAAAATCAGTATTTGAAAATGGAGGCTTAATCGCTACGGTTGAAACTTATCCACTAAATTTCGAAGGGATAGAAAGAGTGGCTCCGGATATATACAATAGCATCACAAAAAATAACGCAGATGCAATTATTTTTACTGACACGGTGACTCGAGGGCTCGGCTTTATCTCCGAACTTCTCAATAATCAGTATCTACGAGAAAAACGACAACCCTCCAAGTTTCTTGGAGTTACCCGTTGGGATATGTCGAGGCAAATTTTGCGTGAGCCATCGCTGCAAAACGGTTGGTTTGTAATACCTGATCAAAAATTTAGAGAAGCTTTTGAAGTTAGATACTCCAATAAATTTGGTGTATTACCAAGTCAAATATCTGCGCTGTCCTATGACGCGATTGCTCTAATAGGAAGCCTGATTCAGCTGGCCAGAACTAATCAGTCTTTGGACGTTTTTGCTACGTCAAATTTTACTCGTAACGAAGGCTTCGTAGGTGTAAATGGAGTGTTTCGTTTCAAACAAGATGGCACAAATGAAAGACTTCTAAGCATTGCAGAAGTAGACAATGGCTCTATAAAAATAATAGAATCTGCAAAACAATCTTTCTGACTCAAAAATCGTGAAGTTATAAAAATATGTCAAAATCAGCAGTCAAAACACAACCGTCATCAACCAGCAGTCTAAAATTCCAACTTGAAGATATTTCGATCAAAGAATTCTCCATAAACACTAGTTTTCAGGATATGACTAAACATGATTTTAGGATTTTTTTATTAAAAACTTTAAAAAATCATTATGACAAATATAGAAGGATACTTGAAAATATATTGGAGTATGAACCTCTTTTCGCTCCAAAAGCTATTAAACACTATTCCTTACTGATGGACGAAATCCTGAGGAAAACACTGGACTTAGTCATAGAACATATTCATCCTTTGCCAAATCCCACTAGCTCAGAGAAAATCTGCGTGATAGCAGTAGGTGGATACGGTAGAATGGAAATGGCTCCCTTTTCAGATATCGATTTACTATTCTTAACTCCCTATAAACAGACAGCTTGGGGAGAAAGCGTCATTGAAACCATTTTATACATTCTTTGGGATCTCAAATTAAAAATTGGTTATTCGGTAAGAACCGTAGATGATTGCATTCGATTAGGTAAAAAAGATTTTACTATAAGAACCGCTATGCTGGAACAAAGATACCTTTCCGGGGACAAAAGCTTACAATTAAGCCTTCATAAGAGATTATGGCAAGATCTATTCCAGAAATCAGGATCGGAATTTATAGAAGCTAAACTCGAAGAGAGGGCAAAACGTCATGCTCAACATGGAGGAACCCGCTATATGCTGGAACCAAACGTTAAAGAAGGGAAAGGAGGCCTTAGAGATTTACAGACTCTTTATTGGATAACTAAATATCTCTATAATACCTCCTCCACCAATGAATTGGTCGCAATAGGAGTTTTCAGCACAGAGGAGTTTTCCATATTTAGCGAAGCTGAAAAATTCCTTTGGTCAGTGCGTTGTTCTTTGCACCTATTATCGAAAAGAGCCGGTGAGCAATTGAATTTTAATAGTCAGGTAGAGTTGGCGAAGCGCTTCGGTTTCAAGGACAAGAAAGGCATGCGTGGAGTGGAAACATTTATGCAAGCTTATTTTATTCACGCAAAAAATGTTGGTGATCTCACGCGAATATTTCTTACTGCTCTAGAGTCCAAGCATGTGAAGAATTGGCCAAGTCTTGCCGGCCAAATAAAAAGTATTTTTGGCGCTAAGCTCGCACAGGGACCTCACGAATTGTCTAATATATTTTCAACAACACGAGGAAGACTTAATATTGCAAAGTCAAAAGATTTTTTGAAGGAGCCATTCAATATAATGAAGCTCTTTCAAGTCTCACTACAATCTGGCTTACTAATTCATCCGAATGCTTTAAGAATCGTGGCTAACAACTTAAACCTCATCGATGACAGTTTTAGACAAAGTAGGCCTGCAAACGCCATATTCGTTGACTTACTTCTAAATTATGACAACCCCGAACGAACTTTAAGACATATGAATGAAGTTGGCTTCCTAGGAGCTTTTATTCCTGAGTTTGGTCGAATAGTAGCCATGATGCAGTTTAATATGTACCACTCCTTCACGGTAGATGAGCACACACTTCAATGTATAAGAAATTTGTCAGATATTGAAAATAAAAAACTTTTAGAAGATTTACCGATAGCCTCAGAAATTTTGACCGGAGATGTAAACCGAAAAGTTCTTTATGTAGCATTACTCTTGCACGACATTGGCAAAGGGTTGCCACAAGATCATACCAGAAAGGGAGCCGAAATAGCTGAACTGTTGACACCGCGTTTTGGTTTAAAGCCTGAAGAATGCGAGACTGTAGTCTGGCTCGTGCGAAACCATTTGCTGATGTCAGATGTTGCCCAAAAAAGAGATATTACTGACCCCAAGACTATACAAGATTTTGCTCTGCAGGTTAAGTCCGTCAATAGATTAAAGTTATTGACCGTTATCACAGTCTGCGACATTAGAGGCGTGGGACCAAATGCGTGGAATAACTGGATAGCCGTACTACTGCGTCAGTTATACGCTCAAACAACGTCCATAATCAGTGAAGGCTCTATGTCATCGTCTAGACCCGAAAGAATAGCGAAATCAAAAAGGAAGGTATTCAACGCTTGCAATTTGTCCAGTATTGAAGAAACAGAAAAACATCTTGATCGTCACTACGATGCGTTTTGGCTAGGCATAGATATTGATACTCAGCTTACCTTTATTAATCTTTTGAGAGCAGAGACTAAAGACGAAATACAGATACAAATCGATAATGACAATAACAGGGACGCAAATAGGATTTGTTGTGTTATGCCAGATCACCCCGGTATCTTCTCTAGATTGGCGGGAGCAATAGCTTTGTCAGGAACAAATGTCATAGACGCACGAACCTACACATCACGTGATGGCTTTGCAACAGCTGTATTCTGGATAAAGAATTCGTTAAATTCATCTCTTGAGAAAAAACTTGTGGAGAGAATAAAACATTCGATAAAGAGTTCACTGATGGGGCAACTCGTTCCCAAAAGAGTGCTTGATGAAAAAGGGAAATATTCAAGATCCGAAAGGGAGTTCACGGTTCCCACGACTATTTCATTCGATAATTTAGGCTCTGATATTTATACGATAATTGAAGTAGACACACGAGATCGAATTGGATTAATTCACGACTTGACCGATACCCTATACAAAAATAATATCTCAATTTTTACGGCTATTATTGCCACTTATGGAGAGCAAGCAGTTGATACATTCTATGTAAAAGATTTGTTTGGGCTGAAGATTCACTCGAAATCAAAACAAGAGCAAATTTTAATTCAATTACGTCAGGCAATAGAAAAAGGTACCGAGAAAGCGATGCAATGAATCAAAGCAAAAACTTATTGCCCGTTGATCTATTTAAAAACTTTTCTGTTGTGGGATTGTGGACATTAGCAAGCCGAATGTTAGGGTTTCTCCGCGATATTATGATGGCGAACTTTCTAGGTGCAAGCGCTATTGCAGAAGCCTTCATAATAGCCTTTTCTCTTCCTAACATGTTTAGACGCCTTTTTGCAGAGGGTGCTTTTAATACCGCATTTATTCCAATGTTTGCAAAAAAAATGTCAGAGAAGTCAGGAGCCGTACAATTTGCATCTGACTCTTTGTTTTTTTTATCGCTTTTTTTACTTGCGACCACAGCTATCGCAGAAATATTTATGCCAATACTAGTTTTTATGATGGCAAGTGGCTTTGCCGATGATAACAGACTCGACTTAGCAGTAGGCTTCGGGCGCGTGATGTTTCCTTACATAATACTTATTTCGCTTTCATCTTTTTTTGGAGGTATATTGAACAGTTACAATAAATTTGGAGCAGTTGCCGCAGCACCTCTGCTACTAAATATGTTCTTTATTATTGCATTACTGTCAGCTTACTTTTTTGATCTCGACTTTGGTTGGTCGATAACATTTGCCGTTCCAATGGCGGGCTTAGCTCAACTATTATTAATTTGGAATACTCTTAAGAAAGAAAACTTCAAATTCAAAATGAAATTTCCTACCATAAGTGATGAGACAAAGAAACTTGTGCGGGTTGCAATACCAGCAGCCATGGCAGGCGGCGTAATACAGATTAATCTACTTGTTGGTCGGCAGGTGGCATCCTACTTTGAAGGCGCCATCGCGTGGCTTAACTACTCAGACCGATTATATCAACTCCCTTTGGGGGTCGTCGGCATCACGGTAGGAGTGGTGCTGTTACCCCGTTTATCCACTCTGACGACAAGAGAAGACAGAGAAAAAGCTATCAATACAATAAATAGGTCTGCAGAATTTGCATTACTTTTGACATTGCCAGCCGCTTTCGCGCTATGTGTGATTTCCTACCCAATCGTTTCCGTTTTGTTTGAGCGAGGCCTGTTTAAAGCGATCGACACATTGAATACTAGCAGGGCATTGGTGATTTATTCGTTTGGTCTCCCAGCCTTTGTCATGCAAAAGGTTTTTTCAACAATTTACTTTGCTAACGGTGACACTACATCACCGTTTAGATTTGCATTAATTGCTATGTTTTGTAATCTCATTCTTGCTATAGCGCTTACGCGAGTATTTGGTTTTTTAGCTGCACCGATTGCGACAACTTTGTCAGGATGGCTACTCACTATTTTATTGTTTAGAAATTCCAAAGTCTTCGGTTTTGCATTTGATAGCCTTTTTCGAGATAAAGTTTTAAAAATCCTTCTGGCTTCAATTGCACTTTCAATAACAGTGAATAGCATGGCAGCGTACTTTGCTGCAGAACTTGCTTCTGGATATCTAAGGTATATCACATTACTTTTGATTGTCGCGACAGGTGCAGCCATTTATTTCCTAATCTGCTATCTGCTTGGTTTATTTTCTAAGACAAATTAATCTTTTTGATCTAAAGCTGGATTATCATCCGGTTATCGGCAAAAAACATCAGTCGTCCTAAGTTGACGATACCGCCGTCAAAGCTTAAGTTTAATTTATTAGGGAGCAAGGATCAGCCAGTGGAAAATCAAAAATCAATATCTCGAGTGTTTTCAGGTGTTCAACCAACCGGCGACCTTCATCTGGGAAATTATTTGGGTGCTGTAAAAAAGTTTGTAGAATTTCAGTCACAGAATATTGAAACCATTTATTGCCTTGTAGACTTACATGCCATCACCGTTTGGCAGGATCCTAAAGTATTATCGCAAGCAACGAGAGAACTAACCGCTGCTTTTCTCGCTTGCGGGTTAGATCCCAAAAAGTCTATTTTGTTCAATCAAAGTCGTGTTTCAGCTCATGCCGAGTTGGGGTGGCTCTTCAATTGTATTGCCAGGATGGGTTGGCTGAACCGAATGACACAATTCAAGGATAAAGCAGGAAAAAACCGGGAGAACGCGTCAGTAGGGTTGTTTGCTTATCCAAATTTGATGGCAGCCGACATTTTGACTTATCATGCAACACATGTACCAGTAGGAGAAGATCAGAAACAGCATTTGGAATTAACTCGAGACATAGCAGCGAAATTTAATAATGATTTCGATGCGCCAAATTTTTTTCCATTACCAGAGCCCGTAATTCAGGGTGCCGCAACACGAGTTATGAGTTTGAGAGATGGTAAAATTAAAATGTCTAAATCAGACCCTTCTCAATATTCTAGAATAAACCTGACGGACTCTGCGGAATTAATTGAAAAAAAAATTAAAAAAGCAAAAACAGACCCATTTACCCTGCCAGATGATATTTCCCAGCTGGAAAATCGACCTGAGGCAAAAAATTTGCTTAGCATATACGCCGAATTGGAATCCCAAGGCATAGAAAAAACAGTATCAGAATTTTCTGGTACGGACTTTTCGTTTTTTAAATCTAAACTGAGTGATCTGGCCGTTGAGAAACTTTCACCAATCTCTAAAGAAATTACTAAACTCATGAATAACCAGGATTTTATCGATGAAGTGTTGCGTAGCGGCGCAGAGAAGGCATCGGCCATCGCTTCTCCAATTTTGCAGGAAGCCTACCGCATTGTTGGTCTAGTTAACAAAGCAAATTGACTTCTTTTTGGTGGAATTTCTTATTTTTTCTTTCGGATCAACGATGCAATGTGTTATGCTTCAGATTGGCCAAGTTAGATTGGAGAATAATTTGCGTAAATTCTTAGTTGTAATGGACAACACCCCGGAGTTTCTAAACGCACTAAGATTTGCTGCCACGAGAGCCTCAAAAACCGGAGGTGCGGTGGAAATATTGGGCATTATTGGACCTGAAGAATTCCAGCACTGGTTGGGTGTAGGAGAAACAATGCGCGCAGAGGCACGTGAAAGAATTGAAGCTCATTTTGAAGTATACTCGAAATGGATGATCGATAAAGAAGGAATTGAGCCTGAGCTGATCATAAGAGAAGGGGAGCGAGTTACAGAAATTCTTGGCCAAATAAAAGACGATCCCGAAGTTGGGATATTAGTACTAGGTGCGAACCCGTCAGGTGATGGACCAGGCCCTTTGGTATCGCAGCTAGTTGGAAGGCAAGGTGGTGTGTTGCCAGTACCCGTAACAATAGTTCCAGGGTCAATGACAAAAGAAGCAATTGACGCTGTTTCTTAATATACTCATATATTAGAAAGATTCTAAAAACTTGACTTAATGTTACCAACTGAGGTAATCTGATTTAAAAAAAGAGGGCCTATAATGTTCATACAAACAGAATCTACCCCAAATCCGGCGACATTAAAATTTTTGCCGGGTCAGGCTGTCCTTCAAAACGGTACTGCAGAGTTTAGTTCAGTGGAAACCGCAAAAAACTCTCCATTAGCTAAAAGAATTTTCACGGTGGATGGCGTAATTAGTGTGTTTTTTGGGACTGATTTTATAACTGTGACCAAGTCTGAACACGTGGACTGGGAACATTTAAAAACAGAGATTTTGGCTTCAATCATGGACCACTATCAATCGGGTGATATAGTGTCGCAAGAAAATGAAGGAATAATAGATCATGCAGCTCATGTTGGACCAGATGAAGATTTAGTCAATAAAATCAAAGAACTTCTTGACACAAGAGTGAGGCCTGCGGTTGCCCAAGATGGTGGGGATATAACATTCCATGGTTATGAAGAGGGTATAGTATACCTTTACATGCAAGGTGCCTGTGCAGGGTGCCCCTCCTCAACAATGACGCTTAAAATGGGGATCGAAAATCTGTTGCGTCACTATATTCCGGAAGTGAAAGAGGTTAGACCGGTCGCGGCTTGAATACGGTTTGTACAGAAATTCTTTAAAGATGTTGCTTGCTCTAGATACAACGGATGGAATTTGTAATGTTGGGATCTCTAGCGGCAATGCTATTTTAGGTTTTTCCCAAGTCAGTATTTACCGTGGTACCTCAGAGATTATATTTCCCCAAATAGAGAAAACATTAACTCAAGCTCATATAGACCTGCATGAACTGTCTGGGTTTGTAGTGTGTACGGGCCCAGGAAATTACACCAGCTTGAGGATCGCGATATCAGCAGTAAGAGGAATGGCTTTGGCCTGCGGCAAGCCCTCTGTCGGGATTAATTTGTTTGAGTTATTGGCTCCTGAAAAACGTCCTGCTCTTGCCATCGTGAAAGGTCCCGTTGGAAAAGTATACGTGCAAGAGCTTTCATTAGAAACTTTTCCCAAAAGACCATTGCTTACCTATGTCGAAAAAGTGAAAAAACGACAAGACTTGAAGGACTTTACTATATCAGGACACAAAGCTGAAGAGATCGCACAAGCAGTTGGAGGCAACCACCTGGCCCTGACAAATAAAAAGAAAATGAAAAACCTTATAGAGCTAGGTCTGTCAAGAATTAAAGAAGATAAAAAAAGACCAGCACCACTGTACATTAAATGACAACTAATAATGGAGAATCAATCTAATCATGATTGATAAATTTAATCGTTACCTGCCGTATAATTCATTAGATCCCTTGGATTTGGCCCAGTTTCATATGCTATGCCTTGAGAGTACAAAAAACCACTTTTCAAAAGATTCAATGGATCACTTTCTAAAGAATCCTTTCTGTAAAGTATTTTTTAGTAGATTTTGCCTAGGTATCATTCAAACGCTCAAAGCGGAAGCCGAAATAATCACATTGGCAGTCCTGCCAAATCATCGAAACCGAGGAATTGGTAAAAAGCTGCTCAGAGACATCTTATCCTATTTATCAAGCAGTGAAGTCGACAAAGTTTTCCTAGAAGTTGCAATGAATAACCACAGTGCAATTACAATTTACAAATCCCACGGTTTTAAAAGCTTTGGAGTTCGAAAAAATTACTACCAAAAAGAAAAGTTAGATGCCATCCAGATGTTCACCTCATTAAAATAAAATGCTAAAAAATGTTCAAAAAACCATTGCAAAAGTTAGCCATCACGGGTTAGCCTACGTGATCAGAGGAGGGAAAATGCACCTAGCTTATTTGGGATGGTAGGTGTGCCTGCTAAAAACTTAATTTAGGAGAAAATAATGAAACTCAAAAAGCTTTTTACAAGCGCCATAGCCTTAATTACGGTAACCGGAATGGCATTTGCTGAGCCGGCTATAATTTACGATTTAGGTGGAAAATTTGATAAATCTTTCAACGAGTCTGCTTTTAACGGAGCTGAAAAGTGGAGGAATGAGACTGGAGGCACATATCGTGAATTCGAGCTGCAATCCGATGCTCAGAGAGAGCAGGCTCTAAGACGTTTTGCAGAGGCTGGAAATAATCCCATCGTAATGGCAGGGTTTATGTTTGCTACACCCCTTGCGGAAGTGGCAAAAGATTACCCGGATACAAAGTTTGCTATTATTGATATGGTTGTGGACGCACCAAACGTTAGGTCAGTAATATACAAGGAACACGAGGGTTCATACTTAGTGGGCATGATGGCTGCCATGGCATCAAAAACAGGGACCGTAGGATTTGTGGGAGGAATGGACATCCCGTTAATACGGAAATTTGCCTGTGGTTACGTGCAAGGCGTGAAGGCTGTAAACCCTGGCGCTACAGTGATTCAAAATATGACTGGAACAACACCAGCTGCATGGAATGATCCTGTCAAAGGCACCGAACTCACTAAAGCTCAAATCAGTCAAGGTGCCGACGTTGTTTATGCTGCAGCTGGCGGAACAGGTGTAGGAGTACTACAAGCTGCGGCAGATGCTGACATACTTTCAATTGGGGTCGATGCTAATCAAAACTACTTGCATCCAGGCAAGGTGTTAACCTCGATGTTAAAAAGAGTTGATTTAGCAGTTTATAATGCGTTTTCCGAGGGAGAAAACCTGACAACAGGTTTCAACGTCATGGGTTTAGCAGAAGATGGTGTTGGGTATGCCTTGGATGAGCATAACAAGTCTCTAGTGACTTCAGATATGATGGCAGCTCTTGAATCAGAAACAGCAAAAATTATTAGTGGAGCTAAAAAAGTTCACGATTATATGTCGAACGATACTTGCCCTGCTAAGTAATACAATATTAACAACACAATCTACGATGGACAGATAAACGTTCTGTCCATCGCTTTTGTTGATTTCCAAGGAAACAATAGTGGTAATCCCGAGTCCAATAATTGAACTAGAAACTATATCGAAGTCTTTTGGTCCTGTCCAAGCGAACAAAAATATTTCGTTAAAAATTCAGCCTGGAACCATCCATGGTATTGTTGGGGAAAATGGAGCGGGTAAATCTACTTTAATGTCAATCTTGTATGGCTTTTATAAAGCTGATAGTGGCACTATCAAAGTTCACGGAAAAAGAGTTTCAATAGTGGACAGTCAAACCGCCATTGATCAGGGAATTGGCATGGTTTTTCAACATTTTAAATTGGTTGAAAACTTTACAGTTTTAGAAAATATCATTTTAGGTGCAGAGGGTGGTAACCTTATAGGCCGATCATTAACTAACGCTCGCCAAACTTTAAAAAAGCTAGCAGAGGATTACGAGCTTAACGTCGATCCAGACAGTGTAATTGACGGTATCAGTGTTGGGATGCAACAACGGGTAGAAATATTAAAGGCCCTTTACCGAAAAGCAGAAATCTTGATTTTAGATGAACCAACTGGAGTTTTGACCCCAGCAGAGGCCGAACACCTTTTTAGAATTCTTAAAAACCTCAAAGCTGAAGGTAAAACAATCGTTCTTATCACACATAAATTAAAGGAAATTATGAACGCGACTGATACGGTAAGCGTGATGCGACAAGGTGAAATGACATCTACTTTAACTACTAATGAAACAAGTCCTGAACAACTTGCGGAACTAATGGTAGGTCGCAAGGTATTGTTAAGAGTTGAAAAAGAACCGTCAAAAGCTGGTCGAACCATTCTAGCATGTCAAAATTTAAACTACATAGATACAAAGGGAGTCTGTCGTCTAAGAGACGTATCTTTCAAAATAAATGCAGGAGAAATATTGGGAATAGCTGGAGTAGCTGGTAACGGCCAATCGGAGTTATTAGAAGTTCTAGCAGGAATCAATCGTTCGGATGGTAAACTCACAATTAATTCAACCAATATAGACCTTGATTCACGTCAATCAAATCCATTAAACCGCAGACACTTGGGGATTTCACATGTGCCAGAGGACAGGCAAAAGTTAGGTCTAATTATGGAGTTCTATGCCTGGGAAAACATGGCTTTAGGATACCACGATAGGGATGAATACCGTCAAAACGGATTTTTTATGGATAATAGTGTGATAAAATCACAGACCGAAAATAGATTTAGGCATTTTGACATCAGACCGGATAATCCCAATCTCATGGCAAAAAGTTTTTCTGGAGGCAACCAGCAAAAGATCGTTTTAGCACGTGAGATAGAGCAAAACCCCGATTTATTAATAGTGGGACAACCGACTAGAGGCGTCGACATTGGAGCTATAGAATTTATTCACAAGCGATTAATCAAGATGCGCGACGCAGGTAAAGCGGTACTTCTTATTAGCGTTGAACTAGATGAAATTTTATCCTTATCAGACCGAATTTTAGTAATGTTTGATGGAAGGATAATGGGGGAAAAAGAAACCTCTAAAACCAACGAGACGGAATTAGGCCTCCTGATGGCCGGAGTCAATTAGGTGAGTTGAATGGATATTTTGCCAAAATGGGCCGAATTAATACTTATACCATTGGTAAGTTTGGCATTATCCTTCTTAATATCTGCGATTGTAATAATTGCGATAGGCGAAGACCCAATTGCGGCTCTTAACCTAATGATAGATGGAGCTTTAGGCTCGACTTATGGTTGGGGTTACACCTTATATTATGCTACTAATTTTATATTCACAGGATTAGCGGTTTCAGTAGCGTTTCATGCCAAAATGTTTAATATTGGAGGCGAAGGACAGGCAACGTTAGGAGGCCTTGGAGTTGCACTCATGTGTTTGCATTTCAACTGGCCGCATTGGTCCTTTGCACTTATTGGTGCTTCCCTGGGAGGAATCGTTTTTGGAGCTTTTTGGGGTCTGATTCCAGCTTATTTGCAAGCTAAACGCGGTAGCCACATTGTTATAACCACCATCATGTTCAATTTCATAGCGGCCTCACTATTGAATTATCTACTAGTAAATGTATTTAGACCTGAGGGCTCCATGGACCCAGCCACAAAAAAATTCCCTGAAAGCACTCACCTTCCAACACTGCACGATATATTAGCCAGTATTGGCGTGCCATTCTCCAAAGCTGCTCCGGCGAATGTATGCTTTTTCATCGCAATTATTGCATGTTTATTCGTCTGGGTGTTGCTATGGCGTACACGACTAGGTTACGAAATCCGAGCTTTTGGTCACTCTGACTCTGCCGCAAAATATGGAGGAATTTCAGCTCAAAAAATAATTTTGCTCTCAATGGTTGTTTCGGGAGGATTAGCAGGCTTAATGGCTATTAATAATGTTATGGGCGAAGCTGAAAGGCTTGTTATGAATTCAGTCGAGGGAGCTGGATTTATAGGCATTGCTGTCGCCTTAATGGGAAGGTCTCATCCTATTGGAGTATTTTTAGCTGCAGTATTATTCGGATTTTTGTATCAGGGTGGGGCCGAATTGGCGCTTTGGACTTCAATACCGAGAGAGTTAATAATCGTGATTCAGGCGCTGGTCATATTATTTACCGGTGCACTGGATAATCTTGTGCGAATGCCATTAGAGAAAATATTCTTGCGCTTCAAATCGAGGGGATTGTAATGGACTTCTTTACATTACTGCAAATACTTGACTCAAGTGTGCGGCTTGCGACCCCACTTATCTTTGCGGCCCTTGCCGGTCTTTTTAGCGAAAGAGCTGGTATTTTCGATATTGGCCTTGAAGGGAAAATGTTATCCTCTGCCTTTCTCGCTGCTGCGATGGCCGCCATCTCAGGCTCAGTCTGGATTGGGTTAATCGCTGGCATTTTTGCATCTCTTTTGTTTTCCGGTATTCATGGAGTCGCATCAATCACATTTAGGGGAAACCAACTTATTTCAGGAGTAGCAATCAACTTCCTCGCCTCAGGCCTAACAGTGCTGGTGGCTCAGCACTGGTTTTCTCAAGGAGGACGGACTCCTTCACTTTCAGGTGCCGCCCGTTTCAACCCAATAGAGCTGCCGTTGGCTGAGACCTTTAAAGATGTTCCTTTCTTCGGTCCTTTATATTACGAATTAATTTCCGGCCATACCATTTTAGTTTATGTAGCACTTGGCCTCATTCCGTTAAGCTGGTGGGTCTTGTTTCGAACAACATTTGGTTTGCGTTTGAGAGCAGTGGGGGAAAATCCTGCTGCGGTGGATACCGCAGGAGTTTCAGTCGCCCGAACAAGATATTTTGCAATACTCATTTGCGGTTTGCTCTGTGGATTTTCTGGAGCATATTTGGCGACTGGTCTTTCAGCAGGGTTTATAAAGGACATGTCTGCGGGTAGAGGGTATATCGCGCTGGCAGCCCTGATATTTGCGAAGTGGCGACCTTGGTACGTGCTGCTAGCTTGTTTGCTTTTTGGTTTACTGGAAGCTATTTCAAACCGATATCAAAATATTGATATTTTAAATTTCACCTTACCCGTACAGTTTATGCAAGCGCTACCATACGTGCTGACGGTAATTATACTTGCAGGTTTCATTGGCAAAGCAATTCCCCCAAAGGCTGGTGGAGAGCCATACATAAAAGAGAGGTAATGATAAACTCTTTTTTCGAACTGGCCTTGCGAAACCGGAAATAAAAGCTTAATTCAAACATTATTTAATTAGTATCATTGATTCTATCTTTTCGTTGCTCCAATAAGTTACTAATCACGAAGTTAAATAATGCAAATTTATCTACCCATCGCCGAAATTTCAGTGAATATATTTCTTATAATTGGATTAGGAGCCTTAGTAGGTATACTGTCGGGCATGTTCGGCGTTGGTGGTGGCTTTTTAATGACCCCACTTCTTTTCTTTATTGGAATACCTCCAGCCATAGCGGTAGCAACAGAGGCCAATCAAATCGTGGGCTCTTCGTTCTCTGGTGCGCTGGCACACTTTAAACGTCGAGCCTTAGACCTAAAAATGGGGCTAGTTCTAACAATTGGAGGCTTACTCGGTGCCTCTATTGGGGTACATATTTTTAAATTACTGAAGAACGTCGGTCAGGTAGATTTACTTGTCACTCTTTGCTACGTTATTTTCCTCGGAATAATCGGCAGTCTGATGTTCTTCGAAAGCCTAGTGGCAATCACAAGAAAGGATAGTTTCGGAAGGGATCGACAGATAAAGCGTCACACTTGGGTACATAGGTTACCCTTAAAGATGAGATTTAGAACATCCAATCTGTATATCAGTGCTATTCCCCCATTTCTTGTTGGAACTTTGGTAGGTGTCCTCGCCGCAATAATGGGCGTCGGGGGAGGCTTCATAATGGTACCTGCAATGATATACTTGATTGGAATGCCTACGAAAGTTGTAATTGGGACTTCCCTATTTCAAATAGTTTTTGTTACTGCATTCACCACCATAATGCATGCAACCCAAAATTACACCGTTGATGTTCTGCTGGCAGTATTACTATTGGTCGGCGGGGTTATAGGCGCACAAGTAGGTGCACGTTTGGGAATCAAATTGAAGGCGGAGCAATTAAGAATATTATTATCAGTTGTGGTACTCGCCGTATGTGCAAAACTGGCATTTGATTTGTTAGCTACTCCAAATGAATTATACTCAATACTGGTGGAGACGCTATGATTTCAAAGTTCATTACACATACCCTTATATATTTTATTACTTGCACATTTTGGGTGCACGCATCTGATGAAATACTAAGTGGCTTAAGTGAAAATAAAATTTCTATAAATACCAGCTTTACTGGTTCTGAGCTGCTGGTGTTTGGGTCAATAAAAAGAGACAATCAGAGTGTACTTCGTGACTCAGATATTATTATTGAAGTTATTGGCCCTGAGCAGCCAATTACGGTTCGAAAGAAAAAACAGCTTTTTGGTATATGGGTAAATAGTGACCCGGTAACAATCTACGATAGTCCAAGCTTTTATGCTATGCTACACACCGATCTACCAGCACTAATACTAACGGAGCAAGAGCTTAAGAAATACAATATCGGGGTTTTTCGTCAATTAAGCTCTAAAACGGCTGACACAAAGCTGACCGATGTGGTTGACGCCGTTGTAAGAATAAAGGCCTCCAGTGACACCTACCAGATTTCCAAAAACCCAATAAAACTAAACAAAGAAACTTTATTTTCTGCCTCCTTATCTCTACCAGCTAATTTAATTGAAGGAGATTATCGAGCTATTCTACATCTCGTTCAAGACAAGCGTGTCGTTAATTCTTCTGTTCAAAAAATAACCGTAAACAAAATTGGTCTTGAGAAATGGCTTTATGAATTCGCCCATCAGAAACCTTTTTTTTATGGTATTTTTGCCATTACTTTGGCGCTCATACTGGGATGGGGAGGCTCAGCAATCTTTAGAAAAATACAGTGATTAGTACTATTAAAGACTAGTAATTATTAACCTTCGCGTTCTACCATAAGCTTTTTTATCTCCGCTATAGCTTTTGCAGGGTTTAAGCCTTTGGGGCAAGTGCTAGTGCAATTCATAATTGTATGACAGCGGTAAAGTTTAAACGGATCATCGAGATCATCTAACCTCTCCTTGGTCACTTGATCTCGACTATCTAATATCCATCGGTAAGAATTTAATAGCGCCGCTGGGCCTAAATATTTGTCACCATTCCACCAATAGCTTGGACACGACGTGCTACAACTTGCACACATCACACACTCATATAAGCCATCTAATTTTTTTCTATCCGCGATAGATTGTTTCCACTCTTTTTTTGGCCTCTTAGTTTTAGTTTCTAACCACGGCCTTATGCTCTCATGCTGTTTGTAAAAATTGGTTAAATCTGGGACGAGGTCTTTTACCACTGGAAGATGTGGTAAAGGATAGATACGGACGTCATTTCTAACTTCCTTAATGCTACATAAACATGCTAGGGTATTTACTCCATCTATGTTCATTGAACATGATCCACAAATCCCCTCTCGACAGGATCGCCTGAAAGTCAAGGTTGGATCAATTTCATTTTTTATCTTTATTATAGCGTCCAGAACCATCGGACCACATTTGTCAAGATCAACAAAATACGTATCTATTCTAGGGTTTGAACCATCATCTGGGTTAAAACGATATATTTTAAAAGCTTTACAGTTTTTTGCGCCTTCTGGCTGTGGCCATTCCTTGCCAACAGTTATTTTCGAATTTTTTGGTAAACTAAATTCAACCATTCCGGTCACCTCAAATTATTTTACTACCTCAAGCCTAGCCAAACAAGTGTTGAACACTTCGTCTGGATTTGCTCTAATTAAATAATCAGAACTAAACGATAGTGCTATCCCAACCTTTGTTTTATCCTTACTTTTTGATATCGTTACTGAGCCGTCGGGACCCATCGCTTTTTTTCTTTCTTCCAAACACGTTTTTAGTATTTTCTCGTCAGATAATTGAGTTTTTTCTTCGTAGATGCAACCACTTAATGTAGAAAGAACAATCAAAACCCAACAAAACTTACATATTTCTAAAATCTGCAATATTAGTACACGCGGGCCTTCGGTGCTATTTTCCTTATATTGATCCCACCATCTTTTTCCAATGTCAATGGTTCAACGTGGACATTCCTATAGGACAACTTCACCGGAGAATTGGTACCTCGCTCATAATCAACAGTAGCAAGAGTATGTTTTCGCCAAGATTCATCGTTCCTTTCAGGGTGGTCTTCATGGGCATGAGCCCCCCTACTCTCTTTTCTGGCTTCTGCAGAATAAATGGTCGCTAAAGCATTTGGCATTAAATTAGTTAATTCCAGGGTTTCTAACAGGTCAGAATTCCAAATCAAAGATCGGTCAGTAACCTTGATATCATCCATCGAAATCGCAATTTCCGTCATCTTTTCACAACCCTCTGCTAGCGTCTGCTCAGACCTAAAAACGGCAGCATCCGCCTGCATTGTTTTTTGCATAATCAATCTCAATTCTGCCGTTGAGGTATTACCTTGGGCGTATCGCAATCTATCAAACCTATCCATAGCCTTATCAATTGATCTTTCGTTTAAATCTTCGTTTTTGGTTTTTGGATCAATGAGTGTGCTTGCGCGTAAGCCTGCAGCACGACCGAAAACCACCAAATCAATTAAACTATTCGAACCGAGTCGATTCGCTCCGTGCACACTAGCACAACCTGCTTCGCCCACCGCCATAAGGCCCGGTTGCACTTTGTCATGATCATCTTCTGCTGGGTTTAAAACTTCCCCCCAATAGTTTGTCGGAATACCGCCCATATTATAGTGAACAGTTGGCAATACAGGAATTGGATCCTTTTGCAAATCGACACCAGCAAATATCCGAGCACTTTCTGTTATTCCTGGCAGTCTTTCAGCTAGGGTTTCCGGGGGCAAATGATTTAAGTGTAAAAAAATATGATCT
>MDSW01141671.1_pt1 | contig 25628 bp, 22 predicted proteins | sample 811171 | NCBI WGS metagenome assembly MDSW01 (sample SAMN05326641, study PRJNA326480) | marine metagenome | isolation source: seawater | place: Atlantic Ocean: North West | collected 2012 | reverse complement strand
TAGCAACTTTAGGTTTTGGAGAAGATGAGCAAAGGATCGAAGCTTTGCAAGGTTCTTATAAAGAAAACTTTATGTTACATTATAATTTTCCTCCATATTCTGTTGGAGAGGTAGGAAGAATGGGTGCAACAGGCCGAAGAGAAATTGGCCATGGTAAGCTTGCTTGGAGAGCGCTAAGAGCAGTTTTGCCAAATAAAGATGACTTTGACTATACTATTAGATTAGTGTCGGACATCACAGAATCAAATGGCTCTTCTTCTATGGCTACAGTTTGTGGCTCTTCATTAGCTCTAATGGATGCAGGAGTTCCTATTAAGAATTCTGTATCAGGGATTGCTATGGGTTTGATTAAAGAAGGGGATGATTTTGCTGTTCTGTCAGATATTTTAGGTGATGAAGATCACCTGGGAGACATGGATTTTAAAGTTGCAGGTACAAAAGATGGAGTTACTTCTTTACAAATGGATATAAAGATTACTGGTATAACTCATGAAATAATGGAACAAGCCCTTAATCAAGCAAAAGCAGGCAGAGATCATATCTTAAACGAAATGAATAAAGCCATGGATTCACCAAGAAAAGAGTTAGGTCCTTACACTCCTAGAAGTGAAATGATTAAAGTTAAACGTGATAATATTGGTGAAATCATAGGTAAAGGTGGATCGACTATTAAAGATATTATTGAAAAATCAGGTGCAAAAATTGATATTAGTGATAGTGGCAATGTAAAAATTGCTGGCACTAACCAAGAGTCAATTCAATCTGCGATTGATTTAATTAATTCAATCATCGAAGAGCCTGAAGTTGGTCAAGTCTATGAAGGAACAGTAGTTAAAATAATGGAATTTGGTGCTTTTGTTAACTTCTTTGGGAAAAAAGATGGTTTAGTCCATATTTCTCAATTATCTGCTGAAAGAGTAGATAAAGTTACTGACGTCGTTAATGAAGGTGATATAGTAAAAGTTAAAGTGATTGGATTTGATAAAGGAAAAGTAAAATTATCAATAAAAGACGTTGAGGCTTAATTACTAAAAATAAATGATCAAATTAAATACTTCTGAAGATAAACTTCATGAAGAATGTGGTGTATTTGGAATTTTCGGCAGTCCAGATGCATCTACACTCACTACTCTTGGGCTTCATGCTCTTCAACACAGAGGACAAGAAGGAGCTGGTATCGTAACTTTTGATGGAAATGGATTTCATGGCGTTAGAAGAACTGGTCTAGTAGGAGATAATTTTAATAAACCTGAAATTATAGATCGCTTGAAAGGAAGAAATGCTATTGGTCATGTAAGATACTCAACAACAGGAGATTCTATTTCAAGAAATATACAACCTCTTTATGCTGATTTATCTTCAGGAGGTTTTGCATGTGCCCATAATGGAAACTTAACTAATGCATCTATACTAAGAGAATCTCTAGTAAATCAAGGAGCCATTTTTCAATCTACATCAGATACTGAAACTATATTGCAACTAGTTGCAAAATCAAAAAGAGACAGAATGGTCGATAAGATAATTGATGCTCTTTTTCAAATTCAAGGTGCTTATTCTTTAGTTATTTTGACTAATAAGAAGTTAATAGGTGTTAGAGACCCATTCGGTATAAGACCATTAGTTCTTGGAGATTTAAACGGTGCTCCAGTTCTAGCATCAGAAACATGCGCGTTGGATATTATTGGCGCTAAGTATGTAAGGGATGTTGAAAATGGAGAAATTATTATCATTTCTGAAGATGGTTTAGAGAGCATTAAACCATTTCCTAAAGTTTTAGAAAGACCATGTATATTTGAGAGAATTTATTTTTCTCGACCCGATAGCATAATTGGGGGAAAAACAGTTTATTCTTACAGAAAAAAATTAGGAGAACAACTGGCAAAAGAAAATACAATTGATGTTGATGTTGTTATACCTGTTCCAGATTCAGGGGTTCCTGCAGCATTAGGATATTCGCAAAAATCTAAAATACCTTTTGAACTTGGAATTATTAGAAACCATTATGTAGGAAGGACTTTTATAGAGCCTGCTCAAAATATTCGGCAGTTTGGCGTTAAACTAAAACATAATGCAAATTTATCATATATTGAAGGAAAGAGAATTGTTTTAATTGATGACTCTATTGTTCGAGGCACAACAGCTAAAAAGATTGTTAAGATGATGTATGATGCTGGCGCTAAAGAGGTCCATATTGGGATCGCTTGCCCCCCAATAACTAATCCTGATTTTTATGGAATTGATACTCCAGACTACAATGAATTGATATCATCAAAGCATAGTATTGAGGAGGTAAATTCTATCGTAGGATCGAAATCACTCTTTTATCTATCACTAGATGGCACTTACAAAGCTATGGGGTATGAAAAAAGAGATAATAATAACCCTCAATTTACTGATCATTGTTTTACAGGTGACTATCCCACTTCACTATTAGATAGAGATGAAGGCAATACAGCAAAACAATACTCCTTATTGTCTGAGAAAAATTAAATTTCTCTAGGGACACCAACTTTATTGTAACCACAATCAACATAATGTATTTCACCTGTAACGCCTGAAGACAGGTCACTTAGTAAATAAAGACCTGATTTACCAACATCATCCAATGAAATATTTCTAAACATTAATGAATTTTTTTCTGACCATTTCATCATATTTTTCCCACCAGAAATTCCTGCCATAGCTAATGTTTTCATAGGGCCGGCTGATAATGCGTTAACCCTAATACCTAATTCGCCTAAATCGGCAGCAATGTATCTTACACTAGATTCGAGTGCAGCTTTAGCTACGCCCATAACATTATAATTTGGAATAAATTTTTGAGATCCATCATAAGTTAGAGTTAACATAGATCCACCATTATTCATCATTTTTTGAGCTTCATTGGCTATTTCAGTAAATGAAAAGCATGAAATTAACATTGTTTGAATAAAATTATCTCGAGAGGTTTTAATATATTTTCCTTTCAATTCCTCTTTATCAGAAAACGCTATTGAATGGAGAATAAAATCAATAGTATCCCACTTGTCATTTATCTCTTTAAATGTAGTTTCTATTGATTCTTTTTTTAAAACATCACATTCAATTAAAAAATTATTATTTATTGACTCTGCTAAGGGCCTTACTCTTCTAAGAAGAGAATCACCTTGGTAGGTAAAGCATAATTCAGCACCTTCTTCAGATAGCTTTTTAGCTATGCCCCAAGCTATTGAATGATCATTAGCTACCCCCATTATGACACCTCTTTTATTTTTTAAATATCCCATTAGTTATACTTTTTTAAACACTAAGGAAGCATTAGTTCCACCAAAACCGAAACTATTACTCATTGCTGTTTTAAAATTTTTATCTATTCGTTCTTTCACAATATTCATATTTTTTGCTTTTTCATCTAGATCTTCAATATTGGCAGATTCACATATAAAATTATTATCCATCATCAGTAAAGTATAAATCGATTCATGCACACCAGCTGCTCCAAGAGAGTGACCACTCAATGATTTGGTCGAGCTAATATGAGGAATATTTGAACTAAATACTTTTTTTATAGCGTCTAATTCAGCTACATCTCCAACGGGTGTAGAAGTTCCATGTGCATTAATATAATCAATCATACCAATATCTTTTATAGCCATTTCCATGCATCTTTGAGCACCTTCACCTGATGGCTGCACCATATCATATCCATCAGATGTCGCTCCATACCCAACAATCTCTGCATAAATTTTAGCTTTTCTACTCAATGCTAAATCTAATTCTTCCAATACAAGAGCCCCACCTCCACCAGAGATTACAAATCCGTCTCTATTTTTATCAAAAGCACGGGATGCCGAAGTAGGATTATCATTATATTTAGAAGATAAAGCAGTCATTGCATCAAAAAGAGCAGACAATGTCCAATCTAGCTCCTCACCACCACCAGCAAATATTCTTTTTTGTTTTCCTAGCTGGATTAGCTCATAAGCATTTCCTATACAATGTGCACTTGTAGAACATGCTGAACTAATTGAATAATTAACTCCTTTGATTTTAAAATAAGTTGATAAAGTAGCTGAGTTTGTGCTGCACATTACTTTTGGAACACTTGTTGGTCCAATTTTTTTGGGACCCTTTTCTCTTGTAATATCAAAAGCTCTCAAGAGACTTTTTGTTGATGGACCACCCGAACCCATAATTAATCCAGTTTCCGGATTAGATATATCTTCTTCACTTAATTTTGCATCTTTGATTGCTTCCTGCATAGCAAGATAATTGTAACTTGCTCCATCTCCCATAAATCTTAAGTATTTTCTATCTATAGTATCTTCTAAATTTATTTTAATTTGACCACTAACTTGACTTCTAAAGCCCATTTTTTGATAAGATTCATCAAAAGATATGCCTGACTTTGTATCATATAATGACCTAGTAACTTCATCTTTATTATTACCCAGTGGTGATACTATGCCAATTCCAGTGATAACGACTCTATTCATTATTTTATTAAACCTACCTTTAAATTTTCAGCTTGATATATTTCTTTACCATCAACCTTTACAGTCGCATCACCTACCCCAACTATTACACTTCTTTTGATAACTTTTTTCATGTCAATATGATATTCGACAAGTTTAGAATCTTTCAAAATTTCTCCTCCAAATTTTACAGCCCCTGAACCTAATGCTCTTCCTCTTCCTGGTTCTCCAATCCAACCTAAATAAAATCCTACAAGTTGCCACAGTGCATCTAAACCAAGGCACCCTGGCATAACTGGATCCATTTCAAAGTGACAATCAAAGAACCAAAGTGAAGGATTTATATCAAATTCAGCCATAATTTCACCTTTGTTAAATTTTCCTCCATGATCAGTAATTTTCGTAATTCTATCAAACATCAGCATTGGTGGGAGAGGCAATCGAGCATTTCCAACTCCAAACATTGATCCATGAGCACATTCTAGCAACTCTTCTTTTGTGAAGCTTGATTTTGATTTCATTGGTCAATTTATCCTATTGTTTTTAATGAGATTTCATCAGATTAGAGTATTATAATTGTAAAATATATTAATTTTTATTAAATATCTAAATAATGGAAAAGATTAAGGAAATTTTAAGATCTAAATCGCTTAAAATTACTAACCAAAGGTTACTTGTAGCGAAATATCTGTTTGATGGTCATAACAAACATATTACAGCTGAAGATTTATTTAAAAAACTAAATAAATCAAATTCAAAGATATCTCTTGCTACAGTTTATAATACATTGCATGAATTTTATAAAAGTAAATTAATCAATAAATTAACAATTAATTCAGAAAAAATTTATTTTGATACAAATATGTCTGACCATCATCATTTTTATAATAAAGAAGATGGCATTCTTTTTGATGTTAGTAATAATTTAAAAATTAAGGGACTTCCTAATCCACCTAAAGGAAAGAAAATAGACAAGATCGAAGTCTTAGTTCATTTGAAAAAATAATAATTCTTTTATATAAGTTAAACTTTAAATAATTTAACCTGTAGATCCAAATCCATCTATGCCCCGATTTGTTGAGTCTAGGTCATCTACTTCTTTAAAAGTAACCTGAGTAACTTCTGAAAAAATCATTTGAGCAATTCTATCTTTTGGTTGTATTAAAAATTCTTTTTTACTTAGATTAATTAATACAATCTTGATTTCTCCTCTATAGTCACTGTCTATCGTTCCAGGAGTATTTAGAATGGTTATACCATGTTTAAAGGCAAGTCCAGATCTCGGTCTAATTTGAGCCTCCAGCCCTCTAGGCATAGAGAGTGATATTCCACACGGAATTATTTCTCTTTCCCATGGTAAAATTTTTACTGGTTGTTCAATTGAGGCACTTAAATCTACACCAGCTGCCTCATCAGATTGATAGGCTGGAATATTAAAATCTTTTAAATTAGATAATTTTTTTATTAAGACTGCTGCAGATTTAATTTTATTCACTTAATTAACAATATTAAGCAAAATGATTTGCTATTTTTTTTGAAAGCTTTTTTGCGACATCAATCTTAGACATGGAGTTCCACTCAATTTTTTCATCACGAGAGATAAAATGAACCTTATTATCATTTTTTCCTATAACCTTTTCATTCGAAATGTCATTTGCAAGTATCCAATCACAGCCCTTCTCTTTTAACTTTAACTCAGCATTAAAGATCAAATTTTCAGTTTCTGCAGCAAAACCAATAACCAGTTTGGGTCTTTTACTGTTCCGCTTACTAATTCTTGATAATATGTCTGGATTTTCCTCAAGTTCAATTGAAATTTTAGTTCCAGATTTTTTTATTTTTTCAGAGCTTTTATTTGAAATTTTATAATCTCCTACTGCAGCCGCGCATACGGCAATATCTGTAGGTAATAATGATTCACATACATCTGACATTTCTGCAGCAGTCTTTATTTTTACTATTGTTGGGCCTACTGGATTAGGAATAGAAGTCGGTCCACTTATCAAAGTGGTTTTGGCACCTAGATCAAAAATTGCTTTTGCGATTGCATGTCCTTGCTTTCCAGAAGATTCATTTGAAATATATCTCACGGGATCTATCATTTCACGTGTTGGCCCTGAAGTTATTAGTGCAGAATAATTTTTAAGTGGGGCAAAGTTAATTTTTTCAATTAAATTGATAGTATGTTCAATTATTTCACTAGGTTCACTCATACGACCTTCTCCATACTCACCACACGCCATAGAGCCGGTATCTGGTCCAATTAAGTTAATGCCGTCTAGTTTTAATGTATTAATGTTTCTTTGCGTAGCATTGTTAATCCACATGTGAACATTCATTGATGGCGCTACTAGTACAGGTTTATTAGTGGCCATTAAAATTGTCGATGCCAAATCATCACTTATACCGTAAGCAATCTTTGAAATTATGTTTGCGGTAGCTGGAGCAACTAATATTAAATCAGCTGACCTTGATAATTGAATGTGACCCATTTCATGTTCATCATTAAGATTAAATAGATCAGTATAAACTTTATTGCCTGACAAACTTTCTAAAGAAAGGGGAGTCACAAACTCTGATCCTGATTTAGTTAGAACACAAGTTACGTCATAATTTTTTTCTTTTAATCCTCTAATAACATCAAGAGATTTGTAAGCAGCAATACCACCTGTAATAATTAATAATATTTTTCTATTTGTTTTCATTTTTTAATAAAATATCTTATTCTTTAATTGGACCATCTATATAGATAAAAAAAATAATTATATCAATAGAATTAATCCTAAAAAAACCAGTAAAAATGCACCTGATCCGACAAAATATATTTTTGAATTATTAGAAGTTTTAACATTTTCTTTCTTGTTAGCTATTATATCGAATGCAGCATCTGCTCTACTAATAAAATCTGGTAAATCAGGTATTCTTCTGGCAATAGATTGAAGAGATTCTTGAGTCTGTTTTAGTCTATTCATTACTCCAAGCTCATCCTTTAACCATTTTTCAATTTCAGGTTTTGACACTGACCAAAAGTCTATTTCTGGATCTAATTTTCTAGCAACTCCCTCTACAGTGATCATCGTTTTTTGTAAAAGAAGTAGTTGGGGCTGTAGAGACATATTAAACTGTTTTGTAATTTCAAATAATTGAATTAATAGATTTCCCATTGAAATATTTTTTGCTTTTTGGTTAATAATTGGTTCACCAATTGATCTTAAAGCCTGAGAAAAATCTTCTATTGATTGATTTTTATCTATTAATCCTGCTTCTTGATGAATTTTTGCAATTTGTAAATAATCTTGAGTTATAAATCCATAAATAATTTCAGCCAAGTAAGTTCTATTTTTTTTGTCTAGTCTTCCCATTATTCCGAAATCTACAGCATTTAGATTTCCTTCATCACTAATAAATAAATTACCTTGGTGTAAATCTGCATGAAAATAGCCATCTCTTATAGATTGTCTTAAAAAATTTTTAATTAAATTACTTGCAGCACTTTCAGTGTTAATATTTTTCCTTTTTAGTAAATCAATCTTATCTGCAGGTATCCCACCAATTCTTTCTATTGTTAAAATTTTCTTAGTCACTTGATCCCAATATACTTTTGGGACATAAAAAGATAAGTCAGCTTTAGTATTTTCAGCTAGTTCAGAGGCAGCAGCAGCTTCATATCTGAAATCAAGTTCAAATTTTATGACTTCTTTGGCCTTTTCAATGATTGCTCTAGGTCTTAGTCTTCTAAAGTCTTCAAATAGCTCCATAAATCTGGATAGCCAACTTAATCTTTCCATTTCATTATTAATTATTTCAATGATGTTTGGTCGCAAAACTTTGACAGCAACAGGAGTGAGTTTCTTATTTATATAAATATCAGCAAAGTGTACTTGGGCTATCGAGGCCGCTGCTATTGGCTCGCTAAAGTTTTCAAAAATTTCATTTATATCTTTCCCAAATTCTTTTTCAATGATCTTTACAGCCGCTGATTTCGGGAATGGAGGTAAATTATCTCTTAATAAAGACATATCTTCAGCAATTTGATTCCCAATTATATCTGGTCGAGTTGAAATTAGCTGTCCTAATTTAATAAAGGAAGGTCCCAGTTCATTTAATGCTTTTGCAATTCTTATTCCGTCAGAGGAGCTTGATAAATTTTTTATTCTATTTACCCCAATAGATATTATTTCAGTAAATATAATAAATAAAAACTTAAATTTTACTGTATTGGCAATGAGCTTCAAAACATCATATTTTTTGAATATTCTGATTATCTTTATTAAAAAAATTAAATTTTTTATCATTACTTACTCTTTCCAACCTGAATGAATTGCGACAATTCCATTAAATAGATTTCTAAATTCAACATTAGAGAAATTACTTTGCTCAATTATTTGTTTAAATTTTTCTTGTGTAGGAAATCGTTCAATCGTCTTGGTTAAGTATTGATAAGGTTTTTCATTTCCTACAATTAACTTTCCAAATATTGGAATTATTTTTGAGTATAAACTATATAATTTCGATAAATCTTTATTTTGAACTTTAGAAAACTCTAAACAGATGAATCTTCCACCAACTTTTAAAACTCTATGGGCTTCTTTAAGAGATTGCTTCATATCATCAAAATTTCTAATTCCAAACGAAACAAGATAAGCATCAAAAAATTCATTTTCAAAAGGTAGATTTTCAGCTGGAGCATTTATCCATTTTATTTTATTAGCAAATTCATTTTTCTTTTTTCCATATTCTATCATTGCACTGTTTGGATCACATACCACTGCCTCTCCAAGACCGTCAATTCTTTTCAAAAATCTTGTAGAGACGTCTCCTGTTCCTCCTGCAACGTCAACTATCTTCATTCCTACAAATGGTTCTAGCCAATCAATCATGCATTCCTTCCAATAACGATGGGTCCCAGCTGACATGACATCATTCATTAGATCATATTTATTTGCTACAATGTTAAATACTTCTTGAGCTTTCATATTTGATATATGTTATCTAGAATACTAGTTAACTTAAAGAATAAGAAAAATAAACATTTATTAAATGCCAGAATTACCTGAAGTAGAGACTGTTATTAAGGGGATAGAACCAAAAATAATTAGAAATGAGATTATAGACTTTAAAAAATATTCACCTAAATTAAGGTACCGGATAGAAGGAAATATAAGAAATAAAATTATTAAAAAATTTGTCAAATCAATTTATAGAAGAGCAAAATATATAATTATCGTTTTAGAAGATAATCAAACAATTGTAATTCATTTAGGTATGTCAGGAAGAATAATAATTTCAAATTCTGAAGACAGAATAATAACTAAACATACACATTTTCTAATTTCATTCTCTAATGAAGTTGATTTAATATATATAGATCCTAGAAGATTTGGTTTAATAAAAGTTATTCCTTCTAATTTTTTATTTAAATCCAAACTTTTTAGACATCTTGGTGTTGAGCCATTAGATAGAACATTTAACAGAAAGTATTTAAAAAGGATCTGTGAAAATAAAAAATCCCCAATTAAGTCTACAATAATGAATCAAAAACATGTTGTTGGGGTTGGAAACATATATGCATCAGAATCTCTCTATTTAGCTAAAGTTAATCCTATCAAAGAAAGCCGTTCACTAACTACTGAAGAGTGTAACCTGATTGTTAAATATATTAAGAAAGTATTAAACAAATCCATTAAACTAGGAGGCTCTAGCATCAATGACTACGCCATGGTTAGTGGTAAATTAGGAGATTATCAAAATAAGTTAGCAGTATATGGAAGAGAAGGTTCAATTTGTAGAAAAAGGTCTTGTAAGTCTAAGATATTAAGAATAGTAATAGCTCAGAGATCGACATTTTACTGTCCTGTCTGTCAAAAATAAATTGTTAGGGATTTGAGATTATTATATGGCAAATACAAAGTCAGCAAAGGCAAAGATTAGAGAAATAAAAAATAAAACTGATTTTAATAAGTCGGTTAAGAATAGATATCGTACCTTTATTAAGAAAACTGAACTAAATATAGTCTCTGGAAAAAAAGATGATGCAAAAGTAGCATTAAGAAAGGCTGAATCAGAAATTATGTCTGCAGCGTCGAAGAAAATTATCCATAAAAAATCTGCCTCTCGAAAAATCTCTCGATTATCTAATAGAATTAAATCTATAAAATAGATTCATTAAACTATTTCCATGAGTTAAGAGTGTTATTGGAAGTTATTTAAAAAGACTCCCTCTTAAATTCAATATAAAATATATAAGTACTTTAATTCAATTTCTTGTTGCGGAATTTATTATTAATAGTTAGTTTGTTTTAATTAAAAAAAAGTTCTTTTTTAATTATTCTTAAAAATATTTTGATTACTAATTTTGATCTAAATTTTAGTAAGGGATTTTTTTGTCAAAATTTGACTGTAATAAAAAGTTCAAAATTCATTATATTTTTTTGGTTTTTTATATATCATTTTAATGAATTTATTCAGGGGTTTTTATTTTCATGTCACAAGATCTTTATAGGCAAACTAGTCAATCTTTAAATTTTAAAGATCAGTGGAATAATGTTCTCAAAAAATTAAATAATGAATATGGAAATGAGATATTTAATAGCTGGATAAAAAATATAAAAATTCAATCTCAAGAAGGAGAGGTTGTTTTCTTTACTGTTCCAACTAGATTTATTAGAGATTGGATAACATCCCATTATTTAGATAAAATTATATTTTTTTTAAACTCAGAGAATCCTGATATCAAAAGAGTTAAAATTAATATCGATAACAGTTTATCTTCTACAACACATCAAATAGAAAATAATTTAGATTCAGCTAAGCTAAATTCATTTAATGCAAATAATGATGAATGGCCTTTAGATGAAAGATTTACATTTGATAAATTTATTGTTGGACCATCAAATGAACTTGCATTTGCTTCAGCAAAAAGATTATCTCTATCAGAAAAATTTGAATTTAATCCTTTGTATCTTTATGGTGGAGTAGGTTTGGGTAAAACACATCTTTTACATGCAATTGCATGGCAGATAAAAGAAGAAAATCCCGAAAGTAAGATTTTGTACTTATCGGCAGAGAGATTTATGTTTCAATTTATAAAATCCTTGCGCCAAAAAGATACTATGGCTTTTAAGCAAAAATTTAGGTCTGTAGACGTTTTTATTCTTGATGATATTCAATTTATGATTGGGAAAACTTCAACTCAGGAAGAATTTTTTCACACCTTTAATTCTTTATTGGATCTTAATAAGAAAATTATTATTTCTTGTGACAGAGCTCCAAGTGATCTTAACAGTTTCGATGAAAGAATAAAATCAAGGCTATCAGGAGGTTTGGTTGCAGATATACTTCCTGCTTCCTTTGATTTACGATATTCAATTTTAAAAAAGAAATCAGAAGATTTAGTTTTAAGAAGTAATACTAGTTTTAAAGTTAGTGATGAAGTTTTAGTTTTTCTTGCTAAAACTGTAGTGAGTAATGTGCGAGAATTAGAAGGTGCTCTTAATAAAGTCTTTACTTTTTCAAATATTCTTGGAAAAGAAATTGATGTAGAACTGACAAGATCAGTTTTAAAAGATTTATTAAGATCAAGTAACAGGAGAATCACTATAGATGAGATTCAGAATAAGGTTTCAAATTATTATAATTTAAAAATTGAAGATATGACTTCTAGTCGAAGAATTAGATCATTTGCGCGACCAAGGCAAGTAGCTATGTATTTATCAAAGAAATTAACGACAAGGTCTCTTCCAGAGATTGGACGTAAATTTGGAGGCAGAGATCATACTACGGTAATACACGCAGTTAAGAAGATAGAACAGCTTAAGGAAGAAAATTCTAAATTTGATGAAGATATTAACTTAATTACTCAGATTATTACTTCAGCATAGTAATTAAAAACTATTCAAATCTTAGCTAAAAAATATTAAAATGTATTGCATAGCATTTTTATGGATTTCAAAGTTAACAGTTCAGATTTATTAAAAGCAATCTCTCATATTCATGGAGTTGTTGAGATTAGGCATACACTTCCTATTCTTTCAAATATGATTATCACAGCGCAAAATGGAAATTTAAAGCTTTGCTCTACTAATCTTGATATTTATTGCTCTGATCAAGTGAATGCTGATATTCTTTCTCCAGGAGAAATTTCTGTATCGGCCTCTACTTTTCATGAGATAGTTAAAAGACTTCCAAGTGGATCAGACCTTCATGCCACTTTAGATGAAGAGGGTTCAAGTCTAATATTAAAATGTGGAAGATCAAAATTTAATCTGACAACAATGAAAACAGATGACTTTCCTACAATTGCAGACTCTGACTTAGACACGAAATTTGTTTTAAGTTCAACAGAATTAACAAGAATGATTGATAAAACAAAATTTGCAATATCTAATGAGGAAACTAGATACTATCTAAATGGGGTTTTTTTCCATAAAACACAAAAAAACTCAATTGAAATTCTTAGAGCTGTAGCGACAGATGGTCATCGTCTAGCACAATATGATATACCATTGCCACAAGGCGCCGAAGAAATGACTGGTCTCATTATTCCAAAGAAAACTATTCTTGAATTAAGGAGAGTGCTGGATGACGCTAATGGAGATATAAATATCTCATTAAATGATAGTAAAATTAAATTTACCTTTAATGAGCTCACTATAATTTCTAAAGTTATAGATGGAACATTTCCAGATTATACAAAAGTAATACCTCAGAATAATAATAAAGTTATTGCGACTAATAATGATGCATTAAAAGCAGCAATAGATAGAGTATCTGCAGTATCAATAAGTGAGGAGGTTAAATCTAAAGCAATAAAACTTATAATTGAATCTAATAAATTAATTTTATCTGTTGAAAGCTTATCAAAAGGATCAGCTATTGAGGAAGTAGATATAAATTATAGCGAAGAAAAAGTTGAGATAGGCTTTAACTCAAGATATTTAGTTGATATATGTAATGAGATAGATGGTGAAGAAGCAATTATTCATATTTTAGACTCAATATCTCCAGCAATTATTTTGGATAAATCAGATGAAAATTTATTTTTTGTTCTAATGCCTATGCGTATTTAGCATGCTGTCTGATGTAATTATTGAAAAAGTTACTTTAAAAAATTTCCGATCACATAAGAATATAGATTTTGATACTTCTGGAATGAACATAGTATTATTTGGTGCAAATGGATCTGGAAAAACAAATTTACTGGAAGCGATTTCATTATTCTCCCCGGGAAGAGGATTAAGAGGAACAGCCAATCAAGATTTAATTAATATAGAAGAAAATATTAATAGTTTTGAGGTTAAGATTATACTTAAATACAAAACTGGTTCAGTTACACTTTACAAAAAATTTGCAAATTTCGAAAAAAAAGAAAGTTATTATTTAGTTGATGGTGAAAAAATAAGTAGCAATGAATTATTGAACTACTTAAGAATAATATGGATTACACCTGTAATGGAAAAGATCATGCTTCAGAGCAATACTGAAAAAAGAAATTTTTTTGATAGGTTAATATTTAATATTGAAGAAAAGCATTTAAAAAATATTAGGCAGTTAGATAAATTATTTAAAGAAAGAATTTCATTGATACAAAATCATCCAAATAATCACGAATGGATTTCCATAGTAGAAGAAAAAATTGTAAAAACTTCATTTGAAGTGCTAAAAATAAGAAGAAAAGTACTACCACTCATAAATAATGAATTAGATAAAATAGCAGAACCTTTTTCAGCTTGTAATATTGAATTTAATTATTCTTATGAGGCTGCAAATTATTTAGATGATGGTCAAGAATTTCTTATACAATATAAAAAACAACTTAGTCTAAATCGGTCAATAGATTCCGAAATCAATAAAACATCGGTAAATGTGAATAAGATAAAAGTAAGTATTTGGAAAAATAAGGAGAGAAAGCTGGAATCCAAAGACTGCTCAACAGGAGAGCAAAAGTCAATTTTGATTTCAATAGTTTTATCTGTAGCCAAACTTATCAAAGAATACGACTCAAATAGAGCTCCTATTATTCTTATTGATGAAGCAATGGCACATCTTGACGATCATCATAAAAAGCAATTACTTCTGGAGCTAGAGAAAATTAATTCTCAAGCATGGTTAACAGGAGTATCAAAAGAATTATTTTCAGACATTAATAATCAAACAGTTTTCTTTGAGTTAAAAAATCATATATAATTAACTCATGGTTAAAAATACTCAATCTGACTACAGCGCAGATTCAATTAAAGTACTAAAAGGTTTAGATGCAGTTAGAAAAAGGCCAGGTATGTACATTGGTGATACCGATGATGGAAGTGGTTTGCATCATATGGTTTTTGAAGTTGTAGATAACTCTATTGATGAGGCTCTAGCTGGACATTGTGATAAGATTGGAATCGCTTTAAATGCAAATGGTTCAGTTACAATAGACGATAATGGTAGAGGGATTCCAACAGAAATACACCCCGAAGAAAAAATTTCTGCAGCAGAAGTTATAATGACTCAGCTTCATGCAGGGGGAAAATTTGACCAAGACTCATATAAAGTTTCTGGGGGTTTGCATGGAGTAGGTGTTTCAGTTGTAAATGCTTTATCTGAAAAATTAAATCTTAAAATTTGTAGAGACGGCAATCAATATGAAATAAATTTTAAAAATGGAAAATCAGATGCGCCATTAAAAAGTATTGGAAAATCTAATGACAATAGTGGCACATCAGTAACATTTACCCCAGATAAAAATATTTTTTCTAATATCCAATTTGATTTAAAAATATTGAAACAAAGATTTAGAGAAATGGCTTTTTTAAATCCTTCTATTAATCTCTCACTTAATGACAATAGAGAGGCTGATAAGAAATCATATAATTTTCATTATGATGGAGGAATAAAAGAGTTTGTTAAATTTCTTGATAAATCAAAAAAATCTTTGATCGATATGCCAATTTATATTGAGGGCAACAAAAATAATATTGAGTTTAATTGTGCACTTTGGTGGAATGATAGTTATTATGAACAAATCCTATCTTTTACAAATAACATAAGACAAAAAGATGGTGGTACGCATCTATCAGGATTTAGGTCTGCTCTTACTCGAGTAGTTAACAATTATCTTGACCAGCATAAAAGTAACAAGAAGCAAGATATTGCTACTAATAGTGATGATATTAGAGAAGGCTTAACTTCAGTAATTTCAGTCAAAGTTCAGGATCCAAAATTTTCTTCCCAAACAAAAGATAAATTAGTTTCTTCTGAGGTGAGGCCTGTAGTTGAAAGTCTGGTTAATGAAAAATTATCTGATTGGTTTGAACGTAATCCAAGTATAGCTAAGGAGATAACTCTTAAAATTCAAAAAGCAGCAGAGGCTAGGGAAGCTGCGAGAAAAGCAAGAGAATTGACAAGAAGAAAAAGTTCTTTAGAAATTACGAATTTGCCTGGTAAGCTTGCAGATTGCCAAGAAAAAGATCCAACACTTTCAGAAATTTTTATTGTTGAGGGAGACTCAGCCGGAGGTTCTGCAAAACAAGGAAGAGATAGAAAATTTCAGGCCATACTGCCTTTACGAGGTAAGATTTTAAACACTTGGAAGTCGAGAACAGATAAGATTCTGAGTTCAAATGAGATTGGAACTTTAATAAGTGCGCTAGGAACTGGTATAGGTAATCAAGAATTTGATATAAATAAATTAAGATATCATAAAGTAGTAATAATGACAGACGCAGATGTAGATGGTTCTCATATCAGAACACTTTTGCTTACTTTCTTTTTTAAAGAAATGAAAGAATTAATTGTAAATAATAATCTGTATATAGCCCGACCACCATTGTACAAAGTTAAAAGGGGCAAAGAAGAACTATACTTAATGGATGATGATGAGCTTCACCAAGCACTTGTTGATTATGGATCTAAAGATATAACTTTTCAAACTGGAAAAGGAACAAATTTTAAAGATGCTGATCTCAAAGAAGAACTTTTAAAGATTATTGAAGCTCAAAATCTTCTTAAGAAAATTCCTGAGAGGTATAATAAGAAAGCAATAGAAGAAATTGCAATTTGCGGATGCCTGGACCTAAAAAAAATAAATGAAATGTCTGCAAAGGTAGTCAGTCAAGTTTGCGATCTTATTAGTAATCGATTCAATAGGAGATTTGATGACTTTGATAGAGGTTGGGAATGTAGCTTTATTGCAGAACAAGGATTTATTTTTAAAAGAGAGCTAAGAGGAGTGGAGGATAAGTTTATTATTGACCATGACTTATTAAATTCTCAAGTAATTCAGAATATCAACGATAATTTTGCTTCTGATAACGGAGTTTATGCTATGTTTCAAGAAACAAGGCCTGGTAAATTATCTAATGGATCCGCTAATCATGAAGAAATTTATTCGCCATCTCAGCTTTTAGACATAATCATTAACACTGGGAAAAAAGGTCTTTCTTTACAAAGATACAAGGGTTTAGGAGAAATGAATCCAGATCAGTTATGGGAGACAACTCTTGATCCAAAGAATCGCTCGTTAATTCAAGTTAAAATAGAAGATGAAGCTAAGACTAAAGGTATATTTGAGAATTTAATGGGTGAAAATGTTCAACCAAGAAAAGATTTTATAGATGAACATGCATCTAATGTAGTAAATCTTGATATTTAATTAAACCTTACTCTATATAAATAATTCCCATTTTTTTTTAACCAAGCCTCTTTACTTTTTCTTTTTGGCACTAGTTCATCTACTAATGTCCAAAATTTTTTACTGTGATTAAATTCTACTAAATGACTCATTTCATGAGCGATAATATACTCTAGCACTAAAGGGGGAGCAAAAGCTAATCTCCAATTTATGCTTATATCATTATTAGAATTACAAGATCCCCAATAAGAAAAAGAATTAGATAATTTAATATTTCTAATTTTTACATTAATAACTTTTGAGAAATTTATAACAGTAAGTTTAGTTTTTTCAGATATTCTTTTTTTTATCCATTTATAAAAAATTTTTTGATGTGCATTTTTATTATTTGAAATGATTATTGATTTATCGCAAAGTTCAACATTCGACTTTTTTCCATTTAAATAAACAAGCTTCCTTTTTTCCCCTTCAAAATATATATCTCCTCCATTCTTTATTATTATTAAGGGCATCATTTCATTATATTGCTCAATTATCCAATTAGAGTTTTCTTGAGCAAAAGTGTATCCTTCACTGAACGAAATGTGTTTTGGTATAGATACTAGTCCAGATAGTCTTTTTTTATCAAAAGTTAGTTTATAGCTTCTGGAAAGTTTATTCTTCTTTATTATTATTTCTATTTCCTTATGCTTATAAGGAATTTTATAATTTTTATTTGATCTATTTTTCATTAGAATGATATGTGTATTATAATGAGTAAGTAAAATATTTTTAAACATTATAAAAATCTTGATAGAAAAAGCTGTATATAATTCTGATGAAGAAATTAATTTAAGATTAAGGACTCTTACTTTAATAAGGTGGATTGCTGTTTTTGGTCAACTTGGTGCGATAATCGTAACCTTTTATTATTTAGATTTTGTATTTAATGTTTATCAAGCTTTTTTTCTGATTCTTTGTAGTGCTGTTTTGAATATCATTATTATGATTCGTTACCCACTAACAAAAATCTTAAATTTTAATGAAACATTTTATTTTCTTTTTTATGATTTAGTTCAGCTTGTACTTTTGTTATCTTTAACAGGAGGATTAACTAATCCATTTTGTGTTTTGATTCTTGCTCCAATAGTAATTGCAGCAACTTATTTAGATTTAAAAAGAACAATTATCATAGTTTCAATCTCAGTAATATCAGTAACAGCATTAGTTTTTTTATATTTCCCATTTGAAAGTGCTCAGTTAGGTATTAATAAAAATGACTTTTCAAGCTTTGGAGTTTTTTCTATATGGTCAGCACTTGTAGTTACTTTGGTGTTTATATCAGCTTATTGCTTTAGGGTAGCTGATGAATCAAGAAAAAATACTCGCGCTTTAAGAGAAACGCAAACAGCACTAGCTAATGAAGAAAAAATATCTGCTCTTATGAGCTTAACTGCGGCTGCTGTTCATGAACTTGGAACACCTTTATCAACCATATCTGTAATTGCAAAAGAATTAATGAATGTTACAAAGCATGATGACTTAAAATATGATGATTTAGTTCTTATTAATTCACAAATCAAAAGATGTAGCAATATACTTGAAAGATTGAGAACAGATAGTTTTTCAGAAAGAAGTAATGAGTTTATTAATAGACTTGATTTCATGAGGATGATTAATGAAATAATCAATTCATATCAAAATGAAAAAATAGAATTTGTTATTGAAATGGAAGAATATTTTGATCAAAATAATGTTACTATTTTAAGAAGTCCTGAGATTATTCAATCTATTTCAAATATAGTTGATAACGCAATTAAGCATGCGAACAAAAGAATATTGGTTAATTTAAAGAATAAAATCGATAACATTTTGATTGAAATCATTGATGATGGAGAGGGATTCTCACAAGAAATATACCCTTTCCTAGGTGAGCCTTACCTTGGGAAAAGTCCCAAAAATAAACATAAAGGATTGGGATTAGGTCTTTTTATTTCAAAAAACTTACTCGGAAAGAATTTTGGTGATATAAAATTTTTAAATTTGAAGGATCAGGGTGGATGCGTTCAAATATTATTATCTAAGAAATCACTAGGTTTAGAAAATTGATTATGGAATTAGGTTTTAAAGAAGCTCAAGCTAAAGATAATTCATTGCTAATTTTAGATGATGATGATGTTTTCCGTAATAGACTGTTGACTGCAATGAATAAAAAAGGATTTACATCATATGGAGCATCTTCAATTTCTGAGGCGGAGAAGTTGGTTGCTAAATCTTCTCCCAAATATGCTGTTATTGATTTAAGATTAAATGATGGTAACGGATTAAAAATAGTTTCATTAATTTCTAAAAATCGACCTGATAGTAAAATAGTTATTCTTACTGGGTATGGGAATATTCCAACAGCAGTTGCAGCGGTAAAAGAAGGTGCGTGTGACTATTTAGCTAAGCCTGCAGATGCAGATGATATTGAAGCAGCACTAAAAGCTCCTTATGAGACCAAACCAGAGCCACCTATTAATCCAATGTCTGCTGATAGAGTTAAGTGGGAACATATTTTAAGGGTATATGAACTTTGTGATAGGAATGTATCTGAAACTGCTAGGAGACTAAAAATGCACAGAAGAACTCTACAAAGAATTTTGCAAAAAAAATCTCCGAAATAAGTCAATAATTATAATGAATGATTCAATCGAAAACCTAATAAAGAGCAATTCTAAAAAAATTAGTAAAACAGAAATACTATGTGTTGGAGATATGATATTAGATCAATATATTTATGGGAAGGTAGAAAGGATGTCACCAGAAGCACCTGTTCCAATTCTCTCGATTAAAGAAGAAAATTTTCAACTTGGCGGTGTGGGAAATGTTGCAAGAAATATATCTAATCTAGGAGGCAGGGCAAACATAGTAAGTTTAATAGGAAACGATATTTCATCTAAATATATAGAAAAACTAATAAAAAAAGAAAAGAATTTAAAATATGATTTTGTAGTTGATGAGGATTATTCAACACCACTTAAAATGCGTTTTTTGAATAATTTTACTCAACTTTTAAGGGCTGATAAGGAAAAAGTTAGATCAAAATCTCAAAGCTCAATTATTCAGTCAATCAAAAATAAGATAAAGAAAAATATTGAGCATTGTGATGCAATTATTATATCTGATTATAACAAAGGTTTGATAACCAAAGAACTCGTAAAAGCAATAGTGCAATTAGCTAAAAAAAGTAAAAAGATTATCTTAGCTGACCCCAAAAGTAAGGATTTTAAAATCTACGAAGGAGTTGATTTTCTTACTCCAAATCAAAAAGAATTATCTGAAGCAACAAATAATTTTATTGTTTCAGAGAAAGAAGCTGTTGAAAGTGGAAGACAAATCATCAAACAATGTAAAATATCAAATGTTCTTGTTACTAGGTCTGAAAAAGGCATGATTTTAATTAATAATAAGAACTTTAAAAATTTTCCGGCTCTTGCAAAAGAAATTTATGATGTTAGCGGAGCAGGGGACACCGTGATAGCAGTATTAGCAATTATGATAGCAAGTGGTTTTGATATTGATACTTCTGTCCTTTTATCCAATCATGCTGCTGGTATTGTTGTAGGTAAAAAAGGAACTGCTGTTACAACACAAGAAGAAATGATCAAGTTTTAGATGAACGTAGAAAAGGTGCTTAGTGAAAAAGAAATTTTAAAAAAAATTTCTAAAATTGAAGATAAGATAATTATTGGTTTTACAAATGGCTGTTTTGACTTGCTTCATGAGGGCCATCTGTATTTAATTCGAGAATCAAAAAAAAGATGCGATTTTTTGATAATAGGCTTGAACTCAGATGAATCTGTTAAGATTCTTAAAGGCCAAAACCGTCCAATAGAGAGTCAAAAACAAAGAGCAATGAATTTGTCAAGATTAGAAGAGGTTGATGCTATAACTATATTTAATACTGAAACCCCAGAAAATATTATCAAAGATTTAAATCCAGACATTCTGATAAAAGGAGGCGATTATAATAAGGCTGATATAGTCGGCTCTCAATTTGTTATAGAAAATGGAGGATCTGTAGAAGTTATTGATTTATTGCCAGGATTTAGCACAACCAAGATTATAAATGAAAGAATGAAATGATTATAGTTACTGGTGGAGCAGGTTTTATTGGTTCAAATATTGCCCAAGAATTGTCTAAGACAAACAAGGTAGTTATATGTGATAAACTTAATGATCCAGCAAAAAAGAAGAATATTAGTTCTATTAAAGGTATAAAGATAATCAAGATTGAAGAAATATTTTCATTTGTTCAAAAAAATAAGAAAAAAATATCTGCTGTTATTCATATGGGTGCAATTAGTGCAACAGATGAAAAAAATTTAGGGCTTTTACTTAGTAACAATTATTTATATTCTCTAAAACTTTTTAATATTTGTAACAAATATAATATTAAATTTATTTACGCTTCATCTGCCGCTACTTATGGAAACAGTTTTGATTATTATGATGATGAGAATTCATTCGATAATTTTCTAAAACTTAAGCCTGTTAATTATTATGGATTAAGTAAGCATTTATTTGATCTACACATTTTAAGCTTAATTAAATCGGGAAAAAAATTACCATCAAATCCTGTTGGTTTGAAATTTTTTAACGTATATGGACCTAATGAATTGCATAAAGGATTCATGATGAGTCCTATTCCAAAATTTTTAAAAGAAATTCAAACAACGAAGAAATTAAAATTATTTAAGTCACACCACAAGAAGTTTGCCAATGGTAGACAATCCAGAGATTTTATTTACATTAAGGATTGCGTTGAAGTTGTAATCTGGTTGCTTAAGAGAAGAAAATTAAAAGGTATTTATAATGTAGGCACTGGGAAATCAAGAACATTTTATGATTTGGCAAGAACAGTTTTTAAAAATATTAAGATGAAGCCAAATATCTATTACGTTCCTACTCCAAAAAGAATAAGAGATGGTTATCAATATTATACTAAAGCTAAAATGAACAATTTACGCAAAGCTGGGTATAAAAAAGATTTTTTAAGTATTGAACAAGGAGTTAAGGATTATATTAAAAACTACTTACTTAAATAGTTTTTAGGCCACTTTTCTTTCTTTGTTAATTTTCTCAAGAATGTCTAATCCCTCATTTGCAATATCAATTCCTGCTACTTCATCATCTTCTGCTTGTAATTCTTCCATATCAACAAATTCAGCGTAATGTTTTCTTGTGCGTTCAGTGATAATGTTGGCTTTAAGCAATGTTTTACACAACACTCTAAAGATATTATTACTTTGCATCATCTCTTCCTTAATAATGTCATCTCGGTCCATTTCTTTCATGAAAGCTTCTGTTACAAATTTATGGTCTAGCCCAACACTTTCATAGATTAGTTTTTTCTCCCAAGGATTAACAAGATTATATAATAAGTCATGGAATACAGTATGAGACCAATCTTCAACTTTGTTGCGTTCAGATTGATTTAACTTAGGTATTGTTCTATCAGCCCAAATCTTACCAAATTTATGATGGAAAGCTTCGTCACTCATTGTGTATTTTAATAATGTTTTCAATAGAGGATCATTTGTATCTTGATGCGCCATTCCAAATGCTCCCATAGCTAACCCTTCAATAAGCATTTGCATGCCAACGATTTTTTTGTAAACAACATCAGATGAAACCACTTGTTCAAGTATTCTTCCAAGAGTTGGGCCCGCTGGATAAGGAGTACCCCATCTCGCTTTAATGTAATTAGTAAATCCCGTAACGTGCCTCGCCTCTTCTCTTGTTTGGTTAGCAGCATACTCTTGAGCACCAGGATCTTTTAAAATATGGCAAAGACTTGCACTTAAAGATAAAGCTCCTTGTTCGCCATGTAAAATTTGAGATAGAACCCATCTAAAGCTTTCGTTATTTAATTTAATTTTTTGTTTCTCAGTTAGTTTTTCTGCAACAGATGGAATTTTAAGTTCTATACAAAATATTCTTGGATCTACAATATATTCATTTTCCATGTCAAAAGGTTGATCAAAATCAATAAATCTTTTGTCGTTTGGGTCCCAGAAATGCTTGTGTGTAGCAGCTATCATTTGGTCAAACGTTTCAGTACGTTCTCCATATCTCTCTTTTTCAATCATTGGAATAAAATGTTTGGGATTTGCAGCATTATAAGCTGGATCCTTAGTCATAGCATTTTTACCGCTTTTTGAAATTTGCCAAGCCCTCTTCAGCTTAAACACCTGATCTCTAGCAAATATCTTCGCAAAATCTATTCTTTGTCTTAGTTCAACCATTGAACGATTATAATAAATAAATCAAATCTATTAAAGAAAAAATGAGAGAATGTTCATTATTTATTCAAAAAAAATGTTTAAAATCAATTATATGTAGTTATTTATATAATTTGTCATACAGACTGTGTGACAATCTAGGCACAAATATAAAGATTAAGTATTGTAAAAGCTACATTTTCCAATATTTTTGTGCGATTGCTACAATTCATAATTTTTTTATATGTTACAAAAAATAGAAAATTGGTTTTTTAAATTTAAGGTCTGGGTCTTATCAAGTTTTATAATCCTTACAATTGTGATGGGTTATTTTGCAGTTCAGATCAAGATGGATGCAGGATTTTATAAACAGTTACCAAGTAATCATGAATTTGTGAAAACATATTATGAGTATCAAGAAGATCTAAGTGGTACTAATAGTATCACGGTTGCATTAAGACTAATCGAGGGAGATATCTTTAGCAAAGAATATCTTACTAAATTATTTAATCTCTCTGAGACCATAAAATATCTTCCAGGTGTTAATCAAGCATCGATGCAATCTTTGTGGACGCCAAATGTTACTGTAATGAGAGTTACTGAGGAAGGATTTGAAAGAACAGAGGTAATCCCTGGCAATATTATTCCTGAAAAATTAAATGAAATTGAAATAAATAAAATTAGAGAAAGAATTTTAACTGGTGGTCATGTCGGAAGTATTGTTTCTAATGATTTTACTTCGTCTTTAATAAAAGTTGAATTAACTGAATATGATCCAAGAACAGGCGAAAAATTAGATTATTTACAACTAGGGAAAGAAATTGAATCCATCCGAGATGAGTATGAAAAGGATAAGTATAAAGTTGAAATAACAGGCTTTGCAAAAATGATTTCTGATATAGCTAATGAGGCATACAATGTTGTTATATTTTTTGCTCTAGCTTTTGTGCTTACTGTTTTGGCAGTATATTGGTATTCAAGATCTTGGACTTTAACTTTCTTACCTTTATTTTGTTCATTGTGTTCATTGGTATGGCAGTTTGGAATGTTAAAGATACTGGGATATGGATTAGATCCATTGGCAATTCTTGTTCCTTTCTTGGTTTTTGCTATTGGTGTTTCTCATGGAATTCAACAGGTAAATCAAATTACAAAAGAAGTTATAGATGGAAAATCTTCTGAAGTAGCTGCGAGAGCTAGTTTCTCAAGGTTACTAGTTCCTGGTTCTATGGCTTTAGTAACGGATCTTGTAGGATTTGGAACTTTAATATTGTTACCGATAGGTATGATACAAGAATTAGGCATAACTGCCTCTATTGGAGTAGCGTTTAAGATTATAACAAATTTAGTTATGTTGCCTTTAGCAGCTTCCTACGCGAGATATAATACTAAATTCGCAGCTTCAGCTCAATCTGCGATAAATTACAGGCAAAATTTAATGGGTTTCTTTGGAAGACTAGCTCAACCTCGTCAGGCTGTAATTACCCTAGCTGTTAGTTCAGTATTATTTATTGGCGCAGCATATCTTGCAAGTGAGCGTCATGTAGGTGATTTACATGCTGGAGCACCTGAATTAAGACCAGAGGCGCGATTTAATAAAGATATAACTGAAATTACAAAAAGATATAATGTCACAACTGATGTCTTAGTTGTTATACCAGAAGTCGGAGCAGCTTTGGGTGTTAATCCTTGTAGATCAACATATGTTGTTGAAGCTCAAGACAATCTTCATTGGTACTTAGAAAATATTGATGGTGTTACCAAAGTGATATCTTTATCAAGTATTGCAAAGAGAGCATTGAGCGGTTACGCAGAAGGTAATCTAAAATGGACGTATTTACCACATAATGAAAGAGCACTTTCATTCGCCACAAGTGTTGTAGATCCATCAACTGGATTAATCAATGAAGCATGTTCCATAATGCCAATGTATGTTTTCACTAAGGATCATAAAGCAACTACTATTAGTCACATTATTCATAAAATTGAAGACTATAATAAAAAATTTAAAGAGTTAGAGGATACTATTACATTTAGAGTTTTGATCCAAAAGCCAGCCGAAGGTACTGAAATAATTCCTTTTGCTAATTTTACTAATAATACTAATCAACCAATTGAAGATTTAGGAGCTACAAACCCACTAGTATTTACAGACGAAGAATTTACTGATTATGCTTATGAAAACGATTTTAATTCTAGAAACTTATGGGTTACGAATCTTACTAATTATTATCGCAGCATCGATGACTTTGACGAAAATGTTAATTTCAGAGTAAAAGACATTAAAAAATCAGAAAAAGTATTTAAGGATTTGTT
>MDSW01189237.1_pt1 | contig 25645 bp, 24 predicted proteins | sample 811171 | NCBI WGS metagenome assembly MDSW01 (sample SAMN05326641, study PRJNA326480) | marine metagenome | isolation source: seawater | place: Atlantic Ocean: North West | collected 2012 | reverse complement strand
GGCCAAGGCCTGCGCCTGATCCGGGCTCAGGCTTTCGGGCCGCACCACCTGGGTGTGGATCGAGAAGATCACGGCATTCGTGCGCGGCAGCCGGAACAGGCATTGCCGCTCCACCCGTATATAAGGGGCGTCGGCGGGCGCGTGGGCGAATTCGTATTCCGAGCGCGGATCATGCAGATGCGCGGCAGAGCGCGAGGCAGTCCCGCGCATCAGCCCCCTGCCCTCACGCACGCCATCGAGCAAGCGCTGCACCCGTTTGCCGAGATCGTCGGTGTAGATCTCAATCGGTTCGTGAATGCGCATCATCGGGCGCATGAATTTCTCGCGCAGCGTCCAGCCCGAGGGAAAACACAGCACACCGCCAGTCAGCACATGCTCGGCATGACCGAACGCGGCCTCATCGGCTTCCATCAGGCACAGATCGCATTGCAGCAGCCGCCCGAGCGTTGCCAGCGGGTCCGTGCGATCGAGCGCAACCACCGCCCCATCGGGTCGCGTAGCCGTCTCCGCACTGCAGGCAAACCCCAGCGCCGGAAGCATCGGCAGGATCAGATCGTAGAGTTCTACCGCCGCGGGCCGCCCGTGCTCCGACAGGCCCAGCACCAGATCGCGCGCCTCCCCGATCAACCGGTCGCGCAGGCCCATCTGCGCGGCATAGGCATCATCGACCTCGAGCCAATCCTCATATGTCACCGGGATCACCCCCGGCAGCCGCCGCGTGCGCGGGTCGGCCCAGGGCGCGAAGCTCAGGCGATTTTGCAGGATCGGTGTGGCGACAAGGTCTTTCATCCCCGCAGATTGCCGCGCGCCCCCGCCCGCGACAAGAGCGTCCGCGTCAGGGCTGCCCCGCGCTGCGCACATAGTCCGAGATCATCTCGTAATCCTTGCGCGGCCCCTGCACCCGCCAGATCGCCCGCCACTTCGGCCACGCGTCGAAGTCATAGCTCACCCGGTAATCGTCGGGGTCGCACCAATGGCTCGCGGCCGGGCTCAGCGGATCGAAACTGTGAAATGGACGACCGTCCTCGAAGGCCACGGCGATCTGCCCGCCCTCGGCCCGCCAGAAATAGCTGCGCTCGGCATGAAAGCTCTGACCGCCCGGCATCACCAGCTCGCCGCTCTCGCGATAATGCAGGCCGACCCCTTCGGGCGCGAAGCAGGCATGACCATCAAAACGGGCCTTATTGCCGTCGCTATGCAGGATTTGGCGCGTCAGCACCCAGTTCCCCTCGAAATCCGACAGCTGCGGCATTGGCTCTCCCTTGCCCCAAAGGCAGGTGCAGTCTAACAAGCGCGCAACCACACGCAATCAAGAGGCCGCCGATGATCCCGCGTTATGCCCGCAAAGAGATGGTCGACATCTGGGAACCCGCCACCAAGTTCAAAATCTGGTACGAGATCGAGGCGCATGCCTGCGACGCTCAGGCCGAGCTGGGCGTGATCCCGAAAGAGAATGCCGAGGCCGTCTGGAAGGCCAAGGATGTCGAGTTCGACGTAGACCGCATCGACGAGATCGAAGCCGTTACCAAGCATGACGTGATCGCCTTCCTAACCCATCTGGCCGAGCATGTTGGCTCGGAAGAGGCGCGCTTCGTCCATCAGGGCATGACCTCGTCGGACGTGCTCGACACCTGCCTCAACGTGCAGCTGGTGCGCGCCGCCGACATCCTGCTGACCGATCTCGACAAGGTTCTGGCCGCGCTGAAGAAGCGCGCCTACGAGCATAAGGACACGGTTCGCGTGGGCCGCTCGCACGGCATCCATGCCGAGCCCACCACGATGGGCCTGACCTTCGCGCGTTTCTACGCCGAGATGGACCGCAACAAGGCGCGCCTGCAGGCCGCCAAGGAAGAAGTCGCGACCGGTGCGATCTCGGGCGCTGTCGGCACCTTCGCCAATATCGACCCGCGCGTCGAAGAGCATGTCTGCAAGATGCTCGGCCTCAAGCCGGAGCCGATCTCGACGCAGGTGATCCCGCGCGACCGTCACGCGATGTTCTTCGCGACGCTGGGCGTGATCGCGTCTTCGATCGAAAACGTCGCGATCGAGATCCGCCACATGCAGCGCACCGAAGTGCTCGAAGGTTCCGAATTCTTCTCGATGGGCCAGAAAGGCTCGTCGGCGATGCCGCACAAGAAGAACCCGGTCCTGACCGAGAACCTTACCGGTCTCGCCCGCCTCGTGCGGATGACCGTGATCCCGGCGATGGAGAACGTGGCCCTCTGGCACGAGCGTGACATCTCGCACAGCTCGGTCGAGCGCGGCATCGGCCCCGACGCGACCGTGACGCTCGATTTCGCGCTGAACCGTCTCGCGGGCGTCGTCGACAAGATGATCATCTACCCCGAGAACATGCTCGCGAACATGAACAAGTTCCCCGGTCTGGTGATGAGCCAGCGCGTTCTGCTGGCGCTGACGCAAGCGGGCGTGTCGCGCGAAGACGCCTATGCGATGGTGCAGCGCAACGCGCTCAAGGTCTGGGAAGAGCGCGTCGATTTCCGCGAACAGCTGCTCGCCGACAAGGATGTCGTGGCCGCTCTTGGCGTCGACGGCATCAACGAGAAGTTCGACATGGGCTACCATACCAAGCATGTCGACACGATTTTCGCCCGCGTTTTCGGCGAATAATCGAGAAACAAGCCCGTTCCGCGCCGCCTATGTCAGCCGACTATAGGCGGCGCGTGCGATTCGGGCTTACCCTAGGGCATCTAGCAAAGGGAGATTGCAGATGACCCGAACCATCCTTGCAGCCGCCGTGCTGATCCTCGCCCCGCTCGCCGCGTCGGCCGAGTGCTATAGCGGGCATCAGGCTTCCATGTCCTGCCCGCAGGGCCAGGTCTGGGATAAGGACGCGAGTGCCTGCGTCCTGCAGTCCAGCTGACCGCTGAGACGGTAATCCCGTCTTAACTGCCTCCGTGCAAAGCTGATCGCGAAACCGCATTGGCCGCCCGAGCAGCCGATGCCCAGCACGGAGGTTCTCGCGGTGAATGCGATCGCGCCCATGGCGCTCGGCCATATGGCCGGGTCCGACTCGGCTGGCGACAAATCCGCCCGGCCAGGACCGCTTTCGCGGCGCCAGAAAGCTGCGATCATCGTGCGGCTGCTCGCCTCCGAAGGGCTGAAATTGCCGCTGACGGAGCTGAGCGACGATCAACAGACCGAACTGACCGAGACCGTGGCGCAACTGCGTCTGGTCGACCGCTCCACCATCACGAGCGTGGTGGAAGAGTTCTGCGAAGAATTGGAGGCTGTCGGCATAGCCTTTCCCGGCGGGCTGGAAGGCGCGCTGTCGCTGCTCGACGGACAGCTCTCGCCCTCGGCCTCGAACCGGTTGCGCAGGTTGGCCTCCGGCTCCTCGCGCGCCGACCCGTGGCAGCGGATCGCGGGCCTCACCGCAGAGGTGCTTCTGCCGGTGCTGGAAGGCGAAAGCGTCGAAGTGGGCGCGGTGATGCTGTCGAAGCTGTCGGTCGCGAAATCTGCCGAGCTGCTCGGGCTGCTGCCAGGAGAGAAAGCGCGGCGGATCGCCTATGCGGTCTCGCTGACCGGCAATGTCGCGCCCGAAACCGTGCTGCGGATCGGGCAGGCGCTCGCAGCGCAACTGGATGCCACCCCGCCCAAAGCCTTCGATTCCGGGCCGGTAGAACGGGTGGGCGCGATCCTGAACTACTCGGCTTCGGCCACCCGCGACGCGGTGCTCAAGGGGCTGGAGGAAGAGGACAAGACCTTCGCCGACGAGGTGAAGAAGGCGATCTTCACCTTCGCCAATATCCCCGCCCGCATCGATACACGCGACATCCCGAAAGTGCTGCGCGTGGTCGACCAGGCGCAGCTGACCGTCGCGCTTGCCGGGGCGACCGGCCCGTTGCAGCCCGCGGCGGAGTTCATCCTCACCAACATGTCCCAGCGCATGGCGCAAAGCTTGCGCGACGAGATGGCGAATCTGGGAAAGGTGAAAGAGAAAGACGCCGAAGAGGCGATGAGCGCGGTCGTCGCCGCAATCCGCGAGATGGAAGCCGCGGGAGAGATCTTCCTCGTCGCGGAGGACGACGATTGAGCGAAAGATTCTGTCGCCGCGCCCCGTTTGGCGCCACTCTTCGCGCCAAAGCCGCACCCTGCCCCGCAATGTTATCGCAAACACCACGTGTTTACGCTAACATACTGTTTCACAACCTTTTCTCGAATTGCATGCAATGGTATCCAGCGCCGAAATCACGCGCTTCGGAGAGATCATCATGACCGTCACCATCGGGATCAACGGCTTCGGCCGCATCGGGCGCTGCACGCTCGCGCATATCGCGGAAGCCGCACGCAACGACGTGCAGGTCGTCAAGATCAACGCCACCGGCCCGATCGAAACGAATGCGCATCTCCTGAAATACGACTCCGTCCACGGCCGGTTCGGCGGGCAGGGGAAGGTCGCGGGCAACACGCTCGACCTCGGGCGCGGCCCGATCGACGTGATGTCGACCTACGACCCGGAAGAACTCGATTGGGACGGCGTTGATGTCGTTCTCGAATGCACCGGCAAGTTCAACGCCCGCGACAAGGCCGCCGTCCATCTGGGCCGCGGCGCGAAGCGGGTTCTGGTCTCCGCGCCTGCGACCGATGCCGACAAGACCGTGGTCTACGGCGTGAACCATCGCGAGCTGACGCCCGCGCATCACGTCGTCTCGAACGGGTCGTGCACCACGAACTGCCTCGCGCCGCTCGCCAAGGTGCTCAACGACACGATCGGCATCGAATCGGGCGTGATGACGACGATCCATTCCTATACCGGCGATCAGCCCACGCTCGACCGCCGCCACAAGGATCTCTACCGCGCCCGCGCCGCCGCGATGGCGATGATCCCGACCTCCACCGGCGCCGCGAAAGCCCTCGGCGAGGTGCTGCCCGAACTGCAAGGCCGCCTCGACGGCACCGCGCTGCGCGTCCCGACCCCCAATGTTTCCGCGGTCGATCTGACCTTCGAGGCGCGCAAGACCGTCACCCGCGACGAGGTGAACGAGATCGTCCGCGAGGCCGCCGCCGGCTACATGGGCATGGTGCTGGGCTACGACCCCGAGCCGAAGGTCTCGATCGACTTCAACCACACGCAGCAATCCTCTATCTTCGCGCCGGACCAGACCAAGGTCGTGGGCAAGCTTGTCCGCGTTCTGGCCTGGTACGATAACGAATGGGGGTTCTCCTGCCGCATGGCCGATGTGGCCGGGGCGATGGGGCGACTCGTGCACTGACGCGCCAAGCAAGGGCGCGCGAAGGGGATAGATGACCAATCGGATCGCGCTCTGGCTCGGGGCCCTCCTCATTTTGCTCATTTTGGCGGATGTGTTTGCCGATGACGGCCGCATCCTGCTGTTTCTGGCGAAAAAAACTGCCGATCTCGTTCAATATGTCGCTTTCTGGCGCTAGCATCGGGCTGCACCCCGTTGACCTTTGGCGCTGAACGCGCTTGTTAGCGTTAACGGAAGACCTGCCCGCGCAACTCCCTGCCGGGCAGCCAGCCAGAGGAGACGGATATGACGGTTAAAGTTGCCATCAACGGGTTCGGTCGCATCGGCCGCAACGTGCTGCGCGGGATCATCGAGTCGGGGCGCACCGACATCGAAGTGATCGCCATCAACGATCTCGGCCCGGTCGAGACGAACGCGCATCTGCTGCAATTCGACTCCGTGCACGGCAAATTCCCCCATGAGGTCACGACCGGCGAAGACTGGATCGATGCCGGCCGCGGCAAGATCAAGGTCACCGCAATCCGTGACCCGAAAGAACTGCCCTGGGGCGATGTCGATGTCGCGCTGGAATGCACCGGCATCTTCACCGCGCGCGACAAGGCGGCCTTCCACCTCGAGAACGGCTCGAAGCGCGTTCTCGTCTCGGCCCCCGCCAGCGGCGCCGACAAGACCATCGTCTTCGGTGTGAACGATGGCGCGCTGACCCCGGACGACCTCGTCGTCTCGAACGCGTCCTGCACCACGAACTGCCTCTCCCCCGTCGCCAAGGCGCTGAACGACGCGATCGGGATCGAGAAGGGCTTCATGACCACGATCCACAGCTATACCGGCGACCAGCCGACGCTGGACACGATGCATAAGGATCTCTATCGCGCCCGCGCCGCCGCGCTGTCGATGATCCCGACCTCGACCGGCGCTGCCAAAGCCGTGGGTCTGGTGCTGCCGGAACTCAACGGCAAGCTCGACGGCGTCGCGATCCGCGTGCCAACGCCCAATGTCTCGGTCGTCGATCTGGTCTTCGAGGCCGGCAAGGACACCAGCGTCGAAGAGGTCAACGCCGCAATCAAGGCGGCCGCTGACGGCCCGATGAAGGGCATCCTCGGCTATACCGACAAGCCCAACGTCTCGAGCGACTTCAACCACGACCCGCATTCTTCCATCTTCCACATGGATCAGACCAAGGTCATGGAAGGCCGCATGGTCCGTATCCTGAGCTGGTACGACAACGAATGGGGCTTCTCGAACCGCATGGCGGACACCGCCGTCGCGATGGGCAAGCTGATCTGAGCGTGAGCGGGGCGCAGCCCCGGACATTGCGAATATGACGAAGGGGCGGTCCATCTTGGGCTGCCCTTTTTCGTTCACCCCTCACACACGGCTCGCAGAGCATGCACGCACCCTCTCACCCGCGCCGCGAGCCTTGATGCATGGTGATAGAACCCTTTGAAATCCGGGACGTTTTGGGGCCATGGAGCGCGCCACCTCGGTGCCTCCGCCTTAGCTGAACCCCGTCACGAAAGGGAATATCCCATGGAACGCAGCAAGAAATTCCTCGCCCTCGCCCTCTCCTCCGCGCTGATCGCGGGCCCCGCGAGCTTTGAGATGGCCAATGCCGCCACGACCAACGCCAGCAGCAATTCGAGCGGCACCGCGATGCAGAGCGCGCAGAGCCAAGGCAATGACGCGGTCTCGCAGACCACGGCAAGCTCGACCGACAAGGACTTGCTGACCACGGTCAATGACGCCTACACGGCGATGCGCGAAGTGCGCGCGGCGCGTCTGGCGATCTTCGATGGCAATACCGACATGGCGACCAAGATGACCAAGGACGCCACCGCGAAAATGCAGTCCGCCGAGAAGGCCGAGAGCAAATGGGGCGTGCCCTCGAAAGCGGGCAAGAAAGGCGTGACCTACCTGCCCTTCGACAGCTCCATCGCGCTTGGCGAAAGCTTCACGGTCACGCCGGATAACCAGAAAGCGGTCGGCAAGGCCAATCAGCAGATGGCGCAGGGCAACGCGAAAGCCGCGGCCAAAACGCTGAAGGACAACGATATCGACGTGTCGATTTCGGCGGCGATGGTGCCCGCGAAAGCGTCGCTCGCCCATCTGCAGGACGCCTCCAAGCTCATCAAATCGGGCAATTACTACGAGGCGAACCTTGCGCTGAAAGGCGTCGAGGATTCCGTCGTGATCGACCAATGGGGTCTCGATAACCTGCCGCAGCAGGCGGGGAACGCCACGAAATCCTCGGCAAATGCGAGCGGCAGCACTCAGATGAAGCAGAAATCGCAGCAGAGCGGCACGTCAGGCAACGCCGCCTCGAACGGCTGATCAGCGGTTTGCGTAAGCCTTGACCAAGGCATCGCGCACGGCGGGGGTGACGAATTTCGAGACATCCCCGTCGAGCCGGGCGATTTCCTTCACCAGCTTCGAGGCGATCGCCTGCCGCCGTGCATCGGCCATCAGGAACACCGTCTCGACCGAGGCGTCGAGCGCGCGGTTCATCCCGACCATCTGGAATTCATATTCGAAATCGGCCACCGCGCGCAGGCCGCGCACGATCACGCTCGCGCCGACATCCTTGGCGCAGTCGATCAGCAGATTTTCGAAAGGATGGACGACGATCTCGCCGCCGCGGCGGTCGGTGATTTTCGCGCATTCGTCCTGAAGCATGGCGACGCGTTCCTCGAGCGAGAAAAGCGGCCCCTTGTCCCGGTTGATCGCGACCCCGATCACGAGCCGGTCCACCAGAGCCATCGCGCGCTCGATGATATCGAGGTGGCCCAGCGTGACCGGATCGAAAGTTCCGGGGTAAAGACCGATCCGCATGGCATCCTCCCTCGTCGCCCGCCAAAAAGCTCAGCGCACGCAACTATATTGCGTGGCTAAATGCAAGCGGGAAGGTGCCGCAATGCGGCATCAGTTGCCCATGATCATGCCCTGAAGCGACTCTTTCTCCATATGAAGCTCGTTCAGACGCGCCTTTACCACGTCCCCGATCGAGATCACGCCGACCATCTTGCCGTTCTCGCGCACGGGCATGTGGCGGAAGCGGCCCTCGGTCATCAGGCTCATCACCTCTTCGGTGCTGTCCATCGGGGCGCAATGCTTGACGTCGCGGGTCATGACATCACTGGCGGTCATCACCAGGCAATCCGCACCGCGCCGCGCGATTTCACGCACGACGTCGCGTTCCGAGACGATCCCGTCGACGGTTTCCCCGTCTTGCGAGACGATCACCGCACCGATGCGTTTCGAAGAAAGCGTGGCAATCACCTCGCTCAGCTTCATGTCGGGGGCGACGGTGAAAACTTCCATCTCGCCCTTGTTCTTGAGAATCTGCATAACCTGCATCGGCGTCTCCTTGAAAAACGTCGTCTAAACCTAAGCGTCCCACTGCTTTCATAGATTTGTCAACGGCTTTGCGGTTCACGGGGCCGCCAGTTATGTTTCAACCGCAGCGTGTTCGAGCCGCGCAACCTCGTCGCGAAGCCCCTGCCCCAGCGCCTCGGCGAAGCGCGTCAGGCGCTCGGATCGGCGGTCATCGGCGTGGCGGATCAACCAAAAGGCGCGATTGAGCCGGATCTCGTCGCCCAGCACACGTTGCACGCCGGGGGCGAAGGGGATCGCGAAGTCGTGGACGATGCCCACGCCCGCGCCCGCCTCGATCATTCGGGTCTGCACGGCCGCTGAATTCGAGGCGAGCCCCATCACCTCGGCCTCGGTCTCGGCGAAGTAATCCAGCTCCTTGTCGAAGATCATGTCGGGAATATAGCCGATCATCCGGTGATGACGCAGATCCTCCTTGCAGGTGATCGGCGGCGCCTTCGCGAGATAGTCGCGATGGGCGGCAAGGCTAAGGTGGTAATCGCTCAGCTTCTGGACGGTCAGGCGGCCTGCGGTCGGGCGCGAGACCGCGATCGCCATATCCGCCTCGCGTTTCGAGAGGTTGAAAACGCGAGGCAGGGCGACGACCTGGATCTCCAGCCCGGGATTGTCTTCGGCGATCTTCGCGCAGACCTGTGGCAGAAGGTAATTCGCGCAGCCATCGGGCGCACCGATCCGCAACTGCCCCGTCAACTGGCCCGCGATGCCGGACAGTTCCTCATCGGCACCCGCGAAGACCTGCTCCGCCGCCTCGGCATGCGGCAGGAGCCGATCGCCCGACTCGGAGAGCGCATAGCCCTGTGGCGATTTCACGAAGAGCTTCGCCCCCACCCCTTCTTCGAGCCGCGCGATGCGCCGCCCCACGGTGGCCGCGTCCAGCTTCAACCGCCGCCCGGCGCCCGACAGGCTCTCGGCCCGTGCGACGGCAAGGAAAATCCGCAGGTCGTCCCAGTCCATATCGCGTCCCTCTTTGCAAAAATGCAAAACGCTTTTGAACTACTTCCTCTTTTATGCTCAATTTCGCAAGGCTAGAGTGCGCCCAAGCCAAGATTATCTGTAGGAGGAGCGTCTCATGGAAGAAATCGGTCACTGGATCAACGGCAAGCGCGTTGCGGGCTCTTCGGGCCGCTTCGGCGAAGTCTTCAACCCCGCCACTGGCGAGCAGATCGCCAAGGTCGCGCTGGCCACCCCGGCCGAGCTGGATGCCGCAATCGCGGACGCCGCGAAAGCGCAGCTGGAATGGCAGAAGGTCAACCCGCAGCGCCGCGCCCGCGTGATGATGAAATTCGGTCAGCTGATCGAGCGCGACATGGACAAGCTCGCCGAGGCTCTGTCGAAAGAGCACGGCAAGACCATCCCCGACGCGAAGGGCGACGTGCAGCGTGGCCTCGAAGTGATCGAGGTCTGCATGGGCGCACCGGCGATGCTCAAGGGCGAGTACACGGGCGACGCGGGCCCCGGTATCGACCTCTACTCGATGCGCCAGCCGCTGGGCGTCGTGGCCGGCATCACGCCGTTCAACTTCCCCGCCATGATCCCGCTGTGGAAAATGGGCCCGGCGCTTTCGGCCGGTAACGCGATGATCCTCAAGCCGTCCGAGCGCGTGCCGACTACCGCAATCATGCTTGCGGAACTGGCGCAGGAAGCCGGTCTTCCCGACGGCGTGCTGCAGGTCGTCAACGGCGACAAAGAAGCCGTGGACACGATCCTCGATCACGAGACGATCCAGGGCGTGGGCTTCGTGGGTTCGACCCCGATCGCGCAATACATCTACGGTCGTGCAGCAACCAACGGCAAGCGCGCGCAGTGCTTCGGCGGCGCGAAGAACCACATGATCATCATGCCCGACGCGGACATGGACAAGGCTGCCGACGCGCTGATCGGCGCGGGCTATGGCGCCGCTGGCGAGCGCTGCATGGCGATCTCGGTTGCGGTTCCGGTGGGCGACGGCACGGCGGATGCGCTGGTCGAGCGTCTCGTGCCGAAGATCGAGAAGCTGAAAGTCGGCCCCTACACCGGTGGCGACGACGTGGATTACGGCCCCGTCATCACCAAGCAGGCGCAGGAGCGGATCAAGTCGCTCATCAATTCGGGTGTCGATCAGGGTGCGAACCTTGTCGTCGACGGCCGCGACTTCTCGCTGCAGGGCTATGAGGACGGCTTCTTTGTCGGCCCGTCGCTCTTCGACAACGTCACTCCCGACATGGACATCTACAAAGAGGAAATCTTTGGCCCGGTCCTGTCGATGGTGCGCACGAAGTCCTATGACGAAGCGCTCGATCTGGTCATCGACAGCCCCTACGGCAACGGCACCGCGATCTACACCGCCGATGGCGATGTGGCACGCGACTTCGCGGCGAACGTCAATGTCGGCATGGTCGGCATCAACTTCCCGATCCCCGTTCCGCTGAGCTACTACACCTTCGGCGGCTGGAAGAAGTCGGCCTTCGGCGACCTTAACCAGTACGGTCCCGACGCCTTCCGCTTCTACACCAAGACCAAGACCGTTACGGCGCGCTGGTTCTCGGGCATCAAGGACGAAGGCGCGGCGCTGAACTTCAAGGCGCTCGACTGATCTTTCGGCGGGGCGGTTTGCGAACCGCCCTACCCCACAGATAGGAAAACGCCCCGCCGATGGACGGGGCGTTTTTTCATGGGATCTGTCGGTGCAGATCAGTCGATGTCCCAGTCATCCTCATGCGAGACGCCGCCCAAGGCCAGCCAATCCGCGCGCACCCGCGCCACACGGCTGTCGCCCCAAGTGCGGAAGACGATCACGAACCCCTCGGGCGTGACGCCGTCGCTGGAGATATCCATCCGCGAATTGTGCTTACCGTCCACGTCCCACATCGACAGCGAGACCTGCACCATCGGCGTCGCGCGGAACGGCTCGGGGAAGGCAACCTTCTTGCGTAACTCGCGCGGCCCCTCGCCCGTCCACATGGCGCCGCCATCCTGATAGTCGGAGAACAGCACGAGCGAGCCGCGTTGCATCCCCAGACGGTGGCTTTCGATCGTGATCATCGCGAGAGGGCCTCTTTCTTTCAACCTGAGGCAGAGCTTACCGCAACTGCGGACAATAAAAAGCCCCGGAAAATCCGGGGCTTCCTAAATCTTTTCGCAAGAGGTCTCAGCTCAGCATATGCGAGCCGAGGGCCTCCATGTCAGCCAGCAGCTTCGCGGTCATGTCTGCCACCGAAGGATGCGCCTCGTCATGGACGCGGCGGGCTTCCTCGATCAGGCGATCGTGGACTTCCTTGGTGAACTCTTCCGCGGGCAGCGAACGCTCGGCCAGAACCGTGATCCCCTCGGGGGTGATCTCGGCGAAGCCACCCGTCACCGCGTAGCTCTGGGTTTCCGACCGCGTCACCATCGTCAGCTTGCCGGGACGCAGCGTGGTCAGCATCGGCGCGTGGCCGGGCATGACCGTGAGGTCACCATCCGCACCAGGCACCATGACCTCGACCGCCGCCTCTTCCGAGGCCAGCTTGCGCTCGGGCGCAACGAGATCGAATTGCATCGTGTCGGCCATAATGCCTCCTTACGCCGCAGCGGCGAGTTTCTCGGCTTTCGCTTTCACGTCCTCGATGCCGCCAACCATGTAGAAGGCTGCTTCGGGCAGGTGATCGTATTCGCCTGCAACAACCGCCTTGAACGACTCGATGGTGTCTTCGAGCGGAACCTGAACGCCGTCCGAACCGGTGAACACTTTCGCAACGTCGAAGGGCTGCGAGAGGAAACGCTGGATCTTACGGGCACGAGCCACGGTCAGCTTATCCTCTTCGGACAGTTCGTCCATACCGAGGATGGCGATGATGTCCTGCAGAGCCTTGTAGCGCTGGAGGATCTCCTGCACCTGACGGGCGACCTTGTAGTGCTCTTCGCCGACGATGCCCGGATCGAGGATACGCGAGGACGAGTCCAGCGGGTCCACAGCCGGGTAGATGCCGAGTTCCGAGATCGCACGCGACAGAACGGTCGTGGCGTCGAGGTGGGCGAAGGTGGTGGCCGGAGCCGGGTCGGTAAGGTCATCCGCGGGCACGTAGACGGCCTGGATCGAGGTAATCGAGCCGGCTTTCGTCGAGGTGATACGCTCCTGCATCGCGCCCATGTCGGTGGCCAGCGTCGGCTGGTAGCCCACTGCCGAGGGGATACGGCCCAGAAGTGCGGACACCTCGGAACCCGCCTGCGTGAAGCGGAAGATGTTGTCCACGAAGAACAGAACGTCGGTGCCCGACTGGTCGCGGAACTGCTCTGCCAGGGTCAGGCCGGTCAAAGCGACACGCGCACGCGCACCCGGAGGCTCGTTCATCTGGCCGTAGACCAGAGCCACCTGCGAGCTCGACAGATCGTCGGGCTTGATGACGTTGGATTCGATCATCTCGTGGTAGAGGTCGTTCCCTTCACGGGTCCGCTCGCCCACACCGGCGAACACGGAGTAGCCCGAGTGCACCTTCGCGATGTTGTTGATCAGCTCCATGATCAGAACGGTCTTGCCGACGCCAGCGCCGCCGAACAGGCCGATCTTACCACCCTTGGAGTAGGGTGCGAGCAGGTCGATGACCTTGATGCCGGTCACGAGGATTTCCGAGGCGGTCGCCTGGCTCTCGAAGTTCGGCGCGGGCTGGTGGATGGCGCGGGTTTCTTCCGCTTCCACGGGGCCCTTCTCGTCCACAGGCTCGCCGATCACGTTCAGGATGCGGCCGAGGGTCGCGTTGCCGACCGGCACCGAGATCGGCTTGCCGGTGTCTTTCACGCCGGCGCCGCGCACGAGACCTTCGGTCGCGTCCATTGCGATGGTGCGCACCGAGTTTTCGCCGAGGTGCTGAGCCACTTCGAGGACGAGGCGCTTGCCGTTGTTCTCGGTTTCCAGCGCGTTGAGGATCGCAGGCAGCTCGCCGTCGAACTGCACGTCGACGACGGCGCCGATGACCTGGGTCACTTTACCATTGCTTGCCATGTCTGTCTTTCTCCGGTTCCGTCAGAGCGCCTCGGCGCCCGAAATGATTTCGATGAGTTCCTTGGTGATCGCGGCCTGGCGCGTGCGGTTGTATTCGATCGTCAGCTTGTCGATCATATCGCCCGCATTGCGCGTCGCAGAGTCCATCGCTGACATCCGCGCACCTTGTTCCGAGGCACCGTTTTCCAGCAGAGCCGTGAAGATCTGCGTGGCGACCCCGCGCGGCAGCAGATCCTCGAGGATTTGCGTCTCGCTGGGTTCGTAGTCGTAATTGACGCTCGGCGTTTCTTCGCCCTCTTCCGGTTCATAGGAAGCGGGGATGATCTGCTTCGCGGTCGGGCGCTGCGCGATCACGCTCTCGAAGATCGAGAAGAAGATCGTCGCGACGTCGAACTCGCCATTGTCGAAGCGACCGATCAGGTCGCGGGCGATCTTCTGCGCGTCGTCATAGCTCAGGCGCTTGACGTCGCTCAGATCGACGTGGCCGATGAAGTACTCGCCGTATTCACGGCGCAGCGCATCGCGGCCTTTCTTGCCGACGGTGAGAATCTTCACCTCTTTGCCCTCGGCCAGCAGCTTGTCAGCCGTCTGGCGCGCGAGCTTCGCAATATTGGCGTTGAAGCCACCGCACAGGCCGCGTTCGGCGGTCATGACCACCAGAAGCTGCACCTTGTCCGAGCCGGTCCCCGAGAGCAGGCGCGGCGCATTGTCCGATCCCTGCACCGAGCCCGCGAGCCCGGCCATCACGGCATGCATCCGTTCGGCATAGGGGCGCGCGGCCTCCGCCGCCTCTTGGGCGCGGCGGAGTTTCGCGGCGGCGACCATTTGCATCGCCTTGGTGATCTTCCGCGTGTTCTTGACGCTTCCGATCCGGTTTTTAAGGTCCTTAAGGCTGGGCATGTCCCTGTCCTTTCAGGCCAATCACGCGTAGGTCTTGGCGAATTCGTCGATAGCGGCTTTCAGCTTGTCGGCCGCGTCACCCTTGATCTTCGGATCCTCGTTCGTGAGCCAGTCGAGGATGTCCTTGCGCGAGTTGCGCAGGTAATCCAGCAGACCTTGTTCGAACTTGCCGACCTCGGAGACCGGGATGCTATCGAGGAAGCCGTTGGTGCCGGCGAAGATGACGGCCACGATTTCCGCATTGGTGAGCGGCGAATACTGCGGCTGCTTCATCAGCTCGGTCAGGCGCGCACCGCGGTTCAGCAGCTTCTGGGTTGCGGCGTCGAGATCCGAGCCGAACTGAGCGAAGGCCGCCATTTCGCGATACTGTGCCAGTTCCAGCTTAACCGGGCCTGCCACGGTCTTCATCGAGTTCGTCTGAGCCGACGAGCCAACGCGCGACACCGACAGACCGGTGTTCACGGCGGGACGGATACCTTGGTAGAACAGTTCCGTCTCGAGGAAGATCTGACCGTCGGTGATCGAGATCACGTTGGTCGGGATGAAGGCCGACACGTCGCCGCCCTGGGTTTCGATGACCGGCAGAGCGGTCAGCGAACCGGCGCCGAAGTCTTCGTTCAGCTTCGCCGAACGCTCCAGCAGGCGGGAGTGCAGGTAGAACACGTCGCCCGGATATGCTTCGCGGCCCGGCGGGCGACGCAGCAGCAGCGACATCTGGCGATAGGCGACAGCCTGCTTCGAGAGGTCATCATAGATGATCAGCGCGTGCATGCCGTTGTCGCGGAAGTATTCCGCCATCGCGGTCGCGGTGTAGGGCGCGAGGTACTGCATCGGCGCGGGGTCCGACGCGGTCGCGGCGATCACGGTGGTGTATTCGATCGCACCGGTCTCTTCGAGCTTCTTCACCAGCTGCGCCACGGTCGAGCGCTTCTGGCCGATCGCGACGTAGAAGCAGTGCAGCTTGTTGGACGGATCGGCGTCGTTATACGACTTCTGGTTCAGAATGGTGTCGAGCGCGATTGCGGTCTTACCGGTCTGACGGTCGCCAATGATCAGCTCGCGCTGGCCACGGCCGATCGGGATCATCGCGTCAACCGACTTGAGGCCGGTCGCCATCGGCTCGTGAACCGATTTACGCGGGATGATGCCCGGAGCTTTCACGTCGGCGACGCGACGCTCTTTCGCTTCGATGGCGCCTTTGCCGTCGAGCGCGTTGCCGAGACCGTCGACCACGCGGCCGAGCAGCGCTTCACCGACCGGCACGTCCACGATGGAGTTCGTGCGCTTGACGGTGTCGCCTTCTTTAATGTCCTGGTCCGAACCGAAGATCACGACACCGACGTTGTCGGTCTCGAGGTTCAGTGCCATCCCGCGGATACCACCGGGGAATTCAACCATCTCACCGGCCTGGACGTTGTCGAGCCCGTAGACGCGCGCGATACCGTCGCCAACCGACAGCACGCGACCGACTTCGGCCACTTGGGCGTCCTGCCCGAAATTCTTGATCTGCTCCTTGAGGATCGCAGAAATCTCAGCTGCTTGGATGCCCATTTATCCGACCTCTTTCATGGCGTTCTTGAGAGAAGCGAGCTTCGAACGGATCGACGTGTCGACCATGCGCGAGCCCAGCTTTACGATCATGCCACCGATGAGGCTTTCATCGACGGCGGTGTTCAGTTTGACGGTCTTGCCCGTCTGGTTCTTCAGCACTTCGGCGAGCTTCTTGGCCTGTGCGGCGCTGAGCTTGCTGGCCGAGGTGACATCTGCGGTCACTTCGCCCTTCTCGTCCGCGATCAGATCCGACAGCGCCTTGAGCAGCTGCGGCAGCACGAAGAGACGACGCTTGGCGCCCATCAGCTGCAGGCCGTTCTTCATCGGGTCCGACAGACCCATCTTGGCTGCCAGAGCGCCGATTGCAGCTGCCTGCTGGTCGCGCGTGTAGACCGGCGATGCAATCACCTCACGCAGCTCGTCAGAGCCAGCCAGCGCCTCCGACAGCGCGGAGACATCGGCTTCGAGCGCGGCGAGGGCATTTGCTTCGCGCGAGAGTTCAAAAATGGCCAGCGCATAGCGGCCGGCGATGCTTGCGGAAATCGAAGCTGGTTCGGACACGTCCACCCTTCCGATGCGTTTTGCCCCGACCCGGAACAGGCCATGGGGCGCTCCCCCGGCGCGCTTGAGACATGCCCTCCGCGCCGCTTATCGGGGAGGTCACTAGCAGAGCAATCCCCCCCTCGCAACCATCTTGAGCACGAGAATGTGAGCAGAAGGCCTCCAATCTGCCCTTCGTCGCGGGAAGGTGACAGGGAGGGGAGGATTTTGTGGGCGCTAACAGGAATTTGGACCGGTTGATCACGGAATGCCGCGCGGGGGTGATTCACCTCAATACGCGTTGGCGGTCCGATAATTATTCGCCGCCCGCGACGGAACGCAGGAGAGTTGCGCTAAGCGCGGTACGCGAACGTGATTGTTGCGTGGCGACGATCTGACGCGCATGCGGAATTACTTCGGCCTCAGGCCGGGTCCGTCGCCGGTTTTACCGCCCCTTCGAGAATCGACAGCGGTTTGCGGACCCGCGCGCCCAGGCCGGAATCATGGCGCGCATGGACCTGCTTGGAGACTTCGAGCATCACCACGCCCGCCGCCAGCACGCCCGCTGCCTTGGTGCCCAGCCGTTCCCACATCGCAGCAGAGCGCAACCAGAAGCGGCGATGGCTCGGCGGGATATAGAGCGCACCGGTATGGCGCTCGGGCACGAAGCCGGACCGGCGCGCGAGCTGATCGAGCTGCCCCAGCGTGTAGGGCTTGCCGAAGCCGAAGGGCGTGGTTTCGCGCGGCGCCCAGAGCCCGGCTCGGTTCGGCACGATGAACAGCGCCCTGCCCCCCGGCCCCAGCACCCGCCAGCATTCCTGCATCAAGGCTTCGGAATTGTCGGAGGTCTCGAGCCCATGCATCACGATCAACCGATCCACCCGGCCCGTCTCGAGCGGCCAGCGTGCCTCGTCGCACAGGACCGAGACATTGGGCATCCCCGCAGGCCAGGGCATCACGCCCTGCTCGGCCGGCATCAACCCGATCACCCGGCGCGCGGGCTCAAGGTAGGGACGCAACAGCGGCACCGCGAAGCCGTAGCCCGCCACCGTCTGCCCCGCCATCTGCGGCCCCGTCGCGGGCCACATGGAAACAACCCGATCTCGGATTGCCCGCTGCGCCGCACGGCCTAGCTGAGTTCGGTAGTAGAAATTCCGCAGGTCGAGTACGTCGAGATGCATTGCGCCTTTCGCTTCCTTCGGCTTAGCTATGTGCCAAGATAATCAAAGCGGTAGAAAACACCATGGCCGTTGAGCTTCTCATCATTCCCTGTCTCGCCGACAACTATGCTTATGTCGTGCACGAGGCGGCGACGGACACAACCACCGTGATCGACGTTCCCGAAGCGCCGCCCGTTCTGAAGGCGCTGAACGAACGGGGCTGGAAAGCAAACCTGATTCTGCTGACGCATCATCACGCCGATCACATCGATGGCGTTCAGGCATTGTCAGCGGCGACGGGGGCGAAAATCGTGGGGGCCAAGGCGGATGCGCATCGTCTGCCCAAGCTCGATCAGGAGGTCAGCCCCGGCGAAAAGCTCGCGATCGGGATGGAGCATGTCGAGGTTCTGCCCGCCGATGGGCATACGGTCGGCCATATCGCCTATTACTTCCCCGAGGGCGGTCTGCTGTTTTCCGGCGACAGCCTGATGAGCTGGGGCTGCGGACGTCTCTTCGAGGGCTCGGCGCAGCAGATGTACGATACGTTGTCGCGGTTTAGCGAGTTGCCCGACGAGACGTTGGTCTGTTCGGGGCATGAATATACTGAGGCAAATGGTCGCTTCGCGCTCTCGATCGAACCGGAGAACCCGGATCTCCTGGCCCGGATGGAGAATGTCCGCGCCATTCGCGCTCAGGCCCGCCCCACCGTTCCGGTCGAACTGGGTCTGGAGAAAGCGACCAACCCGTTCCTGCGCGGCGACGATCCGAAACTGCGCGCGGCGCTCGGCCTGCCCGAAAGCGCGACGCCGGTCGAGGTCTTCACCGAAGCGCGCGCCCGCAAGGACCGGTTCTAGGCCTCACCGCCGCGCGTCGCGCAACACGCTCAAAGCCAACGCGGCGAGCACCGTCCCCATCGCCCAGCGTTGCACCCGCATCCAGAGCGGGCGCGTCGCGAGGAAACGGGCCATTGCGCCTGCGCCCAGCACGATCGCGGCGTTGACGCTCACCGAAATAACGATCTGCACCGCGCCAAGCGCCAGTGACTGCGCCAGCACCGATCCCGCCGCGGGCTCGATGAATTGCGGCAGCAGCGACAGATACATCACCACGATCTTCGGATTGAGCAGGTTGGTGACAAACCCCATCACGAACAGCTTGCGCGGCCCGTCGATCGGCAACTCGCGGGTCTCGAAGGCCGAGCGCCCGCCCGGTCGCACCGCCTGCCATGCCAGCCAGAGCAGATAGAGCGCCCCGGCAATCCTCAGCGCGTCATAGGCATAGGGCACGGCGAGCACGATCGCAGTGATCCCGAAGGCCGCACAGAGCATGTAGAAGACGAAACCCAGCGCCACCCCGCCCAGCGAGATCAGCCCGGCGCGCCGCCCCTGACAGATCGTGCGCGAGACCAGATAGATCATGTTCGGACCGGGGCTCAGCACCATGGCGAGCGCCACGGCACCGAAGGCGAGGAGATGGGACAGGTCGGGCATCGCGGGGCTTTCCTAGAGGTCCGGGCAGATTAGCGCGCGCGCTGCCCGCCGCAAGCCAGCGCTTAGTCGAGCTTCGCGAAAGCGGCCTCGAGATGGGGCGCATATTTCTCCCATGCCTGCGAGCTGCCCCTGTAGATCGGCTTGCGCACCTGCGTGTTCGACGTGGTCGCAACCGTGCGGGCGTTGTCCTGAGGGCGCAGGCAGGCATCCTCCCAAGGCAGCCCGAGCGCTTCGATCAACGCACGGCTGCGCGCCTCGGGGTCTTCCGTCAGCGCCTCGTAGTCGCAATCGACGATCGTGCCGGGCTGCGTCGCCCAATGCGCCATCAGATCGCGATAGAGCCCGTGATAGGCTACGAGATCGTCCAGATCATGCGCGTAGCCATTCCCCGCGCTGGAAAAGAAGTTGCGATAGATCGACCAGAGCGTCGCGCGCGGATCACGATGGACATGGACGAACAGCGCGCGCGGAAACAGCGCCCGGATCGCGCCGATCCAGCGGAAATTGAGCGGCATCTTGTCGGTCACGAAGGGTTCGCCATCGGCCAGCCCGGCAAGCGTCTCGTAATAGGCGGCGCGAATGCGCCCCGCCTCTCGAGTCAGAGCCTCCGGGTCGCTCCAGTCGAGCGCGCTCATCTCGCGATCCAGCGTGGCGATCTCATCACCGGGCGCGACCTGACTGTGCTGGGTGACGATCTGCTCGACCAGCGTCGTACCCGAACGCGGCAGGCCCAGCAGGAAGATCGGCACCGGAGCAGCCCGGTCGGCCTCGGTCTCGGGGATCGGCGGATGAGGCGTGTCAAAACGCCTGCGCAGCTGCGAAAAGAGCTTGCGATCCTGTGCGATACCGTAGCCTAGCTCTGCTTTGCGGCTTGCATTGGCCGAACGCCAGAGCGCGAAGGCCCGGTCCGTGCTGCCCACATCATGCAGCGCCTTAGCGAGAGCAAATTCGAGCAACATCTGATCATGCGCCGATTGCCCCTGCGCCGCGACCTGCGCCTCAAGTTGCTCCAGCAGCGGGTCATCTGGCGCGAAACGATGCAGGCGCGAGAGGTTCCACCAGGCCTCGGCATACCTCGGGTCAGCGGCCAGCGCCGCCTCGAACCGCACCTGCGCCCCGACCATGTCGCCTTCGGCAAGCAGTATATTACCAAGATTGTTCAGCGCAAAAACATGGCTCGGATCGATCGACAGGCCCTTTTCCAAGCGGGCTCGCGCCTCGGCGAAATCGCCCTGTGACCGCATCAGATTGCCGAGATTGTTGAGTATATTCACATCGCTCGAGGTCGCTTCCACCGCGGCCTCGAAGCATTTGCGCGCTTCGGTATGCCGCCCGAGCGCGAGCAGAGCATTCCCCTCATTGTTCAGCGCGACCGGATCGCCCGGACGCAGCGCCAACACGCGCTCGAACTCGGCGATTGCCTGTTCGTGCTCGCCCAGTTCCATCAGCTCATTGCCCAGATTGCCGTGCGTGTCGGCGTGATCAGGACGCAAGGCGATCAGGCGGCGATAGGTCCCGGCCGCCCCGGCGTGGTCCCCCAGCGCCCCCTGCCCCGCCGCGCGGAATTCGAGCAACAGTATGGTGTCAGGATGGATCCGCAGCGCGCGGTTCGCCTGGTCGACCAGCTCGCGATTGCGCCCAGTCTGCATCAGCCCCATCAACTGCTGAACCAGCGCGCGCGGCGGCCCCGCAGCGGGTCTCGCCTTACTGGCCTGCTCCAGCGCCTCAAGCCCCGCTTTCGCGCGCTTGTTGCCGGGAAAGCGCCCGAGCACTTCGCGGTAAAGCGCCTCGGCCTGCGCAATTTCCCCGCGCTTCGCGTGACCACGCGCAGCAAGCAGCATCTTCTCGACGGACACGGCCATTGGCATTCACTCGCAAAATCGCCCACCCGAACATCGCGAGCGCCACGCCATCACGAGCACGGCAGAGGACCTACCGCAGCGCACTCGCAAGGGGCACCTAAGGAAAGAAAACGAGACCGCTCGGGAATCGGGGGAGGCTTACCTAAGGACACTCACAATTTAGTGAGCCTCCCGGAAGGCGCAACCCCACGGCTCAATCGAGCTTCGCGAACGCCGACTCCAGATAGGGCGCGTATTTCTCCCAAGCCTGCGAGCTGCCCTTGTAGATCGGCTTGACCACCTGATCGCGCGAGGCGGTGCGCGCGATGCGCTTGTTGTCCTGCGGACGCAGGCAAGCCTCGTCGAAGGGCAATTCGAGATAATCGATCAGCGCGCGGATTTCCGTCTCCGGGTTCTCCACGAGCTGTTCGTAGTTCAGATCGTAGATCGTCTCGCCGAAGAGCGTTTTCCAATGCGCGGAAAGGTCCTGATGCAGTGCCCGATAGTCCACGAGATCGTCGAGGCTATGGGCGTAGGCATTGCCGTCGGACGCGAAATTCAACCGGTAGATCGACCAGATCACGGCGCGCGGGTCGCGTTGCAGATGAACGATCTTGGCGTCAGGGAATAGCGCGCGAATTGGTCCGACCCAGCGGAAGTTTAGTGGCATCTTGTCGGTCACGAAGGGCGCGCCGTTGGCATGCGCGCGCAGCGCCTCACGATATTCTGCGCGGATTTCGTCCGCCTTTGCACGGAAGTCCTCAGAGTTCGTCCAGTCAAGTCTGGACATCGCACCGCCCAGTTCAGTCATTTCACCGCCCGGCGCGACCATCGGATGAGCGCTCACAATCTGTTCGGTCAGGGTCGTGCCGGAGCGCGGCAGGCCGACGATGAAGATCGGCGCGGGGCCATCTTGCGGCACCTCGGGGATAGCTGGGGGCGCGGTCGGGAAGGCCTGCTTGATTTGCGCGAACAGCGTCTCGTCCTGCTCGATCGTGTAGCCCAGCAGATTTTTGCGCCGCGCGTTGCCGCGCGCGTAGAAAGCAAAAGATTTTTCGGTATTGCCGATATCCTCGTAGGCTTTTCCGAGCGCAAATTCGAGCTTAACCCGTAGCCTATCGTGATGCTCCGGCGCCTCGAGCAGGGCTTCAAGACGCGCGACGATAGGGGCGCCTTCGGAAATACGCGTCGTCATGATCAGGGAAGCGATCGTCTCGACATCATCCGGATTGATCGCAAGCGAGCGCTTGTAATAGTCAACCGCGCCGGGCTTGTCGCCATGCTCATGTCGCACATCGCCCATCGTCTTCAGAGCCCGATAATTGTCGGGCAATTTCCTGAGCACTTCGGACAGATGGCGTTCCGCTTCCTGCGTCTTCTTGCTCAGGACCAAAACGTTGGCGAGGTTAAGCTCCGCCTCGACGAAATCGGGCGCGGCCTCGTGAGCGGCGCGATACATCTCGAGTGACTCTTGTTGCTCCCCAGCGCGGCGCTTGGCATTGCCGATATTGTTTAGCGCAACCGCGTCGCCGGGGCGCAATTCGAGCACACGCTCAAACTCGGCTACGGCCTCGTCGTCGCGGTTCAGCGCCATCAATTCGTTGCCGTAGCTGCCATGCGCGTCGGGCGCGTCGGGGAACATGCCCACCAGTTCGCGATAAAGCGCCGCCGCGCCCTCATGATCGCCCAGAGCCGAGAGCGCCGCTGCACGGACCTCCATCGCGACCGGTGCACGCGGGAATTGCTTGAGGACGCGAGCTGCAGCCTCGGCGGCCTCGCGATCACGGCCCGACTTCTTCAGCCCGAAGAGCTGATCGATCACCGGGCGCGGCGGGTTCATCGGGCGGGTCGCGCGCGACTGCGCGATCTCGGCCAGCCCGGCCTGCGCTCGCTTGTTGCCGGGAAACCTTGCCAGCACCTCGCGATAAAGCGCCTCGGCCTCGGCGTAGGCTCCGCTTTTCGCGTGCGTCTTCGCCGCGCGCAACGTCTTGTCTATCGGTCCGGCCATCGCGCTCTCCCCGTTTTCGTCCCGCCTGAGAATTCGCGTGCGACCATAGACGCGCCGCGCGTGAAGGCAAGACGTCAGACGCCCATCGTCACCCCCCGCGCTTGCATCCGCGCGTGCCAGGCGCGATACCTGACGCAAGTTAACCCCAGCGAACCGATGCCGATCTCACACCTGCCCAAGAATGTCCGCCGCCAGTTGCGCCGCTTTGGTCCCTCCATGGGGCGCAGGCCCGCGGTCGACATTCTGCGCGGCGCGGTGGGCGCGGGCGTGGCGATCCTCGCCGTGACCTTCCTTGTGGCCACCCTGCCCCATTCGCGACAGGCCGGGATCTACCTCGTCTCCAGCTTCGCCTCGATGGCGGTGCTGTTGTTCGTTTTGCCGAATTCGCCTCTGGCGCAGCCCTGGTCCGCGATGATGGGGATGATGATCTCCGCCGTGGTGCCGGTCGCGGTGCTGATGGTGACGCCGCCGCCCTATGCGGACGGGCTCGCGGTGGGCGGGTCGATTGCGGCGATGATGGCCGCGCGCGCGCTGCATCCGCCCGCGGCCGGGATTGCGCTGCTGGTAGTTTTGGAACACGAGGCGGGACGTCGGCTCGGCTTCGATTTCGCAATCTTCCCGATCGCGGTGATGACCGTGCTGATGATCGGGTTCGCGATGATCTGGAACCGGCTGTTCGGTATCTCCTATCCGACGCGCCCGCTCGCCTATCACCCGGCCCATGTTGGACGCGCCCGCGGCCCGGCCCGCTCGCTGAGCCAGCGCGACCTGTCGAACCTGCTGGTCGAGTTCAACCAATCGGCCAATATGGACCCGGCCGATCTGGCGCGGCTGATGGCGGTGGCCGAACACCGCGCCGCCGAGTCCCTTCTCGCCGATACGCATGTGCGCGATCTGATGACGCAGAACCCCGTCACCGTCAGCCCCGAAGCGCCGCTGTCTGAGATCGTGCGCAAGATGACCGCGCTCAACGTGCACACGCTGCCGGTGGTCGACAATTCCGGCTATTACCTCGGCGTGGTCGATCAGCACGACGCACTGGAGGAACTGTTCAAGGAATTCGACATCCTGCGCCGCCCGCTGCGGTTCCGCGCGGCGCCCCCTGAGGCCGAGGTCCGCGCGATCTTCCATACCGATATCGAGACCGTCGAGGGCGACACGCCGGTGGGCGAATTGCTCGAACGGCTGGCCCGGCGCGAGGCGCGCGTCGTGCCCGTGACCGAAAGCGGACGGCTCGTGGGTATTCTGACCCGAACCGACATCATGGCGCTGCTGCTGGAACATTCGCCCGCAGCCCATACCGAGGCGGAGCTCGACGAGGAAGTCTACGATGAGGATGATGACGGGGAGCCCGCCGAGGCGGCCTCGCCCAAGACGAAGCCCGCGGCGCGCGTCGAAGACACGCCTGAGCGCGGGGGCAACACCGACCCTGAAGAGGCCGAACTGGCGGCGGAACTGCACCAAAGCACCGCGCGCCGTCCGCCGGTCTATGAGGATACGCAATACGACACCGCTGAAAGCCGCGGCGAGTCGCCCAAGTAACCGGCAATACGCTTGAACGCGCGAAAACCCTCCCCATATGGGAGAGGTCACACGCAACCCCCCAAGATATTGCGCGCCTCATCGGTATCCCTGCACCGTCGCGCCCGTTAAATGACCGTTTTTTCCGCACGAATCGGAGTCCGGTCGGATTTTGGGCATGAAAAGACTTGAAGCGCGGCGATTTCCACCGAACTTTAATCTTATAGGGCAACACTAGGCTGGGTATCCTCCCGCGCCGCCCTCCGAGGAAAGGAGCAGATAATGCCGTCGTTTTCCAATACGCTCGAACAGGCAATCCACGGGGCGCTGGCGCTCGCCAATGCCCGAAAGCATGAACTCGCGACGCTAGAACACCTGCTCCTCGCCTTGATCGACGAGCCGGACGCCGCGCGGGTGATGAAGGCCTGCGCCGTCGATACCGACGAATTGCGCCAGACCTTGGTGGAGTTCATCGACGATGAGCTGTCCACCCTCGTGACCGAAATCGAAGGCTCGGAAGCCGTGCCGACCGCCGCCTTCCAGCGCGTGATCCAGCGCGCGGCCATCCATGTCCAAAGCTCGGGCCGCTCGGAAGTGACCGGGGCCAATGTGCTCGTCGCGATCTTCGCGGAACGCGAAAGCAACGCCGCCTACTTCCTGCAAGAGCAGGACATGACCCGCTACGACGCGGTGAACTTCATCGCGCATGGCGTGGCGAAAGACCCCGAGTTCGGCGAGACCCGCCCGGTGTCGGGGGCCGAGGAAGAAGCCAAGGCCGAAGGCGCGACCCAGGCCGAAGCCAAGGATTCCGCGCTCGAGAAATACTGCGTGAACCTCAACGCGAAATCCGAGAAGGGCGATGTCGACCCGCTGATCGGGCGCGAGCATGAGGTCGAGCGCTGCATTCAGGTGCTCTGCCGCCGCCGCAAGAACAACCCGCTTCTGGTGGGCGATCCCGGCGTCGGTAAAACCGCCATTGCCGAGGGTCTGGCGCGCAAAATCATCGAGGGCGATGTGCCGGATGTTCTGCGCGACAATATTATTTACTCGCTGGAT
>MDSW01090011.1_pt1 | contig 25648 bp, 24 predicted proteins | sample 811171 | NCBI WGS metagenome assembly MDSW01 (sample SAMN05326641, study PRJNA326480) | marine metagenome | isolation source: seawater | place: Atlantic Ocean: North West | collected 2012 | reverse complement strand
CTTTCGGCCATGCTGTACTCGTCGTCGTCGCTGTTCGCTTCATATTCCGACTCTTCGGAGCTGCTGGCGGAGTAGTCCGAGTAGGAAGACGAACCGGAATCGTGTTCGATGGGACGGAGTCGGTCGCCCTCCACTTCCAAATCGACCTTGAGGTTCGTCACCGCGCGCAAAAGCGCTCCGAAATCGGTGTTTTTTCCGACGACAAAGTCCATCCACGATGCGAGGGTCGTCTCGGACGCGCGCATCCGGGGCTCTTCCTTCCGAGTGGGACCAGGAAGGGGCTCCGCGAGGCACACCGCAAGCTGGCCCATGTCGCACGCCCTGCGCTCCGCGCACTTTCGCACCTGCTCGTTCGTGATGCAGCATTCCCGGCGCCGCGTCAGCTGTGTGCGATCGGAGGCCGACATGTTCAGCAGCACCGACAGGTCGGCACAGATCGAAATGCGCCGATCAACTTCCGTCAGACGGTCGCGCACGGAAAAAAATCGGTGATGCGTCAAATCCAACCCGGGCATCCCCTTTTTTTTTTTGTTTTTTTTTGTACGTTTTCTTCCACCCACGAACCGCCGATCCTTGGGGCTTTTTTTTTTACTCGACCTGGCGGGCCTTTTTTGGTTTCGGAGTGGGACGGACGCACAAGTGCCAAGTGCGCGTTTGAGGCGCGGGTGGGCGCGAAAACAAAAACATGTTAGGACAAATCCGCCCCCACCCAACAAAAAAAAAAACAAAAAACAAAATGGTGAAAACGGGGTCTGCCGCTCGCGCCGCCACCTTCAAAAACGAACTTTGCAGCATTCGGTCCGTCGCACACGAGGACTTTGATGAGCTTCTCGTGACGTTTGAGGCCAACCCGTCCGGCACGGTCGACGACGACCATCTGGAGGAGGCCTTGCAGGAGATGAGCAAATTCTACTCGAGCAAGGAACGGGCCGCTCGTAAATTCTTCACCCGCATCGACTTCTGCGCATGGATCCCGTTGTGCAACCCGACCTATCTCTTCCGAGTGGCGCAGTTTTTCCAGACACACCGCGACGTCTTCCTGGCAGGGTGCTTGTGCACGGTGCTAATCACCGACAACCAGGCGCTGCGCAGCGTCGTCAACATGTTTCTGAAGTTTTACTCGAAGACGCGCCCCGTGTACATCGTCGATCCGAACTTTGACGTGCCCGAGGCGGTGCGCAAGGATTTCATGTCAAACGGATCTTGCTTCCGAGGCCTGGACATCAAGTGATCAGCGTGTTATAGGGTTATAACCCCCACCCACCCTCGCGCGCGCGCGCGCGCGCGCGAGGGCGCGTCTGCACCGGGAGGTCGTGTTTTTTTTATCGTTTGACCATACAAACAGACGTCCCGTTCGTAAATAAAAAAAGGCACACTTCATACACATCTCCATGGCGCCGCTGCAGATCAACAGCGCGAAGCGGTATTCGACCGCCACGTCCCACGAAGACCGCGTCGTGCAACTCACCGCAGGTGACCATGAACTGCTGGCCATCATCGACGGCCACGGCGGGACGAACGCCGCGGACCGCTGCGCGCAGCAGCTCGCGGCGGAGTACCGGGAGGCCCGGGCCGGGTACGATCCCCACGCTCTGCCCACGCGTCCGGAGCTCCAGCGACTGTTCGAACGGCTCCACGCGTGCTGCCTGGAGCTGCCCTGTCACAGCGGGGCCTGCCTGGCGGTGGCAGTCGTCAACTCGCGCACCGGGTGCTACGCCGTGGCCAATGCCGGCGACGCGCTGGCGCTGCACGTGACGGCGAGCTCGCATTTCTGGGCGAGCACGTCGCACCGGCTGCAGGACAACGCGCAGGAGCGCGAACGGGTGCACGTGCACGTTGCGCACGTCCGGGGCCAGACCGGTGACGAGGTCGCGGTGGGCCCGCCGCGCCTCTTCCCGGGCGGCCTGGCGTGCTCACGTGGAATCGGCGACGCCGACTGCCCACACGTCGTGTGCACGCCCGCGATCTGCTACGGGACGCTGGCGCCCACGCACGCGCTCGTGCTCGCGTCGGACGGGCTATGGGACCGGGTGACTCTGGGGCAAATCGTTCGCACGACCCGGAAGCGCCGCTGCGCGGAGAGCCTCGCAGACCTGCTCGGTCCAACGACCAGCCTGCGCGACGACGCGTCAGTGATCGTGGCCTCGTACCAGACTGCCTTGCGGCGGCGCGGGCTGGCCTCGCGACTGGGGTTCAGCGGCAGCGGGAGCGACGACGACCTGACGTCCACTCGACAACGGCCTCCCGTCGACTTTGACGACGACCTGCACGACCCGCCGTTGCCCGTGCGCACGTCCATCGCTGTCGACCTCGACGATGACCTGCCCTAAAAGGGCAGGTGGTGAGTGAGGGTGAGAAAAAAAAAAGAGACTCCGAGGCAGAGAGATTTTTTTTGGTATGCATACAAGCAGGTAGAGATACTTTCCCTGCACGTAAAAACAGACAATGCAGAAGTTAACAAGAGTTCATTTTGAATTCGCTTCAAATCGCGGAGAGGGTGTGCAAGCAGGAAAAGATATTCGAAGCCACCGATTGTTTGCCTCCTCCTCAAAAGCTTCTGCGGTTTCAAGCGACGGAGGAGGCAGTGAAAGAAAAGTTCGCCTGAGTGCCCATGATGTTGACAGCGTTCTCATCGTGATCGAGGGTGCCTACCCCAAGTTCGACACAGAGGCCTTCCAAACGACAATTTCGGATTCATTCATGTCCCAATTTGCATCTTTCAGGCCGAGAATCACTGTCCGACGGGGGGAAGAGATACCTGAAAATCAGGCGGTGACTCAAGGCAAATCAACGGTGTTTGTCACCTGCATTTCCGTGAACTGGTCAAGAAAAACCCAAGAAAAACTTCCAGATTTAAGCGATTTGATCAAGCGAATCGTGAAGAATGCAATCACGGGGCACTGGCCAAAAGCAGTGGTCGCAGACATCCACGTCGGTGTGCGTCTTATGGACACACATCCAATCCACGAGCTTCCTCACGCCATCGCAAGTGAACCCGCCCAAGAGGAAAAGGGTGTTGGAACCCTCCTGAATATTGAAGACATAGAACGATCTCAGCACAATTATCGGGTGCATTACCTAGAAGATGATGGCGACGACGAAGAAAAATTCTTGATCATTCGCGGTGGTGCGATCGTGCAACCAATAGGAGTCGTTGTCAGACAGACTTGGGCACCTGGGAAAAAAGAGCAAGAGGAAAAAAAACAGGGTTCAATTCAGATACAATTAGACGAACAGCAAAACGATGACATTTTATCCTTCCTCCATCGTTTAGTGTATGGCTCAGAAGAGGTTCCTCCAAAATTAGACTTGATTCCGGCTGACAGCAAGTCTAAGATGAGTCCTGCGGGAATCAGTGCACGAGTGGGCATCACCATCACTCGCATTGACAAACTAGATGCGAATGGCACAGTGTGCAATTATGAGTGGCCTCTGCCATATTTGCGTGTGCACTATCGGTCAGTTTCAGACGGAGAACTAGGTTCTTTTATCATTAGAGATTATAACAGAATTTTCGACGACGTCGATCGAAAAAGACGAAGATCAGAGCGCACCAGAAAACACATAGAGAGTGTCACAACCAAGTTTGAAAATTCAAAGTTCCTTCGCAAATTCTTCGAACGTGAGAGTGCATATGAGGATCGGGGTTTCTCTGTCAAAATGAGAGATGAATCTCCAAAATCCTGTGAAGTCGTGGCTGTCTACGAAGGAGTAAGAGACGAGTGGCGTCTCTTGTGGCAACCCGCCGCATTAGAAGATAAACAATAAACTTAACAACAACAGCAAATAATGCCTCGCCGTGGGCACCGGTCGCAGCGAGAATAGAAGATCTACCACCTTCCCTAACAAAAAGAAACTTGGAATGTAATTAGGAGTTGAGGCTGGAGTGGGGCGCTCCTCAAAAAAAAAAAGTCGAAGCCGGAGTTTTGCTCCAACTCCGGTCTCCCCCCCAAAAAAAAAAACGTCGCACAGCCACACGGCCACAAACCCTCCGCATGTCCGTCTCCGGTACTGTCGCCGATGCCATTCCCGTGGTCCCCGTCGAGGTGCTCCCTCCGGAGGCGGTCGCGCACGACGACGTCGTCGCGTCCAGCCCGGCGCACGCGCCGGGAACGGTCCGTTTAGCTCCCAAGAAGCCGTGCGGCACGTGCCGCCATCTCAACTTTGTGGCTTCGCACAAGTGCGCCTCTTGCGGAAGCGCCTTCGAAATCAAGGGAGGAATCAAAAAGTGGCGTCGCAGCCTCGGCGCCAGCTTTGCGGCGACTGAAAAAGCCTCCAACACGGCGAAGCCGGCTCCTCCGACCCAGGACGCCGATGCCGCGGCGCCTTGGGATCGCCAGGTTGTCGCCCGCAAGCTGTGCGACTGCATCAAAATGACCGTCAGCCCGGTAGTGCTGGCTGCGCACCGCGACCAGGTCGGAATCCTGCAGCTTTCCCCCGTCACGGAGTTCGTTCTGCTCGTCCGCTGCCTCCGTGCCCACGACGAACTCAACCTCGCGTTCGAGACGGTGGACCTGCTCCTCAACAAGTACGCGTCGGACCACGGGTTTGAGGCGCTTCGCACGAGCTGGCACACGGCGCTCCTGCCTCAAGCCGTATCTTCGGTGAAGTACGTCGCGCAGCTCACAAGGATCATCACCGTCGCACCTGCGTGATCGTTCGGGGCTTTCTTGCGATGCACGATGGAGCACGATGGGGCACGATGGGGCACGATGGAGCATGATGGAGCATGATGGACCACGATTGGAGCACGATGGAGCACGATGGAGCACGATGGAGCACGATTGAGCACGATGACGTGGATGCACGAGTGTGTGTGTTTGGTTTTTTTTTTTCCTTGCAGTAGTTAAACAACACGCCCGCAACAACACGTTCGCAATACATGACTTTTGTCCTACCACCTCCAGCACCGCCCAAAGCAAAGAAGAAGATCACGCTCACCGCTGCCAACAAGGTCGAGATCCCAGCTGCGTTGATGAAGGCCTCCGCGCAGCTGAAGGCGGCCCCCAACGAGGAGAAGCGCATAGGGTACGACAACGACCAGATGATGACCAAAGCAGACTTCCAGAGGCGCTACAAAAACGATCCAAAGGGGTGGGAATGGTACTGGGCGGCCGGCATCGGTGAGCAGCCACCGGAGTACAAACGAAAAGCTCCCAACGGGAAGTTTTACGCACAGAAGGACTTCCAAAAGCTCTTTGAGAAGGCTCTCGAAGACGCGCTCAGTTCGGGAGACGCGAGTGACATCGCCGTGGCCAACGCCAACAAAAAAAATTGGCTCCAGATGTGGGAACAGGCGGAGAAGGCGGCGAATCCGATTCCCGTGTCCAAGTGTCCGCCTGGGTGCATCTCTTTGCGGAAGGCCAACCAGCTGATCGCGGAGCGGAAGATCATCGATCCTGATTTGTACGTCGACCCAGTCGCCGACAAGGCGGCCGAACTGGAGGCGCGGCTTCTTGCCAATGGCGGAAAGCTCGTCGGAAACTACAAAAACTTCGAGGACGACCTGGACAACGCCGAAGACCTCAGAGAAGTGGCGGAGGGGGATGACTGGTTGGACGATGACTTGTACGCCGACATCAACGCACCCACGCCTCCTAAGAGCGGCCAGGGCAGCTCTTCGGGCGCATCGGCGACGCCCAAGAGCGGTCCAAGCACCATCGGCGGCCCCAGCAGCTCAGTGGGCACGCCGGCGACGCCCAAGAGCAGCAGCAAGGCCGGCAGCCCGCCGAAGATGCAGTCCAAGACGCCGCACCGCCCAGTGCTCGCGAGTCCCGTGAAGCCCAAGACACCGCCGCAACCAGTCCCGATGGCGGCGCTGACTCTGGATCCGCCAGGCGACCAGTACGATTACGGCACGTGGGTCGGAAAGACGAACGCGCTCGTCCACAATGCGGCGCCGTCGCCGCTGCCGAGCCCGGCTATGCTGACACCGGCGCTCGCCACGCCATCCTCAATCCCCAGTCCGTTCCAGACGACAGCGGCGACCTTCAGTCCGGTCGGCCCGCGTCCGTCGCCGGGTCCGCCGAGCGCCGCGATGGCTCTCTTGCAGCTCGGAAAACAGTCGCCGCCGCGACCGGCGCAGTCAGCCAAAAAGCAGTCGCCTCCGCGACCTGCGCAGCCCGGGCCTGCAGCTGGTCAGTCACTCTGGATGCAAACGCTCAACATGGCGAAGCAGCAGAACTTGGCCTCCTTTGAGTACCGCACAAAGGACGGGGCGAGGGTAACGTACGTCCGCGCCCCCGTCGACCCGAAGCGCCCGAACTTCATCACTTACGTGCGTGCCGACGGCAAGAAGCCGTCGAGGAGCGCATGCGCAGGTCTCGCGCAGATCGACTGCTCGGGTGATTGCAAGTGGGCGGCCAACGCGAAGACCCCGCACTGCCGAACGGCGCCCAAGAAGAAGTCGCCCAAGAAGAAGGCGTCGCCGCCCAAGAAGAAGGCGTCGCCGCCCAAGAAGAAGGCGTCGCCGACCAAGAAGAAGGCGTCGCCGACCAAGAAGAAGGCGTCGCCTGTTAATCTCGTGACTCCCCCTAAAAAGAACAAAAATTCGTTTTTTGTCGACCTGGACGACGACCTGTGAATTCGACGCGTCCTCATTCGTTTGTGTGTGTTTTTTTTTGAATGATTGTCACCGGCCGGGATGACCGGTAGTCAAACCAGCTTTCCAATACTGCCACGCGCGAACCAATCGCTGGCTGTTCGAATATTTCAAAGGGCGACAGCGTCAAATCTCCCGCGCGTCCGCGGTTCGCGCTTCGCACGCTCCGCGCGCTCCGCGCGCGGAGCGGAAATGCAAGTGCGAGTCTCACAAACGCGTGCGCGTCGACTCTCGGCCGCGCGCGGTGCGCGGCGAGCTGCGTCCACCTCGAGGCGACCGGGTGGAAGCAGTCGAGGTGGGCGCGTGCAGAGAGGACGAGGTGAAGCTGTCGTCCGCTATGGACCTCATAAACTGCACACTCTTCTGGCGCACACGCGACTCCACAGACTACATCGCTCAAATTTCGGCGGGGAATGCAAATGCGTCTTCCTGAACGCTCTGCCAACTCCGAGTTGCGCAGCGGCCGGTCAAGGTGCCAGCATGATTCATCGGTGAACTCGGCGGCCGCGCACGAATGCACTGCGCACGCTCGGCAGCACTCTCGCGCTGAAATCGTTTGATGCGCGTTGCGATGCAACGACCAGCCATCGTCCTCGCGCACCGCGACGCCTCGAAGCCAAGAAAAACTCATTTTTTTTTGTTTGTTTGGTTTTGAGATTTTTTTGGTTCCTTCGTGAAACAAATAAAAAAATGGAGCGGAGTCTCTCCAAGTTTTGTTGATTGTAAAAAAAAAAAAGAAGGGGGGGGGGGCGCGCGATGCTGAGACTGGCTCCCGAACGGCGCGACGCCATGGCGTGCCGTTTTGTGAAGCTCGTGCTCCGCGAACTCATCGACGACGATACGTTCTCACAAGTCGTTCAAATGCGAAGCTTCGAACAGGCCGAAGGCGTGGAGAAAGTGTTGATCTTGGATCGCTTTCTCACGGCATTCCACCTGCAAGACGTCGTCATGGAGAGGTTCGTGGCTCACGTGGCCGCGGTGCACAGCCGGTTCGGAATCGATGTTTTGCGTGACCAGTGGTTTGAGGAACTACACGTCGACAAGATGGCTGAGGACGGCACCGATGTGGACATTGCAGTCCAGATTTACGCGGCGATCACCATCGGAGTCGCATGCAAGACGAGCACGCTCGCATTGAAGCTCGAGCAGCTGCGGCACGGGCGAAACCCAACCTTTTAATGCCGGGGACACGCGCGCGTTTCGCGGATTTGTTCTCCCTTTTTTGTCGTATGGGAGAACAGTACGTGCGGCGTAGGAAAGAGAGTGAAAAAGAGGGGGAGAGAAAAAAAGAAAGCATGAACGCGTGTTGCGGAATGTGCATGCTTGTCGCGACGGCGTTTGCATCGCCGGCGGTGTGGGAGAGCACAGACAAAAGCAGGTATTCTGAATTGTGGTGGGCGCACCCAGCTTTTTTTTCATTTCCAGCAGGCCGTGAGAACTCCCCTCGCACGCAGAAGAACGTCCGCTTGCGCAAAGACGTGGCGTTCGCCACGTCTCTCGCGCACCACGGGCGCCCTGCTGAAATGCAAATTTTTCTCGACTTTGGAGCGCGCTCGCCGCGCTCCTCCATTCGCGAATTTAGAACGCGCTACCCGCACGGCGACCGATTCGCAGTGTACGCCTTCGAGGCCGAGCGTTCGTTTGCGCGCGCGTACCGCGGCCTTGCAAACGTCACCTTCATAAACGCCGCGGTCTCCACGTTCGACGGTCCTTGCTTTTTTTCTGTGGACAACACGGACTCGGCACATATGCGTGCCGAACCGGCAGACGGCTATCGACCGGTTCGTTGCCTGGACGTTGTCAAATGGATCCAAACCAACATTCCGGCGCGCGCGCTCACCGTCGCCAAGCTGGACGTTGAGCGCGCCGAGTTTGAAATCGTGCCGCACTTGCTGCGAAATGCCGCCGTCTTGCGGCTCATCGACGAGATCTTCGTCGAGTGCCACCACGCCGAGACGTGGAATCACACCGGCCACACACACGCCGAGTGTCTCTCCATGTTTAAATCTCTCAGGGCGGCTGGTCTTTTTGTCCACGAGTGGTTCTAGGCAACATGCCGCTGATCGCTTGGAGTTGCTCGACGCGGCTCTTGCGCATGTTTTTTTTTCACAGGAGCGGTGGCGTATGCGCGCGCACGTTGCGGTCGAGCGAATTAAGTTCCGAGAGGTACGGTTCGGCGTCGGACAGGGCCGAGTTGCGGATGCGCTGTTCGAGTATCGAACGCATGACTTCCAACCCGTGCGGCCCGAAGCTGTGCCGGTCGCCCGGCCGCACCTCCGCCTCGTACGGGAGAAGCGCCATGAGCACTTGCAAGGCCTCTTCGGCCAGCGTCACCATCGCTCCGGCTTGGTTTTCGAAGAGGCGGTGCACGAGCTCGTGCCGAGGAACGAAGCGTCGGGTGCCGTGGTAGGTCCGCCGCGTGGCCGGGTCGAACTCGTCGACGTGCGTCGTGATGCCCTGCGTGGCCGTGCGCACGACGTTGGTAAGATAGCGCCACGCCTCGCGTGTGAAGTACGCCTCACCGTGCGCCGCCGCTGTGCCCTCGAGCGCACCGACCTGCTGTTGCAGCAGGAGCTGGCGTTTGAAGACCACCAGGAGCTCCTCGCACGTCAGATCGCGAAGCACGAACTTGTACGGAAAGCGGCGGGCCAGGCCCTCGTTGGCGGTCAAGAAATACCGAACCATTTCTTTTTCGTATCCAGCGACGATCAGGCAGTAGAGTCCGGCGTACCGCGTCATAAACTCGACCATGGCTGCGGCCGCCTCGGCGCCGTATCCTTCCGGTTTGCCGTCCTGCCACGGCGTGATTGCGTACGCCTCGTCGACAAAGATCACCCCGCCGTCCAAGTGCGACATCAGAAACGACCGCGTTCGTGCCACGGTCTGGCCTTCGTACTGTGCCACGAGCTCGGCGCGGCCGGCCTCGACCAGCCGGTCTCCGACGAAGATCCCCGCTCGCGCGAAGGCGACGCCGATGGCGGCGGCGAGCGTCGTCTTCCCGCTCCCCGGCGATCCGACGAGCATCAGATTCAGCGGCTTGGATCGAAAGAGCGCAGGGTCTTTGAGGAAGCTGCCGATCAGGTCGGCGACGCGGTTGATGATGTGGCTTTGCACGTCGTGCGCGGCCAGCCCGTAGAGCGAGTCCACTAGGTCGTCGCGCAGCGCGACGGCGTCGCGCCCTCCGGCCGCGTGGCGGGCCTGCGCGGCTTGTAGAAGAGCCTCGAGCCGCGCCGCGCGCTCCATCGCCTCGCGGTACCCCGCTGAGACGGACTCGAAGATCTCCCAGTTGCACGTGTCCTCCGAGACTTTGGCACGCCGCCGGAGGTCCGCGACGCGGATGTCGATCACCTCGATCTGGTGCTCGGACTCCCGCTCGGCCTCCGTCAGTAGCTCACGGTACTTTGACACCTTGTACATCATGTTCTCGGCGAAGCTGCGCCGAAAAAGGTCGAGCCCTTTGGGCGTCTTCAGGAACCCGATGAGCTGCTGGAGCTGAGTTGACCGCAGCAGAAAAGTGGGTGCGCGCGTGGGTCCATGAACGGGGGAACGGTGCCCCGGCACCGAGTGACCGGCACGCTGTCGCGTGGCGGTGGCCATCGGCGTAAGAGAAAAGTGGGGAGACGCGCGCGCGCGCGCGCCGCGGTGACGGGGAAACGGAAAAAAAGGGGACGACTCTGATGGAGAAAGTGTGAATAAAAAAAGGGGGGCAGGCGGGAACGCGCGCTCTCTCTCTCTTTCTCTCTCTTTCTCTCTCTCGCTCTCTCGCTCTCTCGCTCTCGCTCCTCTCTCGCTCCTCTCGCTCCTCTCGCTCCTCTCCTCTCCATTCGGGCGGAAAAATAAAAAAAAAAATTGAGGCGCGCACTCGCTTAGATGTCCCCGCGCGGCGCGGACCCGTTCGCGCGGCCCTGCTCGGACCTGGTCGCACCTCTCCTCGCCGAACACGACTGGCGGCGCCGGTGTGGAGAGTGGGAGGCGGCGTGCCTGCTCGTGCAGCTCTCGCGCCGATGGAGGGCGTGCATACTGGAGTGGCGGGCGCTCGCCTCGTGCGTCCGACTCGACGGGCGCGCGCCGGCGGCGGCGCTGCGCGCCGTGAGGGCTGCCACGCGGCTCCGTGAGCTCGACGTCACTGGATGCAGCCTTTCCTGCCACTTGCTGGGGTGTGCGCTGGCGGAGGCAGCGCGTGCCACGACGCACCTGGCCACGCTCCGCCTCCGGGCGTGCCGCTTTCACGACGGCTCCGGACCTCGATCTAGCTCCCTTTTCGACTTTGACTGGAGCGCCCATTGGCCGAACTTGACCTCCCTCGACGTCGCGGGGCACTTGCAACTTACTGACTGCGACGTCATGACCCTCACGGTGCGCTTGCCTTGCCTGACGGCCCTCGACGTCACCGGAGGCGCGCTCACCAGCCACGCTCCGCTCGCACTGCTCGTGGAGCACCGGCGGTCGACCCTGCGCGCGCTGTGCATCAACGACTTGAAAACCACCGACAAGCCTTCGGTCCCGCGCGTGCCTTCGCCGGGCCTCGTGGGTGCTCTCTCCACCTGCGCCGACCTCCGGGAGCTGCACGCCCGTGGTGTTCCAGGGCTGTTCGGAACCCCGCTGGGCCGCATGCTCGAAGGGCTCGCCCACCTCGTGGTCCTCGACCTGCACGGCACCCTCGCGAGTGCGGAGCACCTGGCCCCCATCATGGACCTCCCCGCGCTTCGGCGCCTCTGCGTGGCCGACACGTTTCTCGAGACGGCAATCGTGGCGGGAGCCGCCGCCCATCGTTGGCCCAAGGTCACCGAGGTTCTGGAGCGTGGGTGGGGTCGCCTCGCGTTTCGGCGCCTCCTCGCCGGCGACCCGAACGTCAAGTGGCTCGGTCCCGACGGCGAGCTGACGCGCGTCGTCTCGGGGGGACTATTCAGCGTCGGCCGTTCGCGCGGCTGCCAGCTCCAGATTGGGCAGAACTGGGCGAACCCGTATGTCTCTGGCACGCACTTTATCCTCTTCGGATGGCTCGTGTGGAGCGCGGCCGGTCAGCCCGATGCAGTGGAACCGTGGGTCCGTGACATGAGCCAAAACGGCACGTACGTCAACGGCAAGTTGGTTGGCGCGCCCAACTGCCTCCGCATCCACGATCAGGACAGGGTCGAGGTCTTCGTGGAGCAATACTACGCCGGGCGCACCGACGTCGAGCTGCCGACGTGCGTGTGGCAAGCGACGGCGCCGTGACGCCACGCTTTTTTTACTTGGCGTAAATTAAAAAAAAAAGGACTCTGACCCGAATCCATTGCAAACACACACACACACACACACACACACACAATGGTTGTACGACTGGACCGTGTGCTATTTCGAGCCGCTCCTTCGGGCAGCGTAGCATTTCATTTATCAATCCAGATAAGAACGTTGCACCGGCTCCGACGCCAACCGAAATTACGAGTACAACTCCGACGGATTGTGCCGGCCGACAAGCTGCAACGAAGGATACGAAGATTCTGAAGATTCTGAAGATTCTGAGGGCAAGTGCATCCTGCGGAGCGGCGCTTGCACCGGCTCTGACGCCGACCGGAATTATGAGTACGACTCCGACGGAATGTGCAAGCCTGTGCAGTACCAGAAATTTGCGGGGGGCGTGTGCCCCGATGGCTGGAAGATGATCACGGCGCCCGAGGAGTGCGCGATCGCAGCTGTAGATCCGCTGGTTGGCATGAAGAGGTGCGTTGGGTGCAAAGAAGGAGAAAATGACTGGAACGATTTCCGCAACGACCGTCCGGGTGGCTGCCGAGCGAAACCCGATTATACTAACGAACAGACTTGTTGCGCCCACTTCAACCACAACTTCACCCCCGCCAATCCCAATGACACTGGTTCCACAAATCCCAATTATTGGAAAATCGTGTGCAAGAAGCCACAATAGGTTTTGGGGGTTGGGCTCGAAAGTACCACGGGGTTTTGTTTTTTTTTTTTGCTGACTTGTCCGGCCGGTAGACCCATCGAAAAAATTTTGACGCCGCTCCCTTGAAAGCACGCGTCCGGCATCTTGCGCACACGTCGTGGCTTCGAGCACGACCTTGTGTCCAATGGGACTCAACTGCACCGAGTTTTACGAGGCGGTGGAAGAAGGGGAGCGCGTCCTCGCCGAGACGGACGCTGGGTTCGGGGCCATCTGCGTCGCCGTCTTCGTCGTGTCGGCCGCCCTGCTCGTCGACGGCGAGCGCCTCGTGCGACCGCTTGGCGGAGTCGTGGGCGCGACCGTGGGCGCGGGGGCGGTGCTCGTCTTCGCCAACGACACCGGCCTGCCGTGCGAGGTGCAGCTGGCCGGCGCCGCCGTCGCCGCGCTGCTGCTGGGCCTCCTCGCCATGTGCCTTCTCAAGACGGGCATCTTCCTCGTCGGCGCCGCCGGCGCCGGCGCCGTCGCCCACCTCGTGTACGAAGCGCTGCCGCTGAGCGACCTGCAGCCGCCCTTTGTGCTCTTCGGCCTCTCCGGGTGGTACTTTGCCGCCGTGGGCGGCGCAGCCCTCGTGGGGGCCGTCGTCTCCCTGCTCAAACGAAAAAGCTTCGTCCGAGTCATCTCGTCGATCGTTGGCGCCGGAGGAATCGCCGCCCTCGTGCACATCGTCGCCGTGCGCGTTGATCCGGAGGGCAGGCCGCCCCACGCGGCCGCGCTGCTGGCCACCGTGGCCGTCTGCACGCCGGCGGGCGTCTTCGCGCAGCGACGACTGAAGCGGTGGCGCGAAGGGCGCAAGCGCCCTCGCACGGAGCCCAAAGGAGCGGCGCCGCCATGACCCCGGTGGTAAGGGCGGCAACGAGCAACACGGAAAAATTGCCAACGCGCCGGGCCGCCGAAATGTGGCCGGCTGCGAACGCGGTCAGCCGGCGAGATTTTTTTTTCTTGCGTATAAGTTTCAAAACACCCACCACCACCACACTCCGGACAAAAAAAAAATCAAGACAGCATGGCCCTGTACGATATCTTGGCGCAAGGAATGATTGACAAGGCGCTCACCGCCAACCCGCAGTCGACCTTCTGGCGGTCGACGTGGAAGCGCCACACGCGCTTCTCGCTGGAGAGCTTCACCCAGCCCTTCAACACCGCCTGCGCCTTCGGTCAGGAGAGCCAGCTGCTGCTCAACCGCAACGGTGACATGGTGTACTTTCTGTATCTGAAGCTGCAGCTGCCCGGCCTGGTGGCCTGCGACCCCAAGGAGGACAACTGCCCGGGCCTGGCCGCGGGCGGCCAGTTCCCGGTGTACATGGACAACGGCGGCGCCTGCGCGCCGTGCGAGAAGGCCGACACCGCGGCCTACCTCGAGTACCTCCAGGACGACTTCAACGACCTCTCGGACGACCAGAAGATCGTCGCCCTCAAGGAGGCCAAGGACCAGTGGCGCCGCAAGGAGTACGGCGCCGGCACCGAGCTCTCGTGCTGCACCGAGGGCGACGCCGACTGCCCGGACACCGTCTGCCCGGAGCTCGGCGACACCTGGTGCCACTGGGTCAACGACGTCGGCCACTTCGCCATCCAGAAGGCCAAGCTCGTCATCGGCGGCCAGCAGGTCGACCAGCTGCTCGGCACCTTCCTGATGCTCTGGGAGGAGCTCACCGGCAAGTCGGGCCGCCGCCTCCTCGAGATGACCGGCCGCCGCTACACCCGCGCCCAGCTCTGCTGCGACTCGCGCGAGAAGAAGACCCTGTACGTGCCCCTGCCCTTCTTCTTCACGCTCACCTCCGGCTCCGCCCTGCCCCTCGCCAGCCTGGCCTACCACGGCGTTCAGATCAACGTCGAGTTCGAGCAGTTCACCAAGCTCGTCGTCGTGTCGCGCTCGGGCGTCGTCGTGCGCAACGCGCAGACCGGCCTCGGCCTCACCAACGCCGACCTCAAGGCCGAGCTCGAGGTCACCTACTGCTTCCTGGACAACCCCGAGCGCGAGAAGTTCTCCTCGTCGCACTTTGAGCAGCTCATGGTCCAGACCCAGCACTACTTCCACAGCGACTCGCGCGCCACCTGCCGCATTCCGCTGTCCTTCAACCACCCCACCCTGGAGATTCTCTTCGCCGTCCGCCGCCAGTGCCAGGAGCGCTGCAACAACTGGTCCAACCTGTCCGGCCTCGACGGCCGCGACCCGATCGAGAACGCCGAGCTCCTGCTCAACTCGACCCCGCGCTTCGGCAAGAAGGACGCCCTCTTCTACCGCTGCGTGCAGCCGTACCAGCACCACTCGAACGTGCCGGAGCTCTTCCTGTACACGATGTGCTTCGCCCTCAACCCCGAGAACTCGTCCGAGCCGTCGGGCTCGTGCAACCTGTCGCGCATCGACCACGTCGAGCTCAAGATCGAGGTCCAGCCCGCCCTCGCCAACGAGAACTACACCATCATGGTCTTCTCGCGCTCGTGGAACATCATGCGCTACCGCGAGGGCGTCGCTGGCGCGGCGTACCAGTAGGCAAATTAGGCAAATGCACACGCCTTTCCAACCCAATTCTAAGCTCATCAGACTTTTTTTTTTGCCTGGGTGTCTGAGTGTTGCGTCGTGATTTCTGCAGCCGCTTGATCCCACAAACAAAAAAAAACGCGCAATTTGAAAACAACAAAATCCTCTTGTAGACGCACGGAGTGACCTGCGCAAAGAGCTGTGGCTTACATGGCAGCCAGGATGAATTCGTCGATGAATGTATAACCGTCTTCGCGATCGTCGACGATCGCGTACTGGATGGGCCTACACACGGACGTCGCCAACTTCATCTGGCTCTCGGTGGTCTCAGTGACCACGCCGACGACGCTGTACACGGCGGGTCGCGCGCAGACGAGTTGGTCGCGCGTGAACACCGGCAGGGAGAGGTTGCGGTGGCCGCCGTCGCCGAGGACGACGCCGATGCTCGGAACGCGCTTGGAGGCGGCGTAGCGCACCAAGGCCGCGGTCTCGCCCAAGTGCGGGTTGATGAAGCAGATGCGGGCGAGCATCTGGGTTGTGCTTGGTTCCCCCTCCTTTTTTTTTTAAAAGAAAACTCAGCTCTCTCCATGTAAAGCAAATAAAAAAATGCAAAAAAGAAGATATTTTTTTTTATTTGCGCGAGAGCTTTGGGGTGAAGACGTCCCACCGCGCATCGCCGAGGTCCATGGCGATGTGCATGCGCATGCACGCCGCTGCGCGCACATAGCGCGGGCAAAAGTGCGCGACGTCGCGGAAATCTTCCAGGATGCCATCGTCCTCGTGGATCTCGTCTATGAGAGCGTGCACCGATCCAGCGAATATCGATCGTTCGGTGTAGGCATTCAGCCAAAGCAGTTTTTTCCTGTACGCGCGCATCGTCGAAATCGACGTGCGTCTGTCATCGCCTCTGACACGCAGTCTCGGCAGCATGCGATCGGTCTCGCGCGGATTTTCGAGAAACCCCACGTAGCCGTCGTACTCGTCATCGGTGTCGTCCATTTTTTTTTTTTTTATTTGTTCCACGCTTTAAAAGCAAAAAAAAAAAGAAATCGCCTAATGGTGCTCATCGGAGCTGCCATCGCGTGGCTGGTACGCGTGTGGTGCCAGCGCAGCTTCGCTCGGATCGGCGAGAACATCGCGCGTTGGCTCCATGGCCCGCAGTGGAGTACGCACCTGAAGCCCGATGCCCTTCGAGCGTTCGCCGAGCGCTGCTTCTATGCGCTCGTGCACCTCGCGAGCGCGTGCGCGGGCGGATGGATGTGCTGGCGCTTCGGATGGCTCACCTCACCCGGCGAGTTTTTCTTCAGGCTGCCCTGGCCTCACGAGCTGCCGCGCGCACAACGGGACGCCGCGGACGCGTACTACGCGTTTGAGGGCGCGTGTGCATTGGAATCGTCCTTCGCGCTCGCGTTAAAAGTGCGCCGCACCGGCGCGCGGCGGCATGCGATGATGCTGGTGCACCATGCGGTGACGCTTCTGCTTTTGGGCGTCTCGTGGCGTTTCGGGATCCTCGAGGTCGGCTCGGTCGTGCTGTGGTTGCACGCAACGTCGGACGTGGCGATCGACGTGCTCAAAGCGGCCGACGACCTTCGGTTTGAGGCGGCGCTCGTCCCCCTCGGCGTCACGGCCATCGGCGCGTGGGCCGGGCTTCGGTTTGGCCTTCTGCCGCTGCACGTGCTGCGCCCCGGATGGCTTCAAATTCAGGAGGTCGGCACTCTCTACCGGGATCCGAACACTGTTTCGTGGCCGGACGAGTTTTTTCCGGGCACGCTGGCGTGGATCGGGTTGGCGGTCCTGACTGTCCTCCACGGGGCGTGGTTTGTGCAGCTGGTGGCCAAAGTGAACAGAGTAGCACGACGCAACGCGTGATTTTTTTTTATTAAAAAGTATATTAGTCCACGTCGCTGCTCTCGTCCTCCGTGTCGGTCGTGTCACCAGCAGCGCTTGACACGATATGTCCCGTCCCGAGCCACCTGCCGAAGACCCGCAAGTTGATACGGGCCTTGATGAAGTTCTCGAATCGCGTAGCGGGAACGTGTGTGATATTGACTTTGGCCTTTTTTTTTTTTTTTATTAAAAAGACACTGTTGGGAGTCCTCAAACATTCTGTAGGTGGCAGTGTCGGTGCGACTGTTTTTTTTTTTTTCGTTTTAGCGTACAACACTGCACTCACCGGAGAGCACCTAGCTCGCCACCGCCGCCGCCGCCCTCTGCATCCGGATCCTGCTCAGGGTAGTCGTCGTCGTCGTTGCCCCACGGTTCCTTGCCGTAGAGGACGTTCACCAACTGCTGCTTGGGGGTCAGTGACGTCGCTTCCTCGTCCCCAAAGAAGTGAATGATGCCGAACTCGCGGTGGTTGATCATGGCCAGCACGCCGCGCTCCGTGATGACGCGCACGGTCTCGTCGACGTTTTTGACCTTGAGGGTCACGTCGAAGTTGCTGGCCACGCGACAGATGTCGTCGACGCTCGCGCCTCGGATGGTCATGGCGATGGCGTGCATGCGCTGCATCTCGCGGCCGACGAACGTCTGGTCCTTTGTGGCATCTGAGATGCCCACCACCGTGATCGCCGCCTCCTCCGCCGTGAACCCGGCTCGCACCAGTGCCGCGAGCTTCGACAGGGCCAGGGCACTGTCCATGGCTGACGCCACCTCGTCCTTGCTGCTCTCCGCGCGTGTGTCGCCACCAGCTGCCTCTTTTTTTTTATGTATAACGAAGACGGAGAACGTTGCTCCAGCCCATATCTGGCGACGGGTCTTTTTTTTTAAAAAAAAAAGAAGGGACGCGCGCGCGCGGACACACGAAGCAAAATGTCCGCCGAGGATTGCGTTCTGTACCTCCGCGCCGGGCAGAGCGTGGTCGTGGAAGCCATCCCCGGCGCGGGGAAGAGCCGTGCGCTTTCGGCGGCGTGCGCCGACGCCCGCGACCGAAACAAGCAGGCGCTCGTGCTCGCGTACAATGCCCAGCTGGCCTCCGAGTTGTCGCTGACGCTGCCTTCCGACTGCACGACGTGCCTGACGTTTCACGCCCTGTGTTCGCGCGTGCTCCGTCTGGTTCGAGACGACGAGCAGCTCCAGGAAGCGCTCGATGAGCTGGAGGCCGGCACGCTCGCGCTCCACGACGTCCCGCACGTGGAGTTGCTGTGCATCGACGAGGCGCAGGACGTGCGCCCGCTCTTCGTGCGCCTGCTGAGGTGCTGCAACCTTCTGGACGAACCGACTGCCCCTCCCTTGTTGGTGTGTGGCGACCGGCACCAGCTGCTGTACGACTTTGACCCGACGTTTCCGGCGTCGCTCCAGCTCCTCTGCGAGACGGAAACGCTGATTCCGCGCGTGTGGAAGCGGATGCAGTTTGCCCGCACGTGGCGGCTCACCCCGCCGGTCGCGGAGCTGGTGCACGACATCTTCCAGGTGCCGGATCTGACGTCGGCGCTGGCCGACGACGGCTCACACCCACCGATTGAAGTTCGCACGCCGCGATCCAGGTACGACCTGGTCCCGGTGTTGCGGGACCTGTTCGAGGAGGAGCCTTCTGTGCTCGTGCTGGCCAACGTGCGCAAGAACAATCACGCGCTGCGCCTCCTCTCGAACCACTGCGCCCGGAGCGGTCGCAAAGTGCACGTGCACAGCTTCGACCCGCCGAACTCGTTGCAGCCCGGCGTGACGATTGGATCGTTTTGGACGTGCAAGGGTCTTCAGGCGCCCTGCGTCGTCGTGCTGGCCCCCGATCGGTGCGCGCCCAACCCGCTGTACGTGGCCCTCACGCGGTCTTCGCGTCGGCTGATCGTGGTGCTCGACTCCAAAGAGCCGCACGCGGCGTTGGGCGAGGCCCTGCTGACCCTCGAGAACCGCCGGTCTGAATTCGTCAAGGTGGTCGGAAACGATGCGCGACGGGCGCTCGTGAACAGCACGCGCATCGGCGGCGACGCCGTGGCGCAATCGCTTCGAAAGTCCGACCGCCCGCGGTGGCACTCGCGTGACATTGCCGAGTCCGCGGGCCTGGCGCGTTCGTGGAAGGTGGCCACCGCTTGGCACGACGTGTCGGCACCCGTTGTCTCCGAGGCACCGATCGACGATCCGGTACTCCAGCGCGCCGTCTTCAAAACCGCACTCGTGCACGCGGAGGCGACGCTCACGCGCATTGTGGGACACTACGAAGACGTCATGTGCCCGCTGCGCCGGCCGAAGGCCCAGGAGCACGAGTGCGCGAAGCAGGGCCTTCGCGCCCGCTTGGTCTCGGGGTGGTCTAGCGACGCCGACCTGTTGGCCGACGATCTGCGCGCCTGCGCCGACGATTCGTACGCGCGCCTCAAGTCCGCTCCCGAAGAGGGCGTCGCGAGCGGCTGCGGCGGCACGCCGTGCGACTCCGCGGTGGTCGCCCTCGCGTGCGACGCCTTTGGCGGGTACGATCACCTCATGCGTCGGATGCTCCCGGTGCTGACGGCGTTCTCGCCACACGCCGGTGGGATTGCAGACTGGATCGTGTCTTGTCTGCCCTCGAGGGTCGAGTTCGACGTTGTGCTCGCCGACGAAGAGCGGTACGGCCGCGTGTTTGCCACTTGCGACGAAGGGATCATCTACGCGTGCTGGGAGACTGGACCCAATGAGGAGCGCGAAGCGACGGCGCTCGCGACCCTGCATCCGCGGCAGCGCTGCTGTCTCTTCCTGGAACTGGCCACCCGCTGCGCGCGCGCCTTCGACGTGACGGACTCCTCGGCGATCTTTGCGTGAACGCAACGCGTCGCATCAGACGCGCGGGCGAGCCTGCACCATTGCTGGCGCGCCCAGATGGACAAATGAAGGGACGCTGTTGCGAATAGGAAGCGGACAAATGGCATACGTGCCGACAGGAACGTCCATGAGACGAGGTTGGTCCGTCAGTACTCCGTTGGACCAAATGAACTTTTTCCAATTTTCCAGCCCGGGGCCGTGCGCTTCCACCGTCCCGTCCCGCGACGCGGAGGTGGTGGCGGGCGTCGTCGTGTACTCTTCGAGCATGACCGCAGCGGGCAGGATCGGCTGAATGACAAATTCCATCGTTTCCTGTGCGTTCGACGCGTCCAATATCACGACCGAATACCGGCCCGGTCGCAGCCCGTAGGCTTCACTGCCGGTGGCATCGAGCTGCACGTCTTGGCCGCTGGTGCTCGACCACGTGAAGGAAACGGGCTCGTGACCGCGCACGCCCAGTTTGATTTTCCCGTGTGTCAGCTGATGCATGGGGTGCTCTACCGTCGCACATACTTGCATTGCGCAGGGCGGTATCGCTCGATCGGGCGTCAAGCAACCGAACATTCGCCCGCTTCTTTTTTTTTGTCTTGTCTGCTTAAAAAAAAAAATATTTTCCCTATATTAACACACCAAACAAAACCGACTCCCGCGAACGGCCGGAGTCGTTTGTAGAAAACCAAACCGAAAGGCAAACCCGCACGTTCAAATGGAGGCTCTATCGATCGTGGACAACGTCAAGTCGGTCGCTTACAGTCCAGCGGACACCGCGCCAAATCCGCCGACGGTCAACAATACTTTGGACCTCAGCAACAAGGAAGTTTTGAAGGGCGGCGTCGAAGAACTAAACAAGGAAGAGGCCAAAAACCTCGTTAACGAAATGGTAGAAAACAAAGTGGGGGAGGCAGCGATCGAGGATCTGTCGCAAGTCGCAGAGGAGATAGAGGAGATTGTTGAAACCGCTGTTGAGCTTCTTTCGGACTATAAAAACGATGTAAAGGACACGGGCAAGCAGATCCAAAAGAAGCAGAAGGAATTAGAGGAAATCACCGTCGAGCAGGCGGTGCTGATGAAAGAGGTGACGAAGGCGGAGAGGGAAGCCAACACAGCGATGGCGGAGGCGGAGAAACTGAAGGACGCCGCGGAGACCGAGACCCAAAAAAAGGAGGCCGCGCACAAAAAGAGTGCAGAGGCCAAAAAGCAGCTGGCTGTAGTTGAGAAGGAAAAGGAAACGGTTGGCAAGGAAAAGGCTGAGCTCGCAAAGGCGCAGCAGGAGGCGGTGAAGAGGATCTCTGTCGCACAGTCGGTCGTTGAGGCTGTGAAGGAGACCGCGAAGGAGGCGGTGGCCAAACAGGCCGTTGAGGAGACCGTCGCAACGAAGTCGAGCAGCAAGCAAGCAGCGGCCCCGGCGGCGACGAAGCCAGCCGTGGAAATCACGAAGCCAGTGACGACCGCGCCACCGAAGAAGCCGACGCCGGCGGCGCCGATCAAGGCACCGTCTCGGCCGGAACCAGCCGTCAAGTCCCAGCCGCTCCCCAAGCCGCCGGCACCCAAGCCGCCGGCACCCAAGCCGCCGGCACCCAAGCCGCCGGCACCCAAGCCGCCGGCACTCACCGAGCCCGCCAAGTCGCCGGCGCCTGTCGACGTCACTGCGTCTCAGAACTCCGAGATGCAGCGGCTGCTGCAGCTCAAATATCAGGGAGGCAAGGAGCTGCAGGTGTGCCCCGTGGCGAAGTTCGAGGAAGGGTACGCGGTGTGTTTGGCAAACGCGAACAGCTCGTGCCCGACGAGCTTCACGGACGGCTGCTTCTATCTCAAAGACCTGGAGCTCGAGTTTAAGGCGACCATGAGCACTAACAATAAGAAACGCATGTGGTGAATAAAAAGAAGAAATCATTCGCACTTGTCGATCTCGCGATGGACCCAATACACGTTTGAAAACACGTGTTTTCTGTCCAACACCAGCGCCAAAATTTTTTGTCGAGAGCAATCGTACGTTTGAACTTGATGCAGAAGCTTCTGCACGAGCGGCGAGCTCGTGTCGAGCGTGCCAACCAAATCGTCGGTCTCCATCGTCAGCAACGACTGGTGGGGACGGACTGTACCGTCAGATGCTGCGCGATACACAGTTGCCTGTCGGACGTCACTTGTTTTTCCAAATTTCCCATAATAAGTTAAAAAGAGTTCATACTTTTTTTGCAAGTCCTCCGTGGTCGGTTCCATTCCTGCTTTTTTTCTTTCTTTTTTACTTTTTTTTTTTTCTGAATGGGCGTTCCAAACGACGACGTCACCTGTATTTTTTTTTATTTTTTAAAAAAAAACCTTTCAATTTTACGCGGGCATTTGAGTTTTTTGATTTAGTTTTGAAATGCAGCATACCCGACATTCGTTCATGGTTGCCGCAAAGAACGATTCTCTGCATACCTTATTTTGTTGTGCAGTGTGCAACGCCCTATACCCATATGCCTCTCGCGGATTCACAAACGCCGCATTCGCCGCTTGACACTCATCCGTCGCTTGGCACTCATCCACCGCGCTTAGCACTCCCGCAGCGCACGCCGCAGATCCTTGATGGCGAGCCGAAAAATACGCATGCTCACGGCCGACGCGTGATTGTTTGAGGCCCACATTTTGCGGTGACTTGTAGTCCAGCCAATCTCTTCACGCAGCTGCCGTCCGCGCGTACGCAGCTTCGCGTGCGGCGAAAGCAGCACTTCCTTGATCAGCTTGTCCGAACGGTCCCACAGTATCTCGGCGCACAGCAGCGAAAACGATTTATGTGCGTCCATGTATGTGCGGGTCGGGTCGCTGACGTCGACGCCCAGCTTGGCAAAGCGGTGGCGGAGCAGTTGATACATCGGTGTTTCAATCACAATATCGTGCAGCCTGGGCTCACCCATAAGTTCGACCGCAATCTCTTTCAGGTGGTTGAACAGCCGCCTTAAGCAGTCGAGAGGCAACATCTTGCCCTCCTGCTGCTTCGTTTTCAAGTCTACAAAGGTGTTGTGCAGTTGTTCGTACGATGTTCCGATGAAAGTGAGTTTTTCAGATGACGTAAAAACGTTAAAGTAATCAGTGCTGCAGTATTCGCGCATCATGATGTTCTGCGCGAGCGCATTGGCTGCCACATACGACTGCACGTGACCGTGCGCGTCGGCGTCAAGCTCCTCGAGCCGATCCAGCCAGTTGGGAAGCGTCGAGCGGTCCATGACAATTGGATGTGTGATCGCAAGCGACTCAACAGAAAAAAAAAAAAACTGACCAAAAAAATTGGAAAAATGCCTGTCCGACAAACAAAGGCGGGTTTAATTTTAAAAATAAAAAAAAAAGAGGCTGCATGAACCCCTTCTGGGAAAAAGAGAATGCTCACGTCGAAGCGCTTCTGTACCCACGCGTGCAAACGCTCGTCAGCTCGCGTCGGCAACTCGCCACATTGCGCATGGCTCTGTTTGCACTGACCACACTCCCCCTTTCTGATGTCGTGGAAACGGGTGTGTTTCACGGCGGCACCACAGTGCTCATGGCACGAGTTCTTCAAAACGTCTCTTCGAAACGCATGCTCTGGGCCTGCGACTCATTTCAAGGCCTGCCCCGCGCACAGCGCGAAGACAAGGGGGGGAACTGCAGCACACTGTCGCTTGGCAACAGCGAAGTTCCCCGCCGCAGTTGCGGCCGAGGCCGCGTGGGCATGTTTTATTCGCCGCGCACCACGGTCGAAACCGCCCTGCGCAATGAAAATTTGACTCAATACGTGCGAATCGTGCCGGGCTGGTTTCACGAGTCGTTGCCGCCCGTCGGATTAAAGTCCATTGGGTTCTTGAGACTCGACGGGGACACGTTCAACGGCACGTACGAAGCCTTGCGGCGATTGTACCCACTCGTGGTGGTAGGAGGCATCGTGTATCTTGACGATGCAGGGGCTTTCAAAGGGGCGGCAATGGCGTTGAAGGCCTTTTTTTCTCGCGACATCGGAACGCCCATTCGCGAAGAAGAGGGCTATTATGAGTCTGTATGGTGGCAAAAAATGTAAAAGCGGCGTCGGGGGAGAGGAGAATTCACATAGGAGAAGCGATAATTTTTTAACTAAAAAAAAATAAAAAAAAGAGGAGGATGCTCACGCGGCTGCCAGACGAGGCAGTGGCGCTCGTCGCTGCACATATGCACGCGCGGGACGTCGATGCGACCGTCGCGATCGTTCATGCAAGCGGAGACGTTCGCACGATTTCGCAGCACATGGGGTTCGATACGGGCTCCTCGATCGAGTTGAAAAAGGCGATCTTACGCTCCGAACAGGCGCGGCTTTATCGCCATGCGAGTGAGTGGCCTTCGACCAGGCGCTGCACGCGCTTCACAGAGACATCGGAGTGGGCCAGCCCTGGCTTGATCGTGCGCGACTCCGAGTTGTGCCCTTGGGTCATTACAAAGATCATCGACGATGCGCGCGTGTGCATTCGCCCGTTGCACCACGCTGCGACGGAAACGTGCGTTCGCGCGTGGGATGTGCAGAGCCGGAGCGGCAAGCGCTACGTGTTGAGCATTGGCGCATTCGTGACCGGAGAACGGTTCGTTCTGCACGCACTTGCTTAAACAAAAAACTCGCATTGATTCACGTCCCCCATTAGACATTACAGACTCCCAAACGGCAAACAACTCTCGTGTTTCCCACGTTTTTTCTTGTTTATTGTTGTCTTGTGTGTTCTCGTTGTCTCTCACCCTCTCTCTCTCTCACCCCCTCTCTCTCTCTCTCTCTCACTCTCTCTCTCCCTCTCTCAGATGGCGACGCGCACCGTGTCGACGGAGTGCCGCTGCTTGTTCTCGACGAGGCGGGTGGACTTGAAACTGAACGCTTCCTCGTCAAAGGTGCCCATCTTGACCACTGACCAGAGGATCGCCGACGTGGCTCCGGTTCTCTGCGTGTCCTGGTGCGAGGAAAAAAACCTCGCTTCGACCGCGTAGTTGCCGGGCGGCGCGTTTGCGAGCGTGTACACCTCGGGGCCGTAGCCGTCTGTGAAATCGCGCGAGATCTGACCGCCCGTGCTCGCCGATACAGGATGCGAGTAGTAGACCTCTTCGCCGGACGGTTCGATGACGTGCAGGTCCACGTCGGTGTGGTCGGTGTCCCAGCCCAACCAGACAAGAAGGTCGAGTTTCGGGCCGTCCAGTCCGCCGACGCGCATCGACTCTGGGAGCGCCGAGGGCCAAGGGTCACGGCCGTAGGCGTGCCGCGCCCACGCGCACGCCCACGAAAGCAGGATGAGCGCCGGCCACTCAATCTCGCGGTACCTATTCGGCCAATCGGGGTGCTGAATGACGTGCGCCAGGCACTCGACGACTTCTTCGATGGAAGCGTCCGTGGTGCCGGCGGCCGTGCGCAGTGCGAAAAAGGCGGTGAGCGCCACGTCCATGTGCGAGTTCGGTTCTTCGGGAGACAGCACCGAGCGCACGGTGCGAAGCAGCATGAGCGCGCCGCTGATGTCACCCGCCGCGATGAGGTGGTACGACGTGCATCGATGCAGCTGCACGTCGCCGGGCCTCAAGCTCGGAATGTTGAACAGGACGTTGGACACGACGTCGCGTTTTGCGCCGTGCGATTGAAGCACAGACGCGGCCGTGAAGAACGAGCTCGGATCAAAGTCCGGCCCTCGCTGCTTGTGGTGCGCGAGGATGCGCGAATCGAAGAGCCGCAGCGCTGCGTCCACACCTCCGCGGTCGCACGCGCGTTCCAGCTCGGAGTGCCACCCATCGCCGACAACGCTGGGCAGATCCACCTTCACGGGGCTTGTCGAGGCGTGGCCGTGGCGCGTGCAAATCCTCTTCGCGTTGGGCGACTCTGTCGGCTCGTGCTGGGTCTCGCTCGCGCGCTTGGCCGTGCCCGCCGGCTCGCCCGCCGGCTCGCCCG
>MDSW01180485.1_pt1 | contig 25658 bp, 28 predicted proteins | sample 811171 | NCBI WGS metagenome assembly MDSW01 (sample SAMN05326641, study PRJNA326480) | marine metagenome | isolation source: seawater | place: Atlantic Ocean: North West | collected 2012 | reverse complement strand
CTATATTCAATTCATGAGCAATTCTTTCACTTAGATCTTTTTTTCTTATTTTTAGCCCTTCTTCCGTAGCAATGGATCTTGCACGTTTTTCTCTAGCATTAATCATTTTTTCTTGTACAGCCTGAATATTGCTATTTATTTCATTATATTTTGTTTCAGCAGAACTTAAATTGTTAGAAATTTCTTCTAGATCTTTTTTTGTATCATTTTCGCTCTGTATAAGTTGCCCCTTTTGAATAGCTATTTTTTCAGGTATTTTTGAAGTCAGGTTAATATCATTCTCAATTGACTCTAGACGTTTATTTAAACCACTAGAGGTTTTTTCAGAATTTGTTTTAAATTTATCCCAACTTTCAATTTCTTTCTAAATATTTAAAAGTCTTTCTTTGCGTTTAATTGAATCCGTTTTAATACTTTGGCTTTTACTAAGATTGACTGCATAATTTTCTTGATATTTTTTCATGTTTTTGGTCATTTCCATAATCGAATTAGATAAACTTTCATCATTATTAGTTTCAATTAAATCTACTTTTTCCTTAATTTCTCTAACAATATCGTCAATTTTATTCACAGCATCCCCATAACTTTTGTTAGCAACCAGATCTTTAGTTTGCATCAAATTAAAACTTAATTTTTCAAAGAATTTTTTATTTTCATTATCGCTACTTTTTTTTGTTATTTCATTTGAAATTTGTTCCAATTTATTTTGTTCTTTTTCTAAAATTTCGGTAGCTATTTTTAAATTTTTTTCGGCTTCAATTTCTATTTCTAGATATTTATTTTCATTAGTTATTAAATTATTTTTTTCTTCTACCAATCTTTTTTTATTAGAAATAGCGTCTATTATAATATTTTTTTCACGTTCTAAATCTTCATTAATTATTTTTTTAGATTTAAGTAGTTTGCTTTTTTCTTCTTCGTTTCTTTTTTCTTGATCTTCTAAGTTTTTAATTTCTAGATTAAGTCTTTGTATTTTAGAATGTATTTCAACTTTATGATCTCTTAAGGGTCTCAATTTTTCATTTTCATTTTTTAATAAATCATTATTGTGGTTAATTTCTATCGTTAATCCACTTACCTCGTTATCAGATTCATTTACAATTTCTTGCACAACTTTAATTTCTTTTTTTAACTCTTTAATTTTTAGGTAATATAAACCAGCCTCAATTCTTTTTATTTCTTCAGAAGCTTGTTTAAATTTAAGAGCTTCTTCCGCTTGTTTTTTTAAGTTTTCAAGTTGACGTTCTTGCTGTCTTCTAAGTTCATCTGCTCTTTTTAAATTATTTTCTGCTGAATTTAATCTAAGCTCAGCCTCATGTCTTCTAACGTGGATTCCAGATATTCCTGCCGCCTCTTCTAAAATTGATCTTCTTTCATTTGGTTTAGCTGTCACTAAGGAGCCGATCCTTCCTTGGCTAATCATAGATGGCGAGTGAGCTCCAGTGGATAAATCTGCAAATAATGTTTGAGCATCCCTTGCTCTAACTTCTCTTCCGTTGATATAATATTTTGAGCCTTTTTCTTTTTCAATTCTTCTTTTTACTTCAATTGTTTTATCATCTTTGTATTGAATAGGACCATCGCTTTGAGAATTATCAAGAGTAAGAGTTACTTCAGCTATATTTTTTGATGGAGTATTAGCGGTTCCAGAAAAAATTACATCTTCCATGCCTGTTCCTCTCATGCTTTTTGCAGAAGTTTCCCCCATACACCATCTAATAGCCTCAACAATATTTGATTTGCCACAACCGTTAGGACCCACAATTCCAGTTAGTCCATTTTCGATAAAAAAATTTATTTTTTCAGCAAAAGATTTAAAACCGACTATTTCTAATTTTTTAAATATCATTTTAAATTAGTTTTTCTATAAATTTATCTATATTTTTGAAACTTACATCACCTTCAAATTTTTTTTCATTAATTATAATTGTTGGGGTAGCTTCCAATTTATATTTTTTTTGAGCCTCTATTCTGTTTTCTAGAATAATTTCTTCTATATCTTCATTATTAAGACACGTATTTAATTTACTTGTGTTTTTTTCAAATTCATTAAATAAACTAATCAAATTTTTATTTATATCATTTATTTGTTCGCCAGATGTCCAAGTATTTTGATTTTGATATATTTTTTCTAAAATCTTGACCTGTTTTTTTTCATCACCTATACAATGCAAAAGTTTTCCTGCGTTTAACGATGCCAAGTCCAATGGAAAATCAATATGTGAAACTTGAACTGTTCCGTTATTTATATATTTTTCCTTAATTTTGGGAAAAACATTAATGTGAAAATTTGCACAATGAGGGCACGTTAAAGACGAAAAAACTTTAATCTTAACAGGAGCGTTTTCTTTTCCAAAAATAATAGAACTATCTTTTACTTTGTCTTCAGCCAATGAGCTATTAAAAATGAAGAGTCCACTGGAAAAAAGAAATAATATTAAAAGATATATTTTATAATTGATTTTTTTATACATTTTTCCTTAGTTCAGAAATTAATCTCTCCAGAGATAATTTAATTTTATCATTTTTAATTTCATTTACTTTTTTACTGATTTTGTTTAATTCGTTAATACTAAAATTACTTTTATTTTTTTTATTTGTAGTAACTAATTTTGATTTTAAAATCACTTCTTTTATTAAATTATATCCAAAATAGTTATTAATTTTTTCTATTATAATATTTTTTGAATATTCAATTTCAACCTCAGATCCTTTGTTTATCGTCACTGTTAGTGAATTATTTTTGTTATCCTTTGAAAATTTAATAACTGCTGGACAAGACACATTAGAGATTTTTTTACCAACTATATTAGACCATTTTCCTAAAATCTCATGAAAAATATCATTTTTCTTATTTAAAATTTTTTTTACATTTTTAGGAATAGATGTTTTAAATGGCCTTAACCCTTGAAGATAGTTCCTGATTTCTTTATTATTTATTTTAGTATGTCTCAACATATAAAGAATTTACCAAAAAAAATTTTATATTGGTATGATAATAATAAACGAATTTTACCGTGGAGAATAAGTCGCAAATCTGCGAAAGTTCAATATTACAGATTATTAAGTGAATTTATGTTGCAACAAACACAAGTTAAGACTGTAATTCCATATTTCAAAAAATTTGTTAAAAATGTTCCAAGTTTAAAAGTTTTATCCACAAGCAATAAAAACAAAATATTAAAATTATGGGAAGGGCTAGGTTATTACTCTAGAGCAAAAAACTTACACAAAGCATCCAAAATATTAATAAAAAAACACAAAGGCAAACTGCCGGATAATTTTGATCAATTGAAGGAATTGCCAGGAATAGGTGATTATACTGCGAATATACTTTTGGCTTTAATATATAATCATCCACGCATAGGACTTGATGGCAATGTAAAAAGAATTTTATTCAGATTATTTAAATTAAATGAAAAGAGTGTAATAAATTTATTTAAAACTAATAGAAATGGTGACTTTGCAGAAGCACTTATAGAATTTGGTGCATTAATATGTAAATCAAAAGATCCTAAATGCTATGAATGTAAAATTAAAAATATGTGTTTGTACTATAAATCAAAAGAAAAAGTTGCATTAAAAAAAAATAATAAAATTCATTCCAAGAATTATGATATTTTTTGTTATTTAAAAAAGAATAAAAGACAAATAGCATTAACCAAGAATAATAATGTAGGATTTTTAAAAAGTTTTAATCTACCAAAAATTGAACAGACATCTAAACAAAAAAAAAATTGGAAATTTCTATGCAAATATAAAAATTCTATATCCAATAAAAAACTAAATATTAATTTATACTACAAATTTTCATCAAAATTGCCTCCAAGGTTCCAATGGTATTCTTTAAATAAAAATAAAGATTTTGTTCCATCTTTTACTAAAAAAATTTTTAGACAGGTTTCAAATTTATATTAATGAGAAAAAAAATTGCCATCATTGGATCAGGTATAGCAGGATTGACGCTAGCAAACCTTTTAAAAAAAAATCCTAATTTTGATTTCTTGTTATTTGAAAAAGAAGACTTTTTAAATTTAGAAGAAGGATATGGTATTCAACTATCTATTAATAGTATTTCTATTTTAAATAAAATTGGTTTTGATCAATTAAATGAGAATGAAAAATATTGTCCTGCTAAATTAGATTTCTATTCAATCAACTATGAAAAAATTTGTGATTTAGATCTAAGCATATTCAATACTCCTGAAAAAAAATATACCACTCTTAGAAGATCTATTTTAATTAGTTTTTTAAAAAAAAATTTATCTACTAGTTCAATAACATTTGGAAAAAAAGTAAAAAATGTTGACCATAAAGAGAATAAAATAAATATTTTTTTTACTGATGGCACAACTGAAAGTGCAGATTATTTAGTAGTATCAGACGGAATTTTTTCTGAAACAAAATCAATAATAGAGAAAAAAACTTTTAAACCAATTTTTCTTGGTGCTTTGGCCATTAGAACAGAAATTCAAAATACAAATATTTCTCATCTTAACGATAATAATATAACTTTAATGATGGGTTCCAATGCACATTTAGTTTTATATCCAATTAATCAAAAAAAGGAATTGAATCTAGTTTGTATAATTAGAAGAGATATTGAATACCCAGATTCTATAAAAGAGATATTGGAAAATACAATTTTAAAAACAAACAAAAACTTGATTAATTTTTTTAAGGGTAATTTAAAATCTTGGCCCATTTATGTTTCTAGCAAACCTATAAAATCAATTCATAAAAATGTTTTTTATATTGGTGACTCTTTTTATACTTTTTCTCCAACTTTAGCCCAAGGTGCATCACAAGCGATTGAGTCCGCAAATGAAATTTCTGAATTAATTAATAAAGAATACTCAGATATAAGCGGTCAATATTTTAAACATAGAAAATATAAAACAAGTTTAATTAGCAAAAGATCAAAATTTAATTACTTTGCATTTCACATTTCTAATCCAATATTAAAAATTTTAAGAAATTTTTTTTTAAAAAATCTAGTAAAAAATAAAAGTTTTATTCAGAGTTATATAGGAAAAATATATCGATAAAATAAAATATTTTTATTATTATGTTGTGCTAGAAATTAACCTTTGTCTTAAATTATCAATGGGCACAACTGCACCTCCTATGTTGCAATACCAATAAGTCCATCCATTATAATTTTCTTTTCCCATTATTTTAGCGGCTACTTTGTGAATGGAACCTTCCGAGTCTTTATGTTTTAAACTTCCGTCCACCATTATTTTAGCGTTAAACTTCTTTTTTTGATCAAATAGAATAGTTCCTGGTTTAATTATTCCCATTTCAACTAATGACCCAAAAGGTATTCTTGGTTTTGATTTATTATTCTCAATTGTATCTAAATAATTATCTTCAATTACTTCAGTTTTGCTTATTCTTTCAGATGCTGCTTTAAAATATTTTTTATCTTTTTCTATACCGAAGTATTTTCGACCTAGTTTTTTTGCCACAACAGCAGTAGTTCCTGTGCCTAAAAATGGATCTAAAATATAGTCATCTTTATTTGTTGTTGCTAAAATAATCCTGTGTAAGAGCGCTTCAGGTTTTTGAGTAGAATGAACCTTTTTTCCATTCTTTTTTAATCGCTCTTTCCCATTGCATATAGGCAAAATCCAGTCCGAACGCATTTGCAAATCATCATTTAAGCATTTTAAAGATTGATAGTTAAAAGTATATTTTGATTTTTTGCTTTTTGAAGCCCAAATTAGAGTTTCGTGAGCATTAGTAAACCTCGTTCCCCTAAAATTCGGCATTGGATTATTTTTTCTCCAAATCAAGTCGTTAAGTAACCAAAAGTCTAAATTTTGTAAATGATAACCTAGTCTAAAAATATTATGATATGACCCTATAACCCAAATGCTACCGTTGTCTTTCAAAACTCTTTTGCATTCATGTAGCCAATTTTTACAAAAATTATCGTAATGCTCAAAACTTTTAAATTGGTCCCATTTGTCATTTACACCATTAACTTTACTATCATCTGGTCTTGTTAACTTTTCTTTAATTTGCAAATTATAGGGAGGATCCACGAAAATTAAGTCAAAAGTTCTGTTAGGAACTTTTTTTAAAATTTCTATAGAATTTCCGTTTTCAATTTTATTCTCAAATCTAGTCATATCTGGATTCAACTTAACGTTGAATTAGACTCTAAATTTATAAATTCGTCAAACTTTTAAAGGAGAAAAGAGAGTCCTATTGTGTTTCACGTTTTTTAGGAAACAAGATGTTGTATACGGGTTTGAATTTTTTTCTATGATGTTTAGTAACACCATATTTTTTAAGAGCTTTTAAATGTCTTGAGGTCCCATATCCAAAATTATTTTTCCAATCATATCCGGGATAGTTTTTTGATAATTTTATCATAAAGTTATCTCTAGTTACTTTAGCAATAATAGATGCAGCAGAAATTATTGGAATTTTCTCATCACCATTTATAATTGTTTTAGATTTAAATTTAAGATTTTTTGGAGCATAAATACCATCTATAAGAACCAATCTTGGTTTTATTTTGAGTTTATATATTGCTCTTTCCATTGCCAATAAAGAAGCGTTTAAAATATTAATTTTTTCTATTTCTTTCACTGAAGCAGTCCCAACAGCATATATTGAATTTTTAATTAAATATTTAAAAATCTTCTTTCTCATATCAGATGACATCATTTTAGAGTCTTTTATATTTGAAATATCAATTTTTTTATTAAAAATCACAGCGGCCGAAAGTACTGGTCCACTTAAACATCCTCTTCCAACTTCATCAACTCCAGCAATCATTTTATAGATTTATAATTAGATTTCGTTAATTTTTTTTTTGATCATTTTTAAGTCTATCCAAGAAAATTTTTTTTGATCAGGTTGTCTCATTAAAAATGCTGGGTGAAAGGATGCTATTGTCCAAACTGTTAAAGAATTATAATTTTTTTCAAACCATTTTCCTCTAACTTTTGAAATTACCCCAATATCACCTAGAATTGCATTTAGAGCAGTGCTTCCCATTAAAACAAGAATTTTAGGTTGAATTATCTCTATGTGGGCATTTAAAAAAGGTAAGTAACGTTGAATTTCTTCCGGAGTAGGTTTTCTATTTGAGGGAGGTCGATAGTTAACAACATTTGTTATGTAAACTTTTTTTCTATCTAAATTTATAGCGCTTAACATTTTATCCAATAATTGTCCCGCTCTACCCACAAAAGGCAACCCTTGCTGATCTTCCTGTGCACCCGGTCCCTCACCAACGATCATTATTTTTGCACTACTGTTTCCACCTGCAAAAACTATTTGACTGGCATTTTTTTTGAGTTCACAATTTTTAATTTTTTCAATCTTCAGTTTAAGCTGTTTTAACTTTTCAGATTTATTTCCATTTAGCAAAATACTAGTTTTTTTATCCAGTCTATTTACTGGTAAATTACTAAATATGTTATTTAAATTAGATATGTTATAATAATTAATAAGTTTAATTATTTTTTGATTTAAGTTATTTTTCATTGTTATACTTTAAATATTTATGATAGCTAACACTTTTAAAATAGTAATATGTTTATTTTTTCTAAACATCTACATTATTCCAGAAACGTTTGCGAAAATAAATAAATTTTATCATTCCAAGGATGAAATTTCTAATTATTTTTTAGGATCAATATTATTTGATGCAAAAAAACCAAACGACGCGATTATTTACCTAGATAAGGTAAATAATAATATGACTAATTACAGTCTATTCAACCAAAAATATGTAGAAACACTGATAAATTTGAAAAAATTTAATAAAGCATTTTCACATTTAAAAAAAGTAGATAACGAAAAGTTAAATTTTTATGAATTTAACTTATTGTTAGGAGTTCAAGCTTTTAAAAATAAAAATTTTAATTTAGCAAAAAAATATTTCAAAAAAATGGGCCAAGAAAAAACTTACACAGATTTATTACAAATGAATTTAGATCTTTTTTTACTTTCATGGACTTTTGTAGGTTTAAATAATGAAGAAATGGCGTATAAAATGATAAATTATTCAGGTGATGAACTAAAAAGTCTTAAACTTATACAAAATACTCTAGTCGATTGTGCCTTTAATTCTGAAAATAAAATTAAGTCTTTTAATTCCTTAATTGGCAGCAAATCAACTGCTTCGGATTTTTCTAGATACAATTTTTTTCTAGCAAGCGTTTTTTTACATAATGATGATGTTAATTCTGCAAAAAAGACTCTTATCTTAGCAAAAGAAAAAAACCCAAATAATTTACTAATTAATCAAGCGTTAGAAGATTTAAAAAATGAAAAAAAATCTAAAATAAAAAATAAATATAATTGTCAGAATATCGATCATAATATAGCTGAACTCTTTTATATTGTTTCTAATATTTACTCATCGGAAGAGAATTATACAAAATCAAATTTTTATTTAAATATTTCCCAATATCTAAATCCCAATTTTGATTCCAACAAAACACTACTTGCAGAAAATTTAATGCTTCTTGAGCAATATGATAGTGCTTTTAAAGAATATTCTCATATTAAAAATATTGGAAATAAATATTTTTGGCATGCAATAAAAAATAAAGCCTTTATAGTTGAAGAAACAAAATCTTTAGAGAAATCTATTATTTTTCTAGAAAAAGAATTTAAAAATATAAGCGAACCTGGCTATAAGATTTTATACGATCTTGCAAACTTTTATAGAGCTGGAGAACAATATGAAAGTGCAATAGAACTATATACTAAAATTTTAAAATTAGTTGACGATAATAATTCAATAACTTCCCAAGTTTATTTTAAACGAGGTTCGTGTTATGAACAGTTAAAAAAACATGATCTTGCCGATAAAGATTTAAAAAAATCTCTTACTCTTTCCCCAGATAGTGCCTACGTTCTAAACTACTTAGCTTACTCTTGGCTTGAGAGAAGAATAAATATTGAAGAGTCAATAGACATGCTTGAAAAGGCAAATAAACTAAAAAAAAATGATCCATACATAATAGATTCATTAGGATGGGGCATGTACTTAATTAAAGAATATCAAAAAGCTGAAAAACTATTAAGAGAGGCGGTAGAAATGGTTCCGCAAGAGGCTGTTGTGATTGATCATTATGGAGATGTTTTGTGGAAAATGAATAGAAATTTGCAAGCTATTTATTCATGGAAATATGCTTACAATTTAAAAGATGCAGATGAAAATGTAAAAAATAGTATAAGAAAAAAATTAATCTTTGGAGTACAAGATTAAAACTTTCAAATGCAAAAAATACATCTTAAATCCTACTCAAAGATAAATTTAAATTTAAGAGTAATTAAAAAACTAAACAACGGTTTACATAAAATTCAATCTATAATTGCTTTTTGTAAACCAAATGACGATATATTTATTTCGTCAAGTTTTCTAAATAAAGATACTATAGTTTTTACTGGAAAGTTTGGGAAGAAAATAAAAAATAAAAATTCAATATACGAAACTTTACAAAAACTAAGAAAAAAAAAAATAATTGAAAAAAAATATTTTAATATTGAGGTTTATAAAAATATACCAGTAGGAGCAGGCTTAGGCGGAGGGTCGTCAAATGCCGCTTCATTAATTAATTATTTTCTTAAAAAAACAAGGTTTAAGTTAAAAAAAAGTTCTATTTTTAATTTAGCAAAAGAAATCGGCTCTGATGTACCTATAGTTTTAGGCAAACTAAGAAATTTTAAATATGAAAGTAAAAATATTTCGTTTATAGATAATAAAAAACCACTTTATATTTTGCTCATTTTTCCCAATATCTTTTCTTCAACTAAGACAATTTACAAAAAAAACAAAATATTTTCTAAAAGTAGAAAAATTAATTACTTTCAAATGAACAAATCAAATAAAGCAATAAAATTTCTTAAAAATGAAAAAAATGATCTTCAAAAAGCGGTACTTGAAAAGTATCCTGCAATTGAAAAAGTTTTAAAAAATATTTCGAAAATTAAAGGTTGCCATTTTTCAAGAATTACTGGCTCAGGATCAACGTGTATTGGAGTATTTTCAAGTAAAAAATATTGCAACGACGGCAGAAAATTAATGAAAAAAAAGTTTCCTAATTTTTGGATACAAGTATCAAAAACTATATAATTTGTGACTTTTATGCTATACGGATCTTATGAATTGGGGCGTAGCCAAGCGGTAAGGCAGCGGTTTTTGGTACCGCCATCCTAGGTTCGAATCCTAGCGCCCCAGCCATAAAATGTTAAAAAAAATAAAAAAAATTGTTTTAAATATAGATAGTTTTCTCTTCAAAAAATTTGGCTCTGAAAAAAGCACAAAGTTTTTAGAAAACATGAGGGAAGCGAATTTAATTTTTTCAAGCTTAAATGAGATTGGCAAGGAAACGCAAGTTAGGTATGTGGGTGGCTGTGTTAGAAAATCTTTACGCGGAGAAGAGATAGATGATATAGATCTGGCGACATCAATTACTCCAGATCAGGTTAAAAAAAAACTTTCTGATAATGGAATTCAAGTAATTGATACAGGTATTTCTCATGGAACCGTTACTGCAATTTTAAATAAAAAAAAATTTGAAATTACAACTTTAAGAAAAGATATCTCTACAGACGGTAGGCACGCTAATGTTGAATTTACAAAAAATTGGCAAGAAGATGCATCAAGAAGAGATTTTACAATAAATGCAATTTTTGCTGATATAGAAGGAAGAATTTTAGATCCATTGAATGGTGTAGAAGATTTGCAAAAAGGTAAAGTCAACTTTATTGGTTCGCCAGATGAAAGAATAAAAGAAGATTATTTGAGAATTTTAAGATATTTTCGATTTTATTTACAATACAGTAAATTAGAGCATGATCCAAACATAATCAATTCTATTAAATTAAATATTAATGGATTAAACAGAATTTCTAAAGAAAGAATTTTTCAAGAATTAATAAAAATATTATCTTTAAAGAATTTGTATAACTTATTTTCAAATAATCTTTCTAATGAAATAATTTTTAATATATTTCCACAATTTAAATATTTTGAAAGACTAAACTCAATTAAAAACTCCAAAATAAAAGATCAAAATTTTGATGCAGTTCTAGTATTGGCGTTACTGATGATTGATAAATCTAATGATTATGAATATTTTTGTCACAAATATAAAACTTCAAACGATATTAAAAATAGATTGAAAAATATAGCTGATAATTTTGAAAATTTTAGTGATCAAAATTTCTATTCTCAAAAAAATATAAAAAAATTAATTTATTTTAATAATAAAGATAGTGTAAAAGATTTATTATTGTTTTCAAAATTTTTAGGTATAAAAATAAAAAATTTAAATTTTGAAGAATTGATTACTTTTGTAAATAATTGTGATGTACCAAAATTTCCTATCTCAGGCGAAGATTTGAAAAAATATGGTTTTACCAGTGGAAAGATGCTTGGTAAAAAATTAAAAATGCTTGAAGAAACTTGGATTGAAAACAATTTTAAGATTGATCAAAAAAAAATACAAAAATCTTTATTAAACTAAATATACTTTACATCAGATATTTCAAAACTTCTTTGCCCAGCAGGCGTTTGCACTTCAACAATATCTTTTTTATTTTTTCCAATCAGGGCCTTTCCAATAGGAGATTTAAAGTAAATATAATTTTTTTTTATGTCAGCTTCATCTTTTCCAACAATCTTGTAAGTTTTTTTTTGATTATTTTCTAAATCAAATAAAAAGACTGTTGATCCAAACACAACAATATCTTTTTTCTCTAACTTGGTAATATCAATCACGTTAGCTCTTGCGATTATATCATTTATTGCAACTATTCTTCCTTCAATTTTTGCTTGCTCTTCTTTTGCAGCGTGGTATTCAGCATTTTCTTTTAAATCACCATGGGCTCTTGCCTCTGCTATAGCCGCAATAACTTTGGGTCTTTTTATTTTTTTGCATTCATCAAGTTCGTTTTTCAATTTCTCTAAGCCAGTAACTGTTATAGGTTCTTTTTCCATTTTATTAGCTCCATTTTACCGATGGAGGCAAAGACATAAGTATCGCTTCTGTATTTCCTCCTGTACTTAATCCAAATTTTGTTCCTCTATCATATATTAAATTAAATTCAGCATATCTACCTCTTTTAAAAAGTTGAATATTTTTTTGTTTTTTATTCCATTTTTTTAACATTTTTTTTCTTATAATCGAAGTAACACAATCTAAAAAACAAAGTCCAACATCGATTACAAAATTAAAATCCTTTTGCCAATTATTTTTTTTATAATCAAAAAAAATTCCACCCGCACCTCTCGTTTCATTTCTATGTTTTAAAAAAAAATAATTATCACATAGTTTTTTATATTTAGGATAATAGGATTTGTTATGCTTATTGCACATTCTTTTAATTTTGTTATGAAAGAATTTTTCTTCTACTTTATCTTTTAAGCAAGGGGTCATGTCCATACCTCCACCAAACCAATTTTTTGAAGTTGATATAAATCGAGTATTAAAATGAAATGCGGGAATATGAGGATTTTTCATATGCATTACTATCGATATTCCAGATGCCCAGTAATTTGAATTTTTTTTAGTCCCAGGTATTTGCGACTTAAATTTTTTGTCAAATTTACCAGATACTTCTGAAAAATTTACTCCAACTTTTTCAAATAAGTTGCCATTTCTTAATATTCTAAATTTGCCGCCACCTTCATTTTTAAAGAGTGATTTTTTCCATTCTTTTATTTCAAAGTATTTATATTTTTTATTTTTTTTCTTATTGTATTCATTTTCTATTTTTTCAATTTCTAAATAAATTACATCACTAAGTAGTGCAAACCAATTACTTGCTAATTTTTTTTTAATAATTGTATTATGAGACATATTTAAAGAACGAATTTTGCCTTAAAGCTTCTGCTAAAACTATTGCAGCTACCGTTGAAATATTAAGAGATCTAGCATTTTTATTTAACGGTACTTTTAAACTTTTTGAAACTGTTTCATGAACAGCTTTAGGTACACCAGAACTTTCTCTTCCGAGAAGAATTGTATCATTAGGTTTAAAATTAAATTCATGGTAAATTATTTTACTTTTTGTTGTCATTAATATTACTCTAGAATTTTTTTTATTTTTAATAAAATTATCAAAACTTTCATATCTAGATATTTTTTTTGTATCTAAATAATCCATTGCTACTCTTTTTATCCTCTTATCCTCAAGTTGAAATCCACATGGCTCTATTATTTCAAGATTTGTATTTAAACAAGAACATAATCGTATAATAGCAGCAGTATTTTGGGGAATTTCAGGTTGATATAATGCTATATTAAACATTTTTGATGCATAATTTTTGTTCTGTGTCATTCTGACCCTAGCAAATTTGTTTAAATTATAATTAATAATTAATATATAATACATAAAAGCTTGTACTTATGACTAAAAAAATTCACACTAAAAGAAGAGATTTCTTATTTACAGCTACTTACACAATTGGCGCAGTAGGTGTGGGAGCCACTATTTGGCCTCTTATTGATCAAATGAATCCCGACTCTTCTGTAAAAGCACTTGCAACAACAGAAGTTGATGTTAGCAATATAGAGCCCGGTACAAGCATAACTGTATTGTGGAGAGGCAAACCAATTTTTATAAGAAGAAGAACACAAGAAGAAATCAAGGAGGCTTCCGAAGTAGATTTAAAAGATTTGAAACATCCTGAAAAAGATTCTGATAGAGCAAAAAATCCTGAATGGCTTGTAATGGTAGGTGTTTGTACACACTTGGGTTGCGTTCCACTTGGTGAAAAAGGAGAATACAAAGGATGGTTTTGTCCATGTCATGGTTCCCATTATGATACTTCTGGAAGAATTAGAAAAGGACCAGCCCCAATTAATTTAGAAATTCCTAAATACGAATTTGTCGATAACAATACAATCAAAATAGGTTAAAAATTATATGAGCGAAACAAAATATATTCCTAAATCTAAATTTGGCAAATGGTTTGATAGTCGTCTTCCTCTTTTAACTCTTTCTCACCATTTAACTTCTTATCCCACTCCCAAAAATTTAAATTATTGGTGGACTTTTGGTGGAATATTAACATTTTGTTTAATGACTCAAATAGTAACAGGAATAATTCTTGCCATGCACTATGTGGCCCATACAGATCATGCTTTTGAAAGTATAGAACATATAATGAGAGACATAAATTATGGTTGGTTGATAAGGTATGTTCATTCTAACGGAGCATCTATGTTTTTCTTGGCAGTTTATATTCATATTTTTAGAGGTTTATATTTTGGATCTTATAAAGCTCCTAGAGAGATGATTTGGATAACAGGATTAATTATTTACTTACTAATGATGGCGACAGCATTTATGGGGTATGTGTTACCCTGGGGTCAAATGAGTTTTTGGGGAGCTACAGTAATTACAAATTTGTTTAGTGCGATCCCACTTATTGGAGAAAGTATTACAGGTTGGTTGTGGGGAGGATTTTCAGTTGATAACCCAACTTTAAATAGATTTTATAGTCTTCATTACTTATTGCCTTTTTTAATATTCGGTCTTGTAGTTTTACACATATGGTCTTTACACATTCCTGGTAATAATAATCCTGTGGGTATAGATGTTAAAAAGAATAGCAATGAAACTATGCCTTTTCATCCTTACATGGTTATGAAAGATTTGGTTGCTTTACTTACATTTATATTAATCTTTTTTGGTTTTGTTTTTTTTCTACCAAACGTATTAGGCCATCCTGATAATTATATTCCAGCTGATCCACTTGTAACACCTGCCCACATAGTTCCAGAATGGTATCTATTACCTTTTTATGCAATTTTAAGAGCTATACCTAGTAAATTGGGCGGAGTAATTTTTATGTTTGCGTCAATTTTTATATTAATGGCCTTGCCTTGGCTAGACAGTTCAAAAGTTCGATCATCAAGTTTTAGACCAATTTATAGAAAATTTTTCTGGGTATTAGTCTTTGTTGTAATCTTATTAGGTTATCTTGGAGCAAAACCACCCGAGGGAATATATTTAATTTTGGCAAGAATAGGTACAGCTTATTATTTTATTCATTTTTTAGTTTTGTTGCCATTGCTTGGAAGATACGAGAAAACAGATCCATTACCAATGAGCATTGCAGACCCAGTCTTACATAAGCCAGGAATAGTAGACAAATTTAAAGAAATGGCCGGAAGTTACGAAGGAGAAAATGTTGGTACTTTTAAATAATTTCATTAAAAAAATAGTAATTTTAATATTTTTAGTTGGATTTAACGGTTCTTCTTTAGCAGAAGAAAGTAAAATTGAATTTATTTCTACTGATTGGACATTTAAAGGAGTTTTTGGAACTTTTGATAGAGCTTCATTGCAAAGAGGTTATCAAGTTTATCAAGAAGTTTGTTCAGGATGTCATTCGATGCAACATCTAAGTTATCGAAATTTATATGAAAAAGGAGGACCCGAGTTTTCAGAAAAAGAGGCAAAAGCAATAGCAGCACAATTTGAGGTTACAGATGGTCCAAATAGTGAAGGGGAAATGTTCCAAAGACCAGCAAGATTATCAGATAAATTTGTTAAACCATTTCCAAATGTAAAAGCTGCGGCAGCTGCAAATGACGGGGCTTATCCTCCAGATATGTCAGTTCTTGCAAAAGCAAGAAAAGGAGGAGCAGACTACATTTATTCACTTTTATTAGGATACGAGGACCCACCTAGTGATATTCAATTAGATGATGGCGTTTACTATAACAAATTTATGTCAGGAAATAAGATTAAAATGGCTCAACCTCTATTAGATGGCGCAGTAGAGTACGCTGATGGAACACAAGCAACAGAAAAACAAATGGCAAAAGATGTCACTACTTTTTTAGTGTGGGCCGCAGAACCTCACCTGGAGGCAAGACATAAAATGGGATTTAAAGTATTTCTATTTTTAATTATTCTTTTAACTTTAGTTTATTTAAGTAAACAAAAAGTATGGTCAAGATTTGGTTCAAAAAATTTGGAAGAAGAAGAAACTTTTGATAAAATTGAAAAAGCAGTAACAGAATATGAAGGCGAAGATCCTAAGACTTTTAAATAATTTAACTGCCAACTCTAAAGAGCATTATATCACCATCATTAACCAAATAGTCTTTGCCCTCAAGTCTTAATTTTCCTGCGTTTTTACACTCATTAAAACCCTTATATTGTATAAAATCTTTATGAGATACTGTTTCTGCCCTTATAAATTTTTTTTTAAAATCAGTATGAATAACACCAGCTGCATCTTGTGCTTTAGAATTTTTTTTTATAGTCCACGCTCTAGTCTCCTTTGGTCCTGATGTAAAGAATGTGCTAAGCCCTAGTGTTGCGTAACCAGCTTTTATCAAGTTATCAAGTCCAGTATTTTTTAAGCCTGCCTCAAGCATAAAATCTTTTCTATCCCCTGGTTTTAAATTCATTATTTGATCCTCGATATCTGCACAAACTATAACTATATTTTCATCATTAAATCTTTCTTCACATATTTTTGAATACTTGTTTCCTAAAGGAAGACTTTTTTCGTCTACATTACAGACTATTATTTTGGGTTTAAGCGATAAAAGTCCTGATTTTTTAAGTAGTTTTTCATCTAAATCTTTAGAATATGTAGACAATTTTTCACCCATATTGATAATTTTTAAACATTCTTCTAAAAAAACCAACTCTTCTTTTGTTAAGATTTTTTTTTTATTTTTTTCTAATCTTTTTTGTAAAGATTCAAGATCAGCTAAAGAAATTTCGGTTTCTATAATTTCTATATCCCTTATTGGATCTACTGTACTGTTTACATTTTGTATTTTTTCAGAGTCAAAACAACGGGTTAAATGAACTATGGCATCAACTTCTCTTATGTGTGAAAGAAATTTATTACCCAAACCCTCTCCTTTTGATGCACCCTTTACTAAACCAGCTATATCTACAAATGTTATAGTAGCATTTATTTTTTTAATAGATTTTGATATCTCATTTATTTTATCTAATCTTTCGTCAGGAACTTCTACTATTCCTACATTTGGCTCAATTGTACAAAAAGGAAAATTTTCTGCCTGCGCTTTTTTTGATGCAGTTAGAGCGTTAAACAAAGTTGATTTGCCAACATTGGGCAATCCAACTATTCCGCACTTTAGACTCATTTAATATTTGATTGGTTTACTTGATTAGAAAATTTATCAAAATCTTTTAATAGAAGCATGGGTATTGATGAAATTATGGAATCTGTAATTTTTTTAATTATAGCTTCTTCTTCTGAATTAAAATCTTCTAAGACATGGTTATTGACCATTGATTTTTTATCTGGATGACTTATTCCAATTCTAACTCTGGAATATTGATTTCCTATGTGTTTATCTAAAGACTCTATACCATTATGTCCCGCACTACTTCCTCCAAATTTTGTTCTTATTTTTCCTAATTCGATATCCATGTCATCGTGAAAAACAAATGTGTTAGAAGCGTCTATTTTAAAATATTCAATTAGCTCTCTTATGCAAACACCAGAATTATTCATAAAAGTTAAGGGTTTAATTGCAAAAACTTTTACTTCGTCAATTTTACCTGTTGTTAATAGACCTTTAAATTTTGGTTTTTGTTTTGAAAGTCCAAAATGTTTATTTAGCGAGTCTATTACTTTAAAACCGATATTATGTCGATTATTTTGGTGATTGGGGCTCGGATTTCCTAGGCCAACAAAAAGTATCATATTTGTTAATTCACTATTAATTAATTTTTATTTAGTTTTTTTTTTGTCTTTGTCTGTAGATTTTTCCTTATCAGAGGATTTTTCTTTATCTGGGGATTTTTCATCAGACGCTTTTTTCTCATCAGTAGTTTTTGCAGCTTCTTCTCCTTCAGCAGGTTTTTCGCCTTCCTCAGTCGTAGCCGCCTCTTCCCCTTCAGCAGGTTTTTCAGGTTCCACAACAATTGTAGGAGCTGCAACAGTAGCTATAGTAAAATCTCTATCCAGTATGATTGGTGACACATTTTCAGGAAGTTTAACAGAAGATATTTTTAAACTTGCTCCTATTTCTTTTCCATCTAAGTCTAAAATTATTTCTTTAGGTATATTATCTGATGGGCATCTTAACTCAACTTTACGCCTAACTATATTTAAAACTCCACCTTTTTTTAAACCTGGAGATTTTTCATTGTTGATAAATTTAACTGGAATTTCCAAAATTAATTTTTTGCCCTTTACTATTCTCATAAAATCAATATGAATTGGTTCATTTGAAATAGGATCAAAAGCGATTTCTCTTGGAAGGACTTTTTCCTCATTTCCATCAATATTCAAATTAATTACATCAGCTAAAAAATTTTCGTTTTTATAAATTTTTTCTATATTTGTTTTTTTTAAACTAATTTTTAAATTTTCTTTGGCACCGCCATACACTATTGCTGGAATTATGCCGCCTTCTCTTAGTTTGTTTATTTGGCCAGAGGAAATTGTATTTCTAATTGTTGCTTTTAAAATGTTCATAAAAAGTCAGTCTTTATAATACGTCCTGAAAAAAAAACAAGTAAAATTATTTAAACAGACTTGAAACCGACGTAGAATTGGAAATTCTTTTCATGGCTTCAGCTAGCATTGATGCAATAGATATAACCTGAATTTTGTTGCTTTTTTTTATTTTGTTCGAATTGTCTATAGAGTCAGTAATAAAAAGTTTACTTACTTGAGATTTTTTAATTTTCTCTACAGCGTCCCCACTTAGAACTGCATGAGTTATATAAACATAAACATCTTTAGCTCCTTTTTCTTTTAAAGCTTTAGCTGCATTTACTATAGTGCCACCTGAGTCTATGATGTCATCAACTATTATACAGGTTTTGTTCTTAACATAGCCAACAATGTTCATTACTTCTGATTTTCCTTGAGCAGGTCTTCTTTTGTCTACAATGGCTATGCCAGCGTTAATTCTTCTTCCAAGGGCTCTTGCTCTTTCAGCTCCACCTACATCCGGCGAAACACAAACCAAATTATTTTTTTTTATATTTTTTTTAATATGTCTAGCAAATATTGGAGTAGCAAATAAATTGTCTACCGGGATATCAAAAAAGCCTTGTATTTGACCTGCATGTAAATCAAGAGTTAATATTCTATTAGCACCAGCGTTTGTTATTAAATTTGAAACTAATTTTGCTGAAATTGCTGTTCTTGGCACAACCTTTCTATCTTGTCTGGCGTAACCAAAATATGGAATTACGGCTGTAATATTTTTTGCCGAAGATCTTCTTAACGCATCAATACAAATTAATAGTTCCATTAAATTATCATTTGCAGGGTTAGAGGATGACTGGACGACAAAAATAGTATTTCCTCTAATGTTTTCATTAATTTCTACGTAAATTTCACCGTCATTAAATCTTCTGATGTTGGTATTCACTAATTTTAGGTTGAGCTTTTTAGCAATGTCTTTACTAAGTTTAATATTACTTGTGCCAGAAAGGACTTTCATATGATAAATTACTTATACATTTTTAATTGTAATTTTCAAATAAATTAAACAAAAAATTAAGTCATTAATATGACGGAAATGCATCTTCCATAATCTTTTTCTTTATTTTTTAAAGATCTTCTAAAACTGAAAAAATTTTTTTCCTCAGAAAATGTATCATTTTCTATATTATCTATATTTTTTATTTTAAGACTTTTGAGATCTTTGTTAATAAATTTTCTTAGATCGAAAAGATATTTATGTTTACTTAAAAAAGTAAAGCAGTCACTGCTTGCTTCATTTTTGTCCATAAATTTTTGATAAAAATCGACACCTACCTCATAACTTTTTTTACCAATACATGGTCCAACAACAACATTTAAATTGTCATTCTTTGAATCTAAAGTATTAAATTTTTTTACAATGTTTTTTACTATTCCTTTTAAAGCACCTTTCCATCCCGCATGAGCACAACCTATTGTTTTGATTTTGGGATTATAAAATAAAATTGGAACGCAATCTGCTGTAAGCACAGAAATTCCAACTTTTTTAATATTAGTTACGATTCCATCACCTTTCAATTTATTTTCAATTGTTTTTTTATTATCAAAATGAACAACATGGTTGCTATGTATTTGATTAAGAGTTAATAAAAATTTTTTCTCACATCCAATTTTTTTGCTTACAATTTCTAAATTTTTCAACACATTTTTTTTTTCATCCCGTGAACCAAGTCCACAATTTAAGCTTTCATAGATACCTTTTGAAACTCCATTTTTTCTTGTAAAAAAACAATGGTTTATTTCAGGAAATTTTCTTAACAATTTTGAATAAAACATTAATTAAATCCTGTAGAAAATTTATTATACTTTTTTTTTGCCAATAGCACTTTAAATAAACTCCCCATACTTTTTTCGTCTAATAATCTTTTTAGTCTATAATAAAGATCAGCTTTATCCTTAAAATTTAAATTTTTTGAGATTATATTGGCTCTATCCACTATCCCCATTTTATATAAAAATCTGTTTTGATTAACTATTTTTTCTACTATCAAATTTTTTTTTTTTAAAAAATTTGAAATTAATTTAAAATTAACATGAGAAGAAATATCTGAGTTGCCAACTTTTGAAAAAATGTCAGTGTACCTATGTTTTCTTACAGATTGCAACGACTCTCCACTAGAGTCATTATTATAACCATAATCAAAAATCAAAAGTGCTCCATCGTATTTGTTTATTTTTTTTGAAATTATTTTAAGATATTTTATTGTCTCAACAGGAAATTCAATAACATTTTTTTTAATAGGTACCTCAAAATTTAGTAGTTGATCCAAGTATTTTTTTTTTGCTTTCTTGTAAATATATTTTAAATCGTTTTTTTCATTTAATAACACATATCTCTCAAAAACTTTTTCTTCCAAAACAATAAATTGTTTAATTGGCAATGAATCAAAAAATTCATTTCCAAAAAAAATAGTAGGACCAGTCTTAATGTTATTTATGTTTCTTAACCATTTAATTTTCTTATTTTTTAATTTTTTGTTTTGGATCCTTTTTAGATTATCGCTGATCTCATAAAGTAATATTTCACAACAATCGTTAAACTTTGGAAATTTTTTAAAAGTTTTTAATATTGCTTCACATAAAGACCCGTCACCAGGTCCTAATTCAACAAAGTTAATTTTTTTAGGTTGACCAATATTCTCCCAAAAAGATACACACCAAATTGCTATCATCTCGCTAAATAAATTTGAAATCAAAGGAGCAGTTATAAAGTCACCTTTTTTACCCAACGGGGTTTTTTTCATATAGTAACCATTTTTTTTATCGTAAAGGGCTTTAGAAATAAATTTATCTAAACTTACTTCTCTCGATTTGTTAAATATAATTTTTTTATAATTCATAAAAATTATTGATTATATTTTTTAGTAACCATTAGATAAATTCCATACATTATAAGAAAAATACTTAAGAATGTTCCCATACTCATTGAGTTAAATATAATAAGACCAACTTGTGGATCTGGTTCTCTAAAAATTTCTGATATCATTCTAAATATTGAATAAAAAAATAAAAATAAACCAGAAACGAAACCTTTTTTAATTAAATGATCTTTTTTTAATGCAAAATAGTTTATTATTATAAAAAGTAAAACTCCTTCTAAAATAGCTTCATAAATTTGAGAAGGATGTCGCCCAACATTTCCTCCTTCGGGGAAAATAATAGCCCATGGTAAATTGGTAACTTTACCAAATAATTCCCCGTTTATAAAATTTGCTATACGACCTAAAAATATGCCAATTGGTGACGCGCAGGCAATTATATCTAAAAAACTAAATACCTCTAAGTTTTTACTTCTACAAAATAATAAACAACTAACAATTACCCCTAACAAACCTCCATGAAAAGACATCCCGCCTTTCCACAGCATGAATATATCTAGAGGATAGTCTAAATAATAATTTAGGTTATAAAATAAAACATAACCAATTCTTCCACCCAATATAATTCCAATAATTAAATATCCAATTAATTCATCAAAATTTTCGATTTTAATATTTAGATAATAATTCTTTTGCTTTAATAAACTAATTACTTTTCTTGCGTACAGCCAACTTAATAAAATTCCGAATATATAGGCTAAAGAGTACCACCTAATTTCTATAAATCCAAAATCAACTAATACTGGGTCAAAGTTATGATAAAGCATAAAAATATTGTTATTATCTTATCCTGTAATTATAATACATAACTAATTAAATTTATGTCAAAATCTAATAATATTTTTAGAAGTATTGCTACTTTAATAGAGGCAGGAGTAGTTTCATCAAAAGAATTGAAGAAAGAACTTAACACGACACTTAAATTTAGAAGGGATGATATAGTAAATAAACTTGGTTTAGTTACACAAGAAGAGTTTGATATACAAAATAAAATTATTCAAAAATTACAGAAAGAAATAGATATTTTAAAAAAAAACAAAAAAAAAGTTAAGAAGGCAAAGAAACCTTAACTCTTAATCCTCCTTCTGGACTATTTTCAAGATTTATTGTACCACCATGGGACTTAACAATATCGTTGGCAATTGATAGTCCTAACCCGACTCCACTTTTATTTTGACTTCTACTTTTATCTATTCGATAAAATGGCTTAAAAACGTTTAAATGTTCCTCAGTCTTTATTCCTGGCCCATCATCATCAATACAAATAATAATATTATTAATAGTTTTTGATAAAATAATTTCAACTTTTTTTCCATAAGTTAACCCATTATCAATAAGATTGGTTAAGCATCTTTTGACAGAATTATATCTAGCTGTAATTTCTATTTTCACTTCATTTTTAAAAACAATTTTATTATTTGGATATTTATCAATAATATTTTGAACTAAATTGTTTAAACTAAAATTTTCGCTTTTAACATTAATTTGTGAGCTGGCAAATTCTAAATAATCATTAAGCATTTTTTCCATATCATCTATATTTTCAGTCATTTTACTTGATAAATCTTTTTCATTAATCATAGCAATTTGTAATTTTAATCTTGTTAATGGAGTTCTTAAATCATGACTTATACCAGACAACATTTCTGATCTTTGATTTAAATGTCTAGTGATTCTCTTTCTCATCCTTTCAAATTCATAACCAGCCTGTCTTATTTCCATTGCACCAGATGGCCTAAATTCAGATATCCGTTCTCCTCTACCAAATTTTTCTGCTGCTTTAGCTAAATTTACTATCGGTCGAGTTTGGTTTTTTAAAAAAATTATTGCTATAAAAACTAGTAGTATAGCTGGCATAGTTATCCAAAGCGCAAAAATTCTAAATGAAGATGCCTGAATTCTTTCTTTTGGAAAAAATATTTGTAATGTACCATTCTTAAATTTAACCCTTAAGTCTACGACTTCTTTGTAGGATACCGTGTTAAACCAATAAGCATTAAATCTAGATTTTAATTCTCTTCTTAGTATTCTATCCATTGGACTAAACCATCTTTCAACTTTTATATCTGGAAGCTCTTCGTTTTCTAAAAATCTAACAGAAAAGTTAAAATTTTGATTATACAAATCTGTTACAATTTTTTTATTGTAAGAACTCTCATCATTATAAATATCTATTATAGTAACAATTTCACTTAGCAGTGCTCTCGTCATTCCTTTGCTAGTTTTAATCCAAAGACTATCAAAAAAAACAATTGTGATTATTATTTGAAAAAAAATAATTGGTACTGCAACAATTAGCAAAGATCTGTAAAAAAGTCTTTTTGGCAAGCTTGCCTTTAACAATTTAGTCCATCCATAAAACATAGCCAGAACCTCTTATTGTTTGTAAGTATTTTGGATTTTTGGGGTCATTTTCAATTTTTTGTCTTAGTCTAGTTATCAAGACATCCACAGTTCTTTCTTTTGAAAGATTTGTTATTTTACCTATATCATCTCTGGAAAAAATTTTTCCTGGTGATTTTATCATATAATTTAAAATTTCTTTTTCTGATGTATTCAATTTTATTATTCTATTATTTTTTTTAATTTCCATTTTTTTTAAATTTAGTTCAACACTTCCGAGGTTAATTTTAATTTGCTGAGTCTTTTTAAAGGTTTTACTTAATATATTATTAATCCTTAATAATAATTCCTTAGGTTCAAAAGGTTTGCCGAGATAGTCGTCGGCACCTAGCTCTAAACCTTTAATTCTATCTTTTACCTCACCTTTAGCAGTTAATAATATTATTGGAATAGATACATTAGCTTTCAACTGCTTGGTAAGTTCATAACCTGTTTTTCCTGGCATCATTACATCAAGAATAATTATATCAAATTTAATTAAATTTAACTTTTTTTCGGCTTCAATAGCATTACCAGCTGTAGTGACTAAAAATTTTTTTGATACCAAGTATTGTTTAATTAAATTTCTAATACCGTCATCATCATCAACAACAAGAATATGTTTTAAAATTTTATCCATTGGCCATTTTTTCTAAAACTTTTTTGAATTTAATTACTGAGTCAGCATCAGAATTTTTAAGTGCTTGAAATATTTTATTTTTTTGAAATATAAAAATTTCATCAAAAAGTTTTTTCCCTTCCTTATCTAATTTAAGTAATTTTTGTCTTGCATCAATTTGACCCTTTTTTTGTAGTACCATTTTTTTTTTAAACAAATCATTTAAAACACGATTTAAACTTTGTTTTGTGATTTTAAGTTTTTTTAATAATTCTGAAACAGAAATATTTTCATGTCGTTCAACAAGTTGTAAAACTCTTTGGTGAGCTTTTCCAAAAGAGTATTTCTTCAATACATTATTAGGATCAGAATAGGTCTCTCGATAAACAAAAAATATTAACTCTATAAGCTCTTTTATTTGATCATCTTTAAGATAAAGTAAGTCTCTCATCTAATTTGGTCAGTTATATTGACATATTAACCTAAGATAGATACTTTTTTGAATTAAATAAATCAAATAAGATATAAAAATTTAATGGAACCCATACCTTTTGATAAAAGATCGGGAAAGATCTGGTTTAATGGAGGACCTGTAGACTGGTCAGACGTAAAAATACACGTTTTAAGTCATGGCCTACATTATGCAAGCTGTGTTTTTGAAGGCGAAAGAGTTTATGACGGTGATATTTTTAAACTTGAAGAGCATACCAAAAGACTTTTTCACTCGGCATCAAGGCTGGGTTTTGAAATTCCATATGATCAAAATTATATAAATAAAGCATGCAAAGAAATTGTAGCAATTCAAAAAGTAAAGAATGGATATGTGCGACCTGTAGCCTGGCGGGGAAGTGAAATGATGGCAATATCTGCACAAAAGACAAAAATTCATGTAGCGGTAGCAGCATGGGAATGGGGTTCTTATTTTGACCCAAATCTAAAATTAAAAGGAATTAAACTTGATATTTCTAAATGGAAAAGGCCGGCTCCAGACACAATACCTTGGGATACAAAAGCATCAGGTTTATATATGATTTGTACTTTATCAAAACATGAGGCTGAAAAAAAAGGTTTTACAGACTCTTTGATGTTGGACTACCAAGGCAATATTGCAGAAGCTACTGGAGCAAATATTTTTTTTAAAAATAAATCTGGAGAATTGCACACTCCAATTCCAGATTCTTTTTTAGATGGCATAACAAGAAGGTGTATAATTGATATTGCTAAATCCAAAGGGATTAAAATAATTGAAAGAAAAATTAAACCTGAAGAAATGTCTAATTTTGTTGGATGT
>MDSW01039198.1_pt1 | contig 25661 bp, 20 predicted proteins | sample 811171 | NCBI WGS metagenome assembly MDSW01 (sample SAMN05326641, study PRJNA326480) | marine metagenome | isolation source: seawater | place: Atlantic Ocean: North West | collected 2012 | reverse complement strand
TGGAATAAAATTAGATTTTCAAATGGTCTCTCCAGTACGCTTTTATAAAGATTTTTATAGAAAAAAACCCGTTTTGTCTCGGTACAGAGAACGACTGAGAGATGTTACAGTTAATTTTCTCTCCATCGGTAAAGGTATTAGCGGGTCATCTAATTGGATACGGTTTCCATATTATCACCATGTTTTTGATGATGAGAGAGCTGGTTTTGCAAAGCAATTAAATTATTTTAGGGACTTTGGAGATTTTATTTCCCTCTCTGAAGTGGTCACAATTTTGGAGAAAAAGGAGAAAATCAAAGGGCAATATTTTTGTATTACTTTTGATGATGGGTTTTTAAATAATTATACTAACGCTGTTCCAATTTTAATTGAAAAAAGAGCTACAGCTACTTTTTTCCTACCTACGAATTACATCGGTCGCACATTTGAAAATGATTTAGATTGTCTTAGTCAATTTTTTAGAAATGACCACGTAGTAATTGAATTTCTTAACTGGGAACAATGCAGACAAATGCTATCTGCAGGAATGGAAATAGGTTCTCACTCGGTTCACCATATACAGTTTGCACGGTTACAGCCGAATCAGGTTATTCAGGAGCTCAAACAATCAAAGAAATATATTGAAACTAATCTAGGGTCAGTATGCGATCATTTTTGTATGCCCTTTGGCGTGCCCAATGTTGACTTTGACCCAGAAAGAGATCGAAAGCTTGTAAAAAAATCAGGTTATAAATCTTTGTCTACTACAAGAAGAGGGCCAATGTATAGCGGCGGAGACCCTTATAGTATTAGGCGAGATCACCTCTTAGCAAATTGGAGTACATCTCAACTTCGCTACTTTTTTAGTCATGATTAGAAGTTAGGTAATTAGTCACTATCTAACCAGCAAAGTGCTTACTTGTTTTTAAACTTAATAAAGACGATAGCCGGTTTTAAAAAATTTGAAAAAATTGTAATCAAATGGGTTTCACTACAATGAAAGAAAAAAACATTCCAATTTCTGGTTTCCTCTGGCTTTGGGTTATTTTAGTCTCAGGAGCATATGTCTTTCAATTTTTGGATTACCTTCCAGCGATCTTGTCACTTATAAAGCTGCAATGACTGAAGTATTTGTCGTTTGGGTACAACTTATAGCGTGTTTAGGTTTTGGCATGCTTGGATTGCGAGTTATCGGGCACACTCGTGAAAACAATCATGATCTTCGAAACTTATATGCATTTACCCTTGGTATGGGGTTCTTAGGCTGGTCTCTGTTCTTTATCGGAGTAACGGGACTTTTAAATCATATTGTAATTGGATGTTTTTTAGGTTGCGGGGTAGCAGCGGCGGCTTTTTGTTGGAATGATTTTAGATTTAGTGTGATACGGCCAGAGGGTTTACTCGGTATGCTAGCGATAACCCTCATATGCTTTGTGTTTCTTTTAGATTTCTTTGAGTCAAGAACGCCACCCACAGATGCTGACTCGTTAGCATATCACTTTGCGTTACCAAAGTTATTTTTGGAAAAAGGGAAGATCGAATTTGTTCCCCGCGCTTTAGATGGCGCTATAACTATGCTCATTCAAATGACTTACCTGCCATCTTTGGTATTGGGAGGCGAATTGGGTCTAATGCTTTGGATGTTTGTGTTAGGGGTAGCTGCCGTCTATGCAGTTTTTGTTCTAGCCAGCCAACATTTGGGAAGAGATTGGAGCCTCATTATCGCTCTCATTTTTGCTACAACTCCTGCATTTATCTATGGAGCTGGTTCGGGAAAAGTTGAGGCAAAAATCGTAATTTTTGTTATCGCAGCTATTTTAGCATTATCGAGCGTGAATAAGAAATGTCCAACAAGTCATATTTGTTTGGTGGGCATCTTTGCTGGATTTTTTGCAGGAGCAAAATATTTTGGATTATGTTTTGTCGCAATCTGTGGGTTAGCCGTTGCACTTAAATCTCTCAAAATAAGGTCCACTTTAATTTTTAGCGTTGCGGCTATGACCGCTGGTTTTCAATGGTATTTATGGAATTTTATTCATATAGGCGATCCGGTTTTCCCAATGATGTATGAGTGGTTGGGACGTGAAAATTTAAGCCTATGGACAAATGAGCATCAAACATACATTCGGTCCACGTATCTTCCAGCTTTTAAACAGGGTCATTCTGAATTGAAATGGTTACTCCTTTTTCCATTTAAGGCGACACTTATGGGAGATCATGCCATTTCCTCAGGCCGGACTGGTCTTGGCCCTGCAATTTTACTTTTTCTGCCATTTGCGATTTTGGGAGCATTGGGTGTGCGGGATAGATTGCTAAAAGGACCTTTATTCATTTATTTGATTATTGTGCTTTTCTATTATGTAAGCTGGTTCTTCAGTGGAGCTGCGCTTTCGGTTCGTTTTTTATTGCCAGTTTATCCAGTCTTACTAGTTATTATTTTTGCGGCTGGTACTAGGAGCTTAAATAATCCAATCAGGTTTGCCGCTGCAATGGGTGCAATTATTTTCACGATTGTAACTCAGTTATTTGGTCAGGCTTTATACTCCCTTAAATCTATTAAATATGTTATGGGAGACGAAAATCGTTTAGAGTTTCTTGTCAAAAGTTCAATAGGGTTAAAGCCTATTTTTTGGGTTAACCGTAATCTGGGAAAAGATGTAAAAGTGCTTTCTCCTTTACGGCACAATCTTTATTATTTTGATGTTCCATATTTTTACGCTCATTCAGTGCAGCAGGCGCAAATAAACTTGTTGCCCTCCTCAAATAATTTTGCAGTTTTTATTCGTCAGTTGCGCGACTTGAATATTACTCACATTTTAGTTTCCAAAGGGAAAAAGGGAAACATTTCAAAGTTAGAAATGTATAGCTCTCAGGCTGTTCTTGCAGGCTGTTTTAAAGAAAAAGCTCAGTTTCCTGTAGAGATTGTAAAATCTAGAACTCTTCCCAATTTTGGGCGCAGTAAATCTGTTTTGTTTTTATATAGATTCTTGGATAAAGCATGTTTTTATTAAAAATTTAGTTGTTTTATTTTTCCAAGAGGATTTTCTTAGAACAAACAAATAAATGAATTATTATTAAAGAGCATCTATATTGAACCAATTCTTAGTTGTTAAAAACATTAACGCCATGTTTTTGGCGACCTGTTTTGCGCTTTTTTAAATAGTTCAAGTATCAGCTTGGTCGGATCTCCAAGCCAACTTTAGTAAGTTTGAGTTTAATTAAAAGCCTCCTGCTATAGCTTCATCAGTATAGAGATTAGGTAATTGAAAATTTAATGACTTTGAAAAAGGAAAAAATTTGCGCAATTCTACAGCCTCATTACTTGCCATGGATTGGCTATTTTGAGATGTTTGATCGAGTTGACATTTTTGTGTTTTTGGATGATGTACAGTTCATTAAACGAGAGTGGAAAAACCGAAATAAGATCCGCAAAACTCATAATCATCCTGAAAGCAAGTGGTTGAGTGTTCCTGTAAAAACTATTGACCAAAGAAAGTCATTGAATCAAGTTCGCTTGGTTCAAGAAGATTGGCCCAGGGCTCACTTAGACTCAATCGCGAGCACTTATGGGAAAACGCCTTTTTTTTCTGAAGTGTTTTCTTTTTTAGAAAGTGCATTGAAAAATAATAAAGAGACTATTTTATCTGAATTAAATATTGGACTGATTCATGAAATAAATTCTTTAATTGGTATAAAAACCGAGCACGTTAAAAGTTCAGACATAGGAGTTACAGGCAAGCGAGAAGAAAAAATATGCAATATCTGCAAGGCTATTGGATCAGGATATTACATGGCCAACAACGCATCAGCCAATTATATTGATCCTATTTATTTTTCCGATAATGGGATAGAGGTTTTTCCGCAAAATTATACCCATCCTGTATATGACCAAATATTTGGTCAGCAAATATTAACACCGCTATCTCATCTCAGCGTCATTGATTTATTATTTAATGTAGGTTTTGGACGCAAGGCGCTTGAAACAATCAGGTTAGGCCGCCGTTCGAACCTTCGTTTATAAAGCATTTAGGTAGAGCAGGTATGAAGTTTTAGAAGGTCAAAAACAGATGAACATTTCAAACTCAAAATTTATTTTTAAAACAAAGTCGGAAACACTCTCTGACCTGTCACATCTGGTACTTAAGTCAATTGTACCTAAGCTCTATTATTTCAGTAAGAAAGAGTGGGATCTAAATTCGTCTCAAATTTTGGAGCACATTAAAAACAATTTTTTTGGTTCAAATGTTGCAGTGCGAAGTAGCGCACTTACTGAGGATACTCTGGAGGGCACCATGGCTGGTGTATACTTTTCTCAGCTTCATGTTTTTCCAATGAAACAAAATGAACTAAAGCAGGCAATCCAAAATGTATTTAAATCGATGGGCGAGGAAAAAGGGAACCAAGTTCTTATTCAAGCGATGATTGACGACGTTTCTCTAAGTGGAGTCATAATGACCCGCACTATGGAAAGTGGGAGCCCATATTATACTATAAATTATGATGATACTTCTGGAAAGACTGATACAGTTACTGGTGGCACTGGCGTGAGTAAAACGCTCCGAGTCTGGCGTTCTTTTTCAAAAGCAAATATAGAGTCAGGCCGCATAAAACTAGCTCTAAGAATGGCTCAAGAGTTAGAAAAAATTACACAAACAGATTCTCTAGATATCGAATTTGTTGTTCCTAAAAAAGGTCTTCCATTTTTGCTTCAAGTTAGACAAATATTTAAGTCTCCCCACTGGAAGGTTGCTATAGATGACAGGATTGAAAAAGAGATTAAAAATATAGAACACTTCATTTCTGAGCGGTCAAAAATTCGTCCGGGAATTGTAGGAGAGAGGATTTGCCTTGGAGTAATGCCGGATTGGAACCCTGCAGAGATAATTGGTATAATTCCCAAACCACTCGCTATGTCTCTTTACCGGCGGTTAATAACTCAGGATGTATGGCAAAGTGCTCGCAGCAGTATGGGCTATAAAAGGGTTCCGGGTGAGGAGTTAATGGTAAATCTGTGTGGACGCCCTTATATTGATGTACGGAGCAGCCTGAACTCGTTCCTTCCAGATGATTTATCTCATACGATTGGAGAGAAACTCGTGAATAGCTGGTTGGCAAAATTGGGCTCTCATCCAGAGTTACATGATAAACTAGAATTTGACGTGGCCATAACATGCTATGATTTTAATTTTGATGATTCAATTTCAAGCTCTTTTTACGACCTCGACAAAACCGAAGTAGAGATTTTCCGAGATAAAATTAAGACGTTAACGTATAAAGCAATTAAAAACCGTGCTCACAGCTTTTTGGACCGCATAAAAAACCGTGCTAATATTAAAAGGCTATGGAAAGTTGAGGAGCAATATTCTGATTTTTCCAAGATTTCTAACTTGGGAAAAATACAGATGCTTTTAGAGGAAATAAAAAAAACAGGAACATATCCCTTCGCAATAATTGCTCGTCATGCATTTATAGCTGAGAGTTTGCTGCGCTCTGCAGTCCAAAAAGGCGCTTTGTCTGCAGAGCGTTTATCAGAGTTCAAGCGCTCTACTCCAACGATTTCAAGCCAAATATCCTCCGATCTCAATAAAGTTTGTAAGGGACAAATGGCGGCAGAAACTTTTATGGAGATGTTTGGTCATTTGCGGCCCGGTACTTATGACATTTGTTCCCAGCGGTATGCAGATAGAAAAGATATCCTGCAAGAACCGATGGGCTCTCTCTCCTCTGAAAAAATAAAAAAATTTGCCCTATCAGGAAAAGAAGAAAGCGCTCTAAATAATCTTTTAAAAGAAGCAAAACTCTCTAATATAACCGCTACCGAGCTTTTTGAATATGCGGAGGAAGTTATTTCGGGTAGGGAGTTCGCAAAATTTGTTTTCACCCGAGAGGTCTCAGATGTTTTGGAGGAACTAGCTGTGTGGGGAAACTCCATAGGGCTAAACCGACACTCTGTCTCTTTTTTGGATCTAGAAGATATAATGCGCCCTCTTCAATCATCTTTAGCTTCCTCTAACAAGTCCTTTTTTCTTGAGAAAATCTATCAAGCTGAACAAGAGGACCAAATAGCTCATCTAATTTGTTTGCCGCATTTAATTAGAACCAAAAATGATTTATGGGTAGTGCCACAGCATAGGAGCCAAGCAAATTTTATTGGCCATAAACAGGTTATCGGTCCAATAGTGCGCCTCTCTACAGACTCTTTGGTCGATGTTTCAATAAGTGGGCGAATCGTGTGTATTGAAAATGCTGACCCAGGATACGATTGGATATTTTCGAAGAATATTTTAGGCCTTGTTACTAAATATGGAGGCTCTAATTCCCATATGGCAATTCGGTGCGCGGAGTATGGGCTGCCCGGAGCCATAGGATGCGGCGAACACTTGTTTCATCGTATTAATCAGACGGGCATAGTGGATTTGGATTGTGCAAAAAAAATATTGAGGGCTGTTCGTGGGTCATAGAGTAAAACCGTCGTCGAGAGACCAATTGAGAATTGGCCTGAGCATGAGAACTACAAATACATTAGAATACAATGAGACACGGGATGCTGTGGCTCATGAATGGGCAAGATTTTTAGAATTAGTTTTTTCTTGCCCGTGCTGGGTACCTGTACCAAATCAACTTTCCGATATAAAAACATTTTGTAACTTTTGGCACCTAAATGGAATAATTTTGAGTGGCGGAAACGAAGAAAAAATACGTGATAAAACAGAATTTGGTTTAATAGACTTTGCTCTAAAAGAAGATCTACCTTTAATTGGTGTTTGCCATGGCTTTCAGAGTTTAAATCGCTTTTTTGGAGGAGGCCTTCATGAGGATTCGACCGGTGCACATGCAGGTAATCGCCACTGCGTGACGGTTATGCCACCCTATTCTCATTCCAAAAAAAACCTAAAGCTCAATTCTTATCATGAAAATATAATCGACCAAAAAGAATTAGCGGGTGAATTGGAGATTATGGCCTTATCTTCTGATGGCTTTGTGGAGGGGGCGGTTAGCCGGACGGGAAGGTTAGCTGGTATAATGTGGCATCCAGAGAGAGAAGAACAATATAGTGACTTTGACGTAAAGTTTTTTCGGAGATGGTTTGGATTTGGAGAACTAGGAGCATGAGATGTTTAGTGGTATCTTTCTAGCTGCTGGTCGCGGCAGTCGTATGGGAAGAGAAACATTAGATAAGCCAAAATGTCTTCTGAGTTTAGGAGGAAAGACCCTTCTGGATTGGGGCATAGAAGCTATGAAAGATTCTGGGATCAATGACTTAGTAGTTGTTGGCGGTTATCAAAAAGATAAACTAAGTAACAGCTCCTACACTCTTCTGGATAATCCAGATTGGAGGAACACTAACATGGTGGTAACATTAATGGCTGCTGATGCTTATCTGGAGTCGTCACCATGTGTGGTAGCTTATTCTGATATCGTATTTACGCCTGAATACGTTACGAAACTGATTGATTGTAAAAATGAGTTCGCAATTACCTATGATACGTTATGGGAGCCTCTGTGGTCTTTGAGGATGACAGACCCTCTCTCAGACTTGGAAACATTTGAAGAAGAAAATGGTATATTAAAAAGTATAGGGGAAAAGCCAAAAAGTTTGACGGAGGTGGGTGGTCAATACATGGGCCTGATAAAAACTTCCCCAAAAACGTGGGGTGTTATCAAAGAAGCTATTTTATCTCTTCCAGGGGCATTGCAAAAAACATTAGATATGACTTCATTGCTTCGAATTTTACTTAGAAACAAAATGAAAATTGGTGCTGTTTCAGGCAAAGGCAAGTGGTGTGAGGTTGACACCTTCACTGATATGCAAGTTTACGAGAAAACACTAAGCGAAATAGATGAAAAAAAGATTTTTTGGTCTCATGATTGGCGTTGGAAGCCCCGGTTCACATGATTATTTGGTTAATTGGATTGTCAGGGGCAGGAAAAACAACCATAGGCAAGCAGTTGTATAGGGAGTTAAAAAAAAAGAATAAGAACATAGTTTACTTGGACGGCGATATTATGCGAGACATATGGGGAGAGTCCTTAGGCCATGATATCAAGGGCCGGGCCAAAAACGCGCACCGTATCTCAAATCTCTGCCGACTTCTTGACCAACAAGGAATTCATGTGGTTGTCTCCGTTTTGTCTATATTTCCCAATTGGCAAACTTGGAATAGGGAAACATTTTCAGAGTATTTTGAAGTTTTTGTAGATGTAGATCTGAATGTATTAATCAAGCGTGACCCAAAAGGACTATATAAAAAAGCGTTAAATGGGGAGATAAAACATGTAGTTGGTCTTGACATAAAATTTCCAACTCCAGAACAACCAGATATGGTTATAAAGAACAACAAGAAACTTATAAACCCTGAGAAATTAGCCTTAAAAGTATTGAAAAAAATAAATGAACGCATAAATAGGGCGACAGTATTGGAGAAAAAAAATGAAAAGGAATATCCTTTTGGGGAGGGAAATTTGTTGGAGGAGCCAAATAACTATTTCTACTCTACTTTTCGTGGCGAGGAATTTTTAGATTCCTTCTACAAGTCCCGCATGAAAGCATTTTGTGAGACCCTTAAGATCAAGGATATTTTTGTTCCGGAAAAGGAACCAGATTTGATTTTAAGTGGAAAAGTCAAAACAAAAGAGATACTAGATTGGTTGGTATTTCAGTGGTTTAACGGTTGTGCAAACCCGGATGTGGTTGGGCTCACAAATATGATGCTTAAGAGGTTTGAACTTTCTAAAAGAATTTATTTTTACTCGAATCTCGATAAAAACCTCTCTGGTTCTGGTAACTTCAAAGATTATGAGCTTTATATTAGGGCCTCAGAACTTTTTGTTATGGCCTACAGAGAGACTAATACGATTCAGTATTTAAATGTACTTCTTAAAATAACTGACACAATTTCCTCTTTTAGCCCTAAGTTAAATGGTCCCAACTCAATGAGATTTTGTAATCTGATTATGTCGGAGCAACAGTTCGTAGGAGATCTAAGATTAAAAGGCAAATTTTAAAAAAGGTTGTTTTCATTGCAGCAACCACCGCAAGATCATCTTCATATGCGCAAGCAATGGCCAATTGTAATATGCAACCAGACCATACGATTATATTAGGGGCTAAAACCCTCAAAAAGGCACGAAGAAATTCAAGATATGGTTTTGATTTTCGGTCCGAACAACCCGACTTGAGTTCTGCTGATATTTTTCTTCCTCGTCTTGATATAAAGTTAGAAGACGTATGTGTTGCCCTGGATTGGAATGTAAGCTGTCTAAATACTGCGAACGTTAATGACAATCAGGTGAAGGATCTTCTGGTAAAACTTGTCCCTTCTATGGTTGTTTATTCAGGTTTTGGGGGGCAAATTGTAAGTAAAGATTTATTGGGTCTTGGCTATCCTTTTTTGCACATTCATAGTGGTTGGCTACCAAAATATCGGGGGAGTACAACAATATATTATAGCTTGTTGCAAGATGGTATTTGCGCTGCTTCAGCTTTCTTTTTAGATGAAGGAATAGATACGGGTTCATTGGTTCGGCGAAAAAAATACCCTATGCCAGATTTTGAAACCGAAATTGATCATTTATATGATGGGGCCATTCGTGCGGATCTGCTCATAGAGGTCTTATCCAGTCTAAAAAATAAAAAGAAGGTGGAGTTACAAAAAAAAATATGTGATGCGAATATTCCGGCTTCCCACTTTTACGTTATTCATCCGGTTCTTAAGCATCTTGCTAAATTAAAGTGTAAAAAGAGTGAATAAGATTGTTTGGCAAAAATTTTTTGAGCAATAGGGAAAATATTTATTTGTGTTAAAAAGCCTTTGTGGACCAATATTGTATTGTAGTGAGATTTATTTTATTGTGTTTTAACGTTAAGTTGGCTTAAGTGCAGAAAATAATAAGTCGTAGTAGCCGTGTTTTGAAAATTTATAGGAATTGAATAAGATGTCCAAAATTGTGTTTTTAATGGATACTGTCATTTTTAACCAAGATGTAGCCGTTTTGTCCGCATATCTAAGTCACGTTGGTTTGGAAAATGAATTAATTTTTGAGGAACTTGAAAAGGAAAATCTTGAAAATACTATTAAAGAGTTGGCGCCAGATTATATCCTATTGATGACCGAGCTACGCGCACATCTTGGGATAGGCGATCTTGTTGATAAGATGAGGGAAGTTGAAAGTATTTCAAAAAACCTTAATGTTCCAGTTGTCTTGTTTGGCCGCCGGGCTACTATTGCCTCTCGAGAACTATTAAAAACGTTTCCCTTTATACACGCAATTGCGGTTGGTGACCCGGAGCACCCCATTGAACAGCTTATCAAAAATGGCTCTCGTGAAAATATTCCCGGCATATCCTTTCTGGAGAAATCGGGAAACATCGTGACACCAGGGGTTGGCCAGCAGACAGACTTAACAAGCCTACCGCGACCAAATTTCGATAGTTTTTACAGTCGGGTGGGCGCTGATAAGATGGGATATTTCCTGCAAATTTCTCGTGGATGTGTTTACAACTGTACTTTTTGTCAATCTGCTGAAGTTCAGTCACTTACTACCGACACAAAGAAGATGCCGCGTTATTACCCCGTAGATTGGATTATTGATAACTTATGTTATCTAAATGAGGCCTACGGGCCCATAACAAATTTTTATGTTACAGATACAAACTTTACGATGTCAAAGCCTTACTTGAGAGAATTTACAAAAAAGTATTCTGACAAACTTAACATCCCATATGTATGTGCCACGCGGGCAAATTTAGTGGATGATGAAGTGGCTACTTTGTTAAAAAACTCTAATTGTAGCCGGGTTAATTTTGGTATCGAGGCGGGGGATGAGGAGACTCGTAATGTACTATTAAATAAAAATCTTATGGACTCACACATAGATGGATGTCTTAAAAGTCTAAAGGCTAAAAAAATAAGGTCGGCAGCTGGAATTATAATTGGGTTACCCGGAGATACTTTTAATTCCGCTCTGGACTCTGTTTATAAGGCGATTAAGTTTGGGCCCGATATATTAATGGTCAATCTTTTTCAGCCCGATATTGGCACTCCATTATCAAAAACTGCTATAATTAGAGGAGATCTAAAGGCGGATTTTACTCAGTGGCGGCAGACAAAGTCAAAAAACCAAGGAATTAGCGCATTAAATTTAAAAGATAGAGAATTGATAGAGAATTTAGCACTATTATCGCCAATCTTTCAAAAAATTCCAAATAAACGATTAATGTCCGCTCTTTGCCGAATTCCCAGAAATCGGCTATTTCTGGCGATCTACCATTTCCCCCGAATGTTGCGAAGCTTAAAATACGAACTATATGATGAAACTGTTCTTCATAGAGTCGAATTTTTCTTCAAAAACCTAGCAAGAATAGTTTTAAAAGGTGAGCGAGCTTACAATCGATAATACAACCTTATTGTTTCGATCAAAGTTTTCCTGATAGGTCATTAAGGGTTACATTTCTTGAAGTTATGTGAGAACCCGGGGCAAGCCTATTGAGAGAACTGTGAATTAGATACATCTTTTCAATATCAATAATAGGGCTTTACCGTGTTTATGTGCACGTAATTTTAACACTGTAATTGTGCAAAAGGTATTTTTATTTTATCTCAGGTCTGTTTTAGATCTTTAGACACGTTCATAATTTACTAGGATAAATTAAGTGGGAAAATCTCGATACATCCTTGGTATTACATATGGAGGGCACGATACATCCTCTGCATTGATGGTTAATGGGGAGCTAATAGCTGCTTGTGAACAAGAGCGTTATTCTCTAGACAAGCATAGTAGAAAATTTCCCCATGAAGCAATCGCGGACTGTCTAGATATTGGGGGGATCGACATGGATACGGTGACTGCGATCGCGTTTACTTTAGACCCATACCGTTATGTAAAAGAGACCTACTTGCGCCCAGCAATGGAGAGTGCCGATAGGATACAGAATATAGTGGCTGATATTAATCGAATTGAGAAATTTTTAAATACAGAAAATAGGATTCGAGAGATAACAGGGTTCAAGGGTATTTTCCATTTTAATAGCCACCACCTATGCCATTTAGCAAGTAGCTACTATCCCAGTGGGTTTAATAATGCTCTTTTAGTTAGTCTTGATGGACTTGGAGAAGTGGAGGCAGGATTTTTGGGCGTGGGAGTAGATGGAGAAATTAGTGTATTAGACACTTCAAATAGGTATCCGGACTCCTTAGGTTTAATTTATTCGGCAATAACTTATTATCTTGGTTGGAAACACCATTGTGATGAGGGGATTATCATGGGTTTAGCGCCTTTTGGAGACCCTAAGGCAAAAATACCTGGGTCAAAAAGGAGTTACTATTCAATTTTTGAGGAGATTGTTCAGGTTACTGGACCTTACTCTTATAAGATTAATAAAGAATGGATTGCATACCATGAGGTAAGGGATAAATGGGTTAGCGATAAATTTTTGCACTTAATGGGGCCAAAAAGATGCCACAGTGATAAAATTAGTCAGCATCACAAAAATATTGCAGCGGCTTTACAGAAACGGCTTGAAGATGTCGTGTTATCTCAACTTAGGATAGCTCGTAAAGATCATGGGATGTCAAAATTGTGCTTATCAGGAGGCGTTGCGCTTAATTGCTCAATGAATGGAAAAATTGAGTCAGCAAAAATTTTTGATGAAATTTTCGTGCAACCAGCCAGTGGAGATAGTGGCCTGGCTATAGGTGGATGCTACATCACAGAAAAAAAATTAGGTGGCAGATTGAAGCCAAAGTGGCAAAGAAACTTTTATTTAGGATCGCGTTACTCAGATGTGTCTATTCAAGACGCTATTGAAGAGGTTGGCATGAGGGTTGAAAAGGCCTCCAATATTTTTCAATTGACCGCAAAGCATCTCGTTGATGGAAAGATTGTGGGTTGGTTTCAAGGGGCGGCTGAATTTGGTCCAAGAGCTCTTGGAAATAGATCCATATTATGCCGGCCATATCCGGAGTCCATGAGAGATCACCTCAATTCACGGGTAAAGTTTCGGGAGGAGTTTCGTCCGTTTGCACCAGCAATTTTAGCTGAAAAAACGGATGAATTTTTTCAAATTGGCCAAGAAAGTCCTCATATGCTCATAGCATGTGATGTAAAAGAGGATAAAAGAGACACTATACCAGCAGTAGTTCACGTAGATAACAGCTGTCGTGTGCAGACTGTGGATAAAATAAATAATCCACGCTTTAGGAAGCTAATTGAAGAGTTCTATAGTATTACGAACATTCCTGTATTGCTTAACACTTCTTTTAACGTAAAAGGCGAGCCCATTGTCAATAATCCCAGACAGGCGGTGAAATGCTTTCTGTCAACGAATATTGATTTCTTAGCAATGGGCGATTTTTTCTTAACTAAACAATAATGGGAAACTTTCTAATTTATGCTGAAAACTCACTCATCGCCTAGTTATAAGCAAATAATTGCTGCTGGTGGGCAGCGACAGAGAAGAGCAAATGACTTAATGGCATTACTGTTATTTATAATTTATAATTTTGTCTGTATTATAGCTTCCGTCTTGACTTTTGCTTGTAACCCCTTTTCCTATTTTAGAATTTCTCCAGAGTTTTCAAAATATAAAGATGCGTTTGGATTTTGGCAACTTAGTGGAAACTGGCAAAAAGCATTTGAGGGACTCCATTTTGGCAAAGTAGTTTTGAGGGAGCCGTCTCTCGAAATAGGTTACTATCGAGGTGATATTTCATCATTACATTTTGGAAATAAAAAATTCAATTTTGGGTCAGAGTACGTATATCCTATCGGCATAAATGGGGCTAGAGAATATGGCATGTGGCCAATAGTATATTGCGATGAAATGACACAAATGGCAGTGAAAAATGATACATTTAAGACTATTTGTCTAGTTCATGTTATTGATCACGTGAATGGACCAAATCCAGTAATAAAGGAGTTATCTCGAATAGTAAAAAAAGGTGGTGTGATTTATTTTTCAGGAGTGTCAAGCCAGTTCTGTGACCCGGATTTAAAATATATTTGGCGTAAGTTGTATTCCAAAGATTTATCAGAGAAGTATAAAAGCAGAGTGTCGGATATTCGCAAGTCTTGGAATTATTTAACAGAAGAAGAATGGCGGGAATTGCTTGAAAAGTTTGGACTAAAAATGACAAACTTTAGATACATTGGGGAGCGAGGTATTTATTCCTTTGTTCGCTATTTTTTACATTTTGGACTTTTCCATAGGGGGTGCTTTGAGAATGAATTTTTCAAATCTTCCGCATTGAGACCGCTATTTAAAAGCATTTTTAATTTTTATTACCTAGTTATAGGATACCCTGTTTTTATCCGAAACAAAAAAAGAACAAATAGTGGGGGCTGCGATTTTTTTGTCTCTGCCGAAAAGCCCCTATAAGATTTATTCGGAAAATAGCATCTAAGGGTTGTCACTTTTTGGTAATTCTGTAAATTTATATAGGGTAGAGTATTTGATTTAATTTGAAAAAAGTGCAATTACTTAATTATCCCTTTTAACTTTATAAACCGCCTAGGCATAACAAAATGAAATTCGGACAGTATATTGTCCTCAGTCTATATGAGGTGCATATGGCTTCCGCTGCGATAATGGTCGATGGCCTGGTCATTGCAGCAACACATGAGGAGCGCTTTACGGGAGTTAAGAACGACACTGGCTTCCCGCTAAATGCTGCTCGCTATTGTCTAAATATTGCTGGAATAAAGCCAGAAGAAGTAGATCGAGTGGCATTTGTGAATACAGGATTTCATAAGGAGGCTATAGCAAATATTTTGTTTAAGCGAATGGCTCTCTTCTCAAACGCAGATTGGATTGAGGAAAATGAAATATTTTGGAAACCAACTTTAGACAAGGGCGTAGATCCAGGGGATTACTTCGAATTAATGGGTGGATGGAGCAGAGTGGCTTCCGGGCACCATTATCAATTAGATAATTTAGATATGTCCGTTGACCAAAAGTTATTGAGACGCGATTTTAATCAATTACGGAAAAAAGCAGTATCGGATCATCTTGGAATTGCTGAGGGGAAGGTTAAGTTTATTCCCCATTTTATTTGCCATCACTATCATGCTTATTATTCGGGTCATCTGAGGGGGGAAGATGTAATAATCTTGCATGCAGAGGGATCAGGCGAAAACTATAATCAAGCTGTCTCTCGCCCCACCTGTGAGGGACTCAAGGTCATTTCTGGGACAAATAGCTGTGATTTAGGCCGCCTTTACCAATGGATGACATTATATTTAGGGATGAAGCCTTACTCCCATGAGTACAAGTTAATGGGTTTGGCCCCCCATGCGAGTGAACATGAGATCGCCCGGACCCTGGAAGTTTTTGACCCGGTGTTTAAGGTGAATCATAAAAAATTAACCATAGAGTATAATAAAAAGCCCAAAGATCTTTACTATCACTTTCGAAGGTGTTTGCAAGGTCATAGATTTGATGGAATTGCAGGAGCTTTGCAAAAGGTGTTAGAGCTTCGCTTTGAGGAATTATTGGATGCTATTATAAAAAAAACTGGGACTACGAGAATTGCTTTTGGTGGCGGTGTAGCCATGAATGTTAAGGCTAATAAAAAGTTATCTGAGCGCCCCAGGTTGCAAGATTTTTTTGTTCCTCTCTCTCCCGCTGATGAGAGTAATGTTTTTGGAGCTGGATATTTGCTTACAGAAAAAATGTTTTTGTCTACTAATCGTAATCCAGATGAAATCCCCCCACTTCATTCACCTTACCTTGGGCCAAGTTTTAATATGGGGGATGAAAAAATCGCCTTAAATTTAGCAAAGTCCAGAGGATTTGAAGTGCGACAGTGTCCAAATTTTTCTGAAGTTGTGGAATCCTTGGCATCAGGTAAGATTGTCGCACGATGTCAGGGTCATTCAGAGTTTGGCCAGAGAGCACTGGGTAACAGATCAATTCTGGCTAACCCGTCAATCCCAGGTACTGTAGAAAAGATTAATCGTCAAATAAAATATCGTGATTTTTGGATGCCCTTTGCGCCATCTATTCTAGACTCCGCCTCAGGTAAGTATCTCAAAAACCCAAAATCATTAAGTGCAGACTATATGACAATAGCCATGGAGACACGAGCTGAGTACGCTATGGAAATTCGGGAGGCATTACATCAAGCCGACCAATCAGCGAGGCCACAAATTGTTAGAGCCAAAAATAATAAAGATTATCATTCCTTAATAGAGGCTTTTCAAAAAAGCACTGGGATCGGAGCCCTATTAAATACTTCTTTTAATTTGCATGGTGAACCGATTGTTAGCCTTCCCATCGATGCACTCAGAGTTTTTGAAAACTCAGATTTAGATATTCTTTGGTTTGGAAATAACCTGATCAAAAGATAACTGACTTGTGAAGAGCTGTAAAATAATTGTGAGTTAGGGAAAGAAAATGAGCCATGCTAAAAAATTATTCATTTCCGGGACGATGCGGACCGGAGGATCTCTCATTACTAATATTCTATCCATGCATACAAAAATTTTAGTATTTAGCGAACGGGCTCACTTTTTCCGCTTTATATATAATCGGTGCGGTGACCTCAGCGAACGAGATGTTGCTATGATGCTTCATCAACAAAACGTGCGCCTCCGTCACCGATATAAAATAGAAATTGATGTGGAAAGTATTTTAGAGAATATTTTAAAAAAAGAGATATCTTATCCGGTGATCTATGATGAACTTATGAAGTTTTTCATGCGGAAAGAGAAAAAGGAAATTTGGATTGAGTATGCTGCCATGCATTGGGACGGAATTCCAAGATTTTTAAATTTTTTTAAGGAAGGTAAGGCTGCGCATATTATCCGGGACCCCAGAGCGGTTTTAGCGTCATGGAAAAAGCTTAGCTCCTTGCCTGAAAACGTTTACCTCAACTGCATATTTAACTGGCTGGACTCGGCTCAAAGTATGTCTCAATTTAAAGAAATATTACCATCAGACAGGTATTTGGATTTACGTTATGAGGACATTCACTCTGATCCTGAAAACGCAGTTAAAAGGATGTGTGAATATATTGGGGTCACGTTTGAGGAGGATATGATACGTGGTGATACATGGGAAGGCAAATATGATAGGAGAATTGTCGCTATTCCTCGATCAGCGCATGACGGAAATAATATAACAGGATTCAGTGAAAAGCGGGTTCGCAATTGGGAAAAAAATTTAGAGGAATGGGAAATTTGCTTAACAGAAACGCTTCTTGGAGCAGAGATGGAAAAACTTGGCTACCAACCATTTAAAGAAAAATATGAAACCCAACTGGTTCGGAAGGGTTTTGATATACTGTGTAAGAGCCCTTTTTTGCTTAAGCAACTTATCCAATATTTTTCATCAGGCACAGGCACAAATCAATACCCAACTGATCCCACTGATCCCCAAAGTTGGGGTGCTCCAGATAATCCTAGTGAATGGTTCTTAGACTCGCCTGAGTCAGCTGCATATTTTAGAGACCTAGAGGCAGTAGAGCATTTGATGGCTAAGCTCTACAAGCAGTAGTCTTAGACATTAATCAATTCTGAGTTAGATCAATCTTTTTAAGTGCTGAGTATGAATAAAAAAACGTGTTTTGTAATTTATTCTCTGAATATATTTTCATTGCCGTTACTTTGGCTGTTGAGGCCTTTTTATACACAAATCTACTATTTTTGGTGTTCGAAGTTTTTGAAGCGGCGGTTTGGGTTTTTGATCATGCAAAGTAAAGCTATTCAGGTTTGTGAATATGATTATTTTGATGGAGGCCTGGCAATGCACGCTCAGCAAAATGCGATTGATGTAGGAGCAAAGCTGGGCATAAAAAACCAAAGATTACGTGATGTCTTTGTTGCCTATGGGGGACACCCTCGATATGCTCATATTGTTGACCAAGCGTTTGTCAGAGGTTGGACTAAGCATGCTTTTTTAGGACCATTTTTGTCAAAATTTTTAAATTCAGTTGCTTCTAGATATGACAAGATAAACGTTTGGATTGAGCATCCAATATATGTTTTTGGTTGGGAAGAATTGCCGAAATCAGTGAATTTAGTGACCCTCTTCAGGCCAGTTTTAGCGCCAATATTTTTTCTTCAGAGACTATTAATGCTTCTAATTCTGGCCTGCTTTCCAATATTTCATTTTGCTAGGTTACTTAAAAAGGGTTTCAAAATTGGGCCTATTAATCAAGGGGTATCAAAATCGATACTATTTGTACATCGTTCACCGCAGGCTTTTCCAGGAAAATCAAGGTATGAGTATTTTTTCCATAGAGGGATTTTAAAATATCGTGACTGTGCCCATTATTCAATGGAAACGAGTTATAGTTTTTCGTCTGCTAAAACCAAGAAAATTTCAGATAATGATGGAACTATAGTTTTCAACAAGACTCTAAGATTTCCTAAAAGTGAAATTTGGAGTAGCCCATTCCATTATTACAAGTGCTTTTTTATAAAGTGCTGGCCAATAAGTTTTTCAAATGATTTGAATTACTCAACTTTCATTCAAGTTCTGGAGATTCTTCATTTAAGTCCTATCGCATCCATCTTACTTAATACGGTAAAACCTAAACTAATACATTTTGAGACTGAAACAGCTCCTTTTGCAAATTTATGCGCAATTGAAGCCCGAAAAATGGGGATCAAGTCATCCACAATGCTTCATGGGGATGCCGGTCAAGATAAGCCATCACTTAGTCGTGCGAATATGCAGTTTGAATATTTTATAACTCCTGGTAATCGGGATAAAATTTTACGCACTAATAACCCGGGTATTGACCATTTTGTAGCTGTTGGGAACCACGAAATTGAAGAAACTCTGATTAAAGGGGATAAAACTCAGGTTGAGGTCTTACCTAAGTTTGTTAGGCAAAATCGATCAAGTTTTCGCGTAGTAGGGTGTTTTGCGGTAACTAATGCTTTCTCCTTTAACCGTCCTGCCCTTTACAGCGAAAATAGTTATGTAGATGAGATTCATGCTCAAGACTTATTTAAAAGCTATTTAAGCCCCTTATTTGAATGGGTTCAAAACAGGGAGGATGTTTGCCTTGTTTGGAAAGCCAAATACGACCGTTCTATGTATGAAGATAATCCATGGGTCATGGATCTAATAAAAAATATGCCCCCAAATAGGTTTGTACTTCATCATGATGTAAGTCTAGCAGATATTATAGAAGAGAGTGATGTGTGTGTTAGTTCTGGTGCATCTAGTACTATTGGATGTGCTATCGCGTATAAAAAACCAGTTATCACGATCGATTACTTTAGTGATGCGTGGGCGGCGATTTACCACCCTCTTATGGGCGCTCGTTCGGGTAAAGAGTTGGTTAAAAAACTTGAAATATTAGAAAAGGATGGCTTGCCTTCAAAAGTCTATGATGCATTTTTAGCGGATTGGTACGCAAACGGGGTAGTTGATTTGGGGGTTGCAAAGCGGGTATCTAAACTTTTTAATGAAATACTCCGAGCGCAGAGGTTTTTAGCAAATCAAGATTAACGGGTTACATGTGAAAAAGAATCAGGAGTCATATAGCCGGCAAGCAATAGAATTTTTCAAAGAGAAAAAAATGCCGAGCTCGCCAAATACGCAGATGATCAGGATTTTGTATAGAGAAGGAGTCCTTCCTCCCCCTAAAAATTCAAGAATGTTGGATGTTGGGTGTTGGGACGGAGGAAATATGCTGTATTTTGCAAAAGCTGGTTTCAGGGTGAATGGCACAGATATTACCCAAAAGCAATTAGATTTAGCTAGTTCTCATTTTGATCGTGAGTTAATGAACCCAGAGTCACTTAGGTTACTTAAAAATAATAGATTAAATTATGACACGGATATCTTTGACCTCATAGTTTGCTGGAAAACTCTCTATTGGGCGGGGTCCGAGGCTAAAGTTACAGAATTACTTGGGGAAATGGTGCGTGTTTTAAAACCAGAGGCACCGATTATCTTGTCGACTTTTTCTAATTATACCAGCCATATCTATAAATCAGAAAGGATAAACTCTAAGCAATGGCGAATGCCTCGATATGATGGTACGAGGCTAGAATTTTGTCATTTCGAGAATCCGCTTGAACTGATTGACATTATGGAAAGACTCGGTTTAAAAGACGTTCGAATGGGGGCCACCTCCGGAGAGGAATTACAAGAGCCAGGTAAAAATAATCCAGAAAAGAGTCGTAGTTTTAGAATTTTTTTCGGAATAAAACGTAAATAGCCGTTATTATTAGGACATTACATTAAGCTGTTTTACTTCTGAGCGCCCACTTTATAAGTTAAACATTTCTGATACTCATAGCCGGTATCTACCGTTTAAGGGAATACTTTAAAATGAATTTACAACAACTATCTGTAATAATTCCCTGTTTAACGAGGAGGGTACGATTGAGGAGGTTGTTAAGCAGGTAAATGCTGCAGATAGGTGTGGTTTGAGCCTAGAGATAATCATCATTGATGATGGTTCAACAGATCAATCTGGGGAAAAAATTCACGAGATATCTGAAGCTTTTTCAAAAACAACAGTATTAAAAAACCAAAAAAATCAAGGCAAGGGCGCCTCACCTAAGTTGGTTATAGCTCATTCCACAGGCGATATCGTGCTTGTCCAAGATGCAGACTTAGAATACGAGCCTTACGAATACAAAAAACTTATTTTTCCCATTTTAGCAGGGAAGGCAGACATAGTTTACGGTTCTAGGTTTGTTGGCAGCGAGGGGCACCGAGTGCTATACTTTTGGCATTTTTTAGGTAATAAACTTATAACCTTTTGGTCTAATATGTTTACCAATCTGAATTTAAGTGATGTCGAAACTTGTTTTAAGGTGTTCAAGGGATAAATAATAAGGGGTTTTGATTTAAAGGAAAAGCGATTTGGTTTTGAACTGGAAGTGACTGCGAAGATTGCGAATTATAGTCCGAAACTTAAAATTTTCGAAATAGGTGGATGTTATGATGGCCGAACTTATCAAGAAGGAAAGAAGATTGGTTGGAAAGATGGCATTCGTGCGCTTTATTGCATAATAAAGTACAATATATTTTGATGATGGTTATAAAGAAAAACGGAAAACAGAATTGCTAAACCTAAAATCTAAGTATGAAAGACTAATTTTGCCTTCATTAGGCTTACTTTGGATGGCAAATGTATTGTTTTTTTATTATTATTTTAATTACTCATACTATATTTATAAAGTTGATGTTTTCTGGGATTTTATATCTGCCACAATTTAACGTAATTTTCACTTAATAATATTCCATGATTCAGTTAACGTGTTGGTTTATCAGTGCTAGCAAATAAAAGTTATTACTTGTAAATCGTTATGTTTAGCATATAAAGTTCAGAAGTGTTTTCAAAGGTGTTGTTTCATGCGCGTACTTTTAATATTTAAGGACTCTGTAGCAGTTGAACGAATGGCTGTGATCCAAATGAGCGCGGCTCTAAAAAAAGCTGGTCATGAGGTCAAGCTTTGGATCGCATCTGTTAACAAATTAGAAGACCTTCATGAGATTATGCGTGAATATAAGCCAAAGTTATTAGGGTATAGCGCAATGACAGGTGAACACATCCCTTTAGTTGCGTTAAATAATAAGTTAAGAAAAGAATATGATTTTTATACTGTCTTTGGTGGACCGCACGCGACCTTTTGTAAGGACTTCATCGAAGAGGAAGGAGTGGACGCAATTTGCATAGGAGAGGGCGATATAGTTTTTCCAGAGTTCTGTGACAAGATGGAAGCAGGGGAAGATTATTGGAATACCTCCACATTTTATGTGAAGTATGAGGGAAAGATAATTAGAAATCCACTCGCAAAACTAGTTCCTGAGCTTGAGGAGCTCGATTTCCCAGATAGACAGCTTCTTTATGACCTTGATCCTGACATGGCTAAAATGGGGACAAAATACTTTATGGCGGCTCGTGGGTGCCCATATAAGTGCTCTTATTGTTTCAATGTAAAATATAATGAAAATTATAAAAACAAGGGGAAAATAGTTCGTTGCCGAACGCCGTTGCAGGTAATTGAAGAAATTGAGTGGGTGAGGGAGAGATATTGTCTCGATCATGTCTCTTTTCTCGATGACCTTTTTATTCTCAAGCCAAGAGATTGGCTAGTAGAATTTGCTCAAATCTACAAGGAGCGAATAAATTTACCTTGGTCGTGTACAGTTCGTGCAAATAGCGTAAAGAATGACACAATTGCGATGTTAAAGGACTGCGGGCTAGCGTGGGTTTGGATGGGTGTTGAATGCGGTGACGAAAAAGTTGCAAATACAGTCCTGGCAAGGGGCCTATCTAATAGGGAAATAATTTTGGCAGCCCGCGTCTTAGAGGCTCATGGAGTAGGTCTAATAGCCCAGAATTTAATAGGTTTACCCGTAGATGATCCGGTAGGATCTGACCTTAAGACCTTAGATCTAAATATTCAACTTAGGCCCAGTTTAGGCTGGTCGTCTATTTTATATCCCTACCCTGGCTCCCCGATTGAAGGGTTAGCCCGCAGAACTGGGCATTTAGTCGGTGAACCCGCATATATGGAAACAAATAAGCGGACTTCTATGTTAGAATTTGGATCTGACACGAAACGAAGAAAAATTGAGAATTTGCACAAACTTTTTGGCGTGATCGTGAGATTCCCCTGGTTGCGCCCATATGCAGAATTTCTTGCAAGTCTTCCTTTAACGCCTCTATATCGGTTTATCTGGTATGCATGGTATGGCTACGTACTAAAAATTAAACTAACCCGCATTAAATCCTATCGTCGCGAGTTGCCATACTTTTTTGGTTTATTTGTGAGGATGTTACGAAAAAGCTAATGTAAAGTACCTGGGTTTTTGAAACTGGACTCTATGAAAACTGTTTCTGTTCTTATTCCAGCATATAATGAAGCAAAAACTATAATTAATGTTCTTAAAAAGGTGAAAGAACAGAAGGTTGTAGGCTTTGACTTTGAGGTGATTGTTATCGATGATGGATCAACAGATGGGACTTTAGATCTTTTAAAAAAAAATGAAGAATTATATTCTGGCCTTGTAGCTCTTGGTTCCAATCGTGGCAAAGGTGCGGCAATCAGAGAGGGGTTGGGTCAAGCAAAGGGTGAATACATATTATTTCAAGATGCAGATCTTGAGTACGATCCGGCAGATTATCAAAAACTTTTAGTACCTATACAAAGGTTCAATGCTGATATCGTTATGGGTAGTAGGATGGTTGCTCCAGAATACACCCGCGTATCGTATTTCTGGAATAAGGTAGGGAATCGTTTAATTACTCTTTTCTTTAATGCTTTAAACAATAAGTCATTTACCGATATTTACTCCTGTTATTTAGTTTACCGGCGTGAGCTTTTTGAGTCAAAAGAGCTGTTTTCCGAGGGTTGGGAGCAACAAGCAGAGATTTTATCTATCTGTGTTGCAAGGGCCAAAATTATTTATGAGGTGCCAATTAGTTATCATGGACGGACACATAGCGAGGGAAAAAAGATTAAGTATTATGATGTAATACAAGTGTTCTGGATGATATTTAAAATGCGTTTATCCGTCAGGTGCAAGAGGCAGAAAGTTTAAAGTTGTGGAAAATGAAAAAGAAAATATAACACAACGTTCGGTATCCCAAAATAATCATATCTCAGGCTCGCTGATTAACGGTGCTTATTATGAGGGGAGAGATCTTGAAGTTTTGTCTCACTTGCCAAACTATTATAATTGGATAATTGAAATATTTCGCCCTAAGCTGAGAGGGCATGTTGTTGAAGTGGGGTCCGGTATTGGTACGATAGCAGAAATGATTCTACCTGAGGTTACTTCTTTGGAACTAATAGAGCCCTCTAAGCATTTAACCGATCTGTTTTCAGAATCGCTAAAGGGAAGTTCAAAAGTAGAGGTCGTCAATGCGAGTATAGAGCAACGCCTTCCAAGAATCGGTGAATCTTCGGTAGATGCCGTAGTTATGGTAAATGTGCTGGAGCATGTGGAGAGAGATAAAGAAGCAATAGATCTACTTTACAGAGTTTTGAAGCGCGATGGGCACTTATTACTATTTGTTCCAGCCTTAGCTTTTTTGTTTAGTGAGCTAGATAAGGTTCATGGTCACTTAAGGCGATATTCAAAAAAATCTCTGGAAAAGCTAGTCAATGATAGTGGTTTTGAGATTGAGCTTTCTCGCTATTTTGATTTTTCAGGTATAATACCTTGGTGGTTAATTAATAAAGTTTTTAAGCAAACAAGTTTCAATCCACGTATAGCCCAAGCCTATGATAGTTACATAATCCCTTTTACAAAGTTTTTTGAGACAAGGGTATCTCCTCCGCTGGGGAAAAATATTATTTTGATTGCAAGGCGTGTCTAATTTAATATTTATTGGTGATTTATAGACGTTGGAAGAATTTTTTTATGGACATAGTACCCATTACAGAGGAAGAAATTGCTAATTGGCCGGCTCACGGCGTTGTTAAGCTAGAAAACCCATTTGCAGATGTCAGAGGGAAAATTCAGCCTTTGGTGGATGTTATGATGCGAAGTGCGGTGCTTATTGAGTCAAAGGCAGGTTCACTTCGAGCTAATCACTATCACAAAACAGATTGGCATTATTGTTATGTTTTATCGGGCACTATCGAATACATACATAGGCCGACAGGGAGCAATAAAGAACCTGAAACGATAATAGTTGATAAGGGTGAGATGGTTTTCACCCCACCCATGATTGATCATGCAATGAAATTTCCTGTAGATACTGTTTTTTTGACTCTTTCCCGAAACCCTCGAGACCAAGAAACTTATGAGGCAGACGTTGTACGGGTGGATTTTGTACCTTCAAAGGGTTTTAAATCGTGGGTTCCAGAGGATGACTAGTTTTGACTAACGTTCTCTCTTATCGTCGCACAACCTGCCGCCTTTGCGGTTGTTCAGACCTTGCTTTGGTTTTAAAATTGAGCCCTACACCCCCAGCTAATGCTTTTGTTAAAAGCGTAGACCCGAGCAGAAACCAAGCCATGTTTCCTCTAAATTTATATTTTTGTTTAAATTGTGCCCATGTTCAATTGCTAGATGTCGTGGATCCTAGTCATCTTTTTAGAGATTATGTCTACGTGTCAGCCACATCTCCAGTATTTGTAGAGCACTTTAAAAATTATTCAAACGAGATTGTGGCCAAGTTTGGTGATTGTGATCAAGGAGGTTTAGTGGTCGATATAGGTTCAAATGACGGAACATTACTTCAGAATTTTAGGAGTCGGGGTTCAAAAGTTTTAGGTATAGACCCCGCGGTTGATATCGCTTCTAAAGCGACGGAGGATGGGATAGAGACTATTGCAGAATTTTTTACTTCAGAATTAGCGATAAAGATTTCTGAGAACTATGGAAAGGCAAAAATCGTTTTTGCGAATAATGTTTTCGCTCATGTTGATAACCTGAGGGACATGATTGAAGGAATTCAATCTCTTTTATCATCCGATGGAATTTTTGTTTTTGAAGTTTCCTATCTTATCGATCTTTTTGAAAAAATTTTGTTTGACACTATATATCATGAACATCTTTCATATCACTCGGTTGCACCATTAAAAAGTTTTTTTGCTAGTATTGGAATGGAATTAATAGCGGTAGATCGTGTTGAATCCCATGGCGGAAGTTTGAGAGGGGTTGCTCAGCGAGCTGGGGGGCCGAAACAAAAAGAGCCCTCAGTGGAATTATTAATAGATCTTGAATTTAAGCTGGGGCTCCATGATGTAGAGGT
>MDSW01047666.1_pt1 | contig 25674 bp, 5 predicted proteins | sample 811171 | NCBI WGS metagenome assembly MDSW01 (sample SAMN05326641, study PRJNA326480) | marine metagenome | isolation source: seawater | place: Atlantic Ocean: North West | collected 2012 | reverse complement strand
TAGTTAGGTCAACAACAGGAGACAGATGACTTACCTCTGTAGTAAGATCAAGTTCCATAGTGAATGACTTAACGTTATTCATTCTATTAATTTCATTTAGTTGGTTTGCAATCACCTTAGTGGCTGGGAAGTAATTCTCTTCTCCAACAGTAACGTCAGTATATGCAGTGTCCTTAACAAATGATGTTTCTGCACTAGAAGTACCGAAAGGACCACAAGATGTTCCACTTGTACCTTGAACTCTAACAGCTAATCCTGTTTGGGGTTCTATCTGAGACTGTATTTGCGGAGTAAGAACATCCCAAGGAATGTTTTGTGATACAAGAATGCCAGGACCTCCAGACTGAATACTCTTACCTGCATTCTTAGAGTTAATCTTTAAGTTATAACTATGAGGACTATTGATAGAGATAATTCCACCAGTTGTACTATTATGAGTTGTATTAACCAATGTTAGTGGAATACCTGCAATGTTATAGCATTGAACTACAGCATTTTGCAAATGAGCTTTACCAGTACCCGTTCCTGAAGAACCTGAATAGTTTCTACCAGAAGCATTGATAGTTAACGTATTACCACTGATACCTTCATATGCAATTATCTCATCTCCACTACCATTTTCTTCTGTGCCAAGTATCTTAACGAAACCTAAGTTAGAACTACTTACCGCAGAACCACCTATCGTAGTATGGAATTGAGATGCATCAGCAACAACTAATTGTGCACCAGTTGCTGTGGCCGACAATCCACCAGATGCAGATATAGTAGTATCTGGAACCTCAGATATGACACCGCTAACGTCAACATAGTTAAGTGCAGATTGCATACCATGATTACTATGGAATACTCTTATTTCATCACTACCTGCAGTAAACTTCATTGAATTAGGTGCAAGTCTTAAAGAACCACCATTACTTTCTCCAAGAGTAGCGTTCTCTAATACTAACTTAGAAGGTGCAGCTGTAGTAGGTACAGTAAAGTCTGCTCTGTAAATCTTGAACATCAAATCTTCTAACTGAGATGGAGTCCATGTAGATGCGTTCTGTGACTTGAATAGAACACCGATATATGGTTGTTCAGATATTTTCTCTCCAAGGTGTGCAGCATCAATAGCATCTCTACCAAGAATTGAAATGAATACCTTATACTGGTTGGAGTCTGATGTAATCACAATAGCATGTTCTTTTCTTTCCTGTATGAATACTGGAGACTTGAATGTAAATGTAGTAGGCTTAGAAGCATCAGATGATGTAAATACATCTTCAGCATCTAATACAACTTTTGAGAATGGCAACACTGTCTGTGTTGGAGTACCATTTTCAACAGTTCTAATATCAACAGCAACTGGAATTTCTGGATCTTTAGTAAAGAAGAATAAATCAAGCTTAGTTAAGAATACTCCACCATCAAGTGCAGAATCATCAACAAGGAAAGTTTGTGCAAGAGGGTCAACCCATCTTGTCTCTTCAGTTTCATCAACAGAAACACTTGTAAGTGTTCTAGCATCCTTCATTTGCTCAGATGTTACCTTAGCATTTCTTACAGATATGATAGTCTCCTGTGTAGTCTGTAGAATACCAGATGAAGTAAATTCTACCTCACCACTACTATCTGATACGCCAGGTACTTTACTATCACCAGCAGAATCACTCAATCTAAACAGTTTAGTACCAGTCTTAAACTTCTGTACACCTTGTTTGCTAGGAGTGTCAATAAAGAACGATCCTTTAAGTTTTCCTTTCTTATCTGTAATTAAATCTTTATTAGATACTTTTGCAATAGCACCAGATGTTTCTCCTATAATATAATCATTAATCTTAGGAGAACCAAAGTAAGTACCCTTGGCCTGATCACCAAGAGATCTAGTATCAATATTAATAAATGCTAGGTTTGATGTGTAATCTGTTGTAGATGAAATATCTGTACCGTCTAATGGGTTGATTTGGAATCCATCATTAGGTGCAGATACTTTTCCTTTAAATCTGATTACTGGTTTAGCAGGAGCAGTAGTAGCAGATACAGATACAGTTTCACCAATCTGGAAAGGAATGTTATTAGTCTTTGGATCAGTAGATGTATCCTTAATAACTCCCATGATCTTAGGAGTAATAAGTTTCTGAGGTAGTGCAATACCATCAAAGAATGGATAGAATTTAGTTCTTGGTTTTAACTTTTCACAAGAAAATTCAATATTTCTCGAACGCATGAACTGAATATGCTCTACAGAAACAACTTTATTACCCAATGATTCCTGTTCAATCACAGGAGTTACTCTATATCTAATACCTGTTCTTGTTTGTTTTGTGGTAGTTGTAGTAGTTGTAGTAATAGTTCTACGTTGCTGTCTTCTACCTTTTCCACCATCAGTTCTCCATTTACCAGTTTTCTTATTAATGTCAGTTCCAGTCCATGTGGTTTTCCATGAGTTCCACTGTATAGGTGCAAAACCATTTTGATCTGCATTGTAATCTCTGACTGTAGTTAAGAAATTACCTTCTACAACAGGACCTTGAATAGGACTGAGTGATGTTGTATCTACCCAGTTGTCTGATTCTGGATATAGTTGAATATCACCCATGTATGTAAATACGTTAAATGGGTTGACATTCTCCACACCAGATGCATAGGGCTGATCAATTAAGACTGAATCAGTATATGGAAGAGTAACTATATCTTCGCTACTGGTAGTAACATTCTGTGATGATGTGCTATATGTTATAGGTACTGCAGTAGTATAGTGAGTTGGTCTAAGTTGACCTTCTTCAAAATCAAGCGAAACTCTATAGTCTGGATGTAAGGTATCACTAGAAGAAAGACTTGCAAAGTTGTCAACCATAAATCCATTCTTAAATCTACTAAGACCACTTGTATCTCTAATCTCCATACTTGCAGTCTCACTCTCAAGTAGTGATAACTGTGTATAGAATTCAAGTGTCTTAATTCTATCTTCTAACTGTTGTATATCTCTAAACGTATATCTCTTGAAGTTTGTTTCTTTAATCTCAATATCTTCTTCAACATTGAACACATATGGTTGATATGTCAAAGTTCCTAATAACATTGCATCATCAAGGTCATCAGGAGATACTGGATCAGATGCAGGTGCACCTTTGACTACCTGAACTACACTGTTCTTACTCATAAAGACTTTATCTACTCTTCCAAGATAGTATTGTAAACTTAGAAGTGTAGTATCTCCTTGGCCAGGTATACCTGTTAAGTTACCAGTAAATGCTCTATTTGCAAAATCAAAATACTTAGTGTCGCTTAAAACATATGGAGAAGTTATAGAACCTGCATTAGTTAATTTTTCTGTAACTATTGGTCTGAAGTCAATTACGTTTCTAAGAGGGTTGTCACCGAACTCTGGAATTATCTTGTAATCTTCAGTAGGATATGAATCTACAGTATATGGATTGATACCTGCTGTGGTTAGGAAACGATCGAATATAATGTAAATTCTATTAGTTGGTTCTGCATAACCAAACTTTCTAACAATAGATGAGTAGTCGTAATATTGATCTCTCTGACCATCATCTAGAGTGAAACTGTCAGTAATATCTTTTGATCCTAAAGTTGGAGAACCAGCAATCTTAAGGGTAGCACCTCCATCAGCAGTTATGGTTTCATTGTCAGAAAATACGTCACCTTCAACTGGAAGGAAGTAAACAATATTACCATTAGTTGCAACCACTCTAGCTCTAGAACCAGAACTATCTCCAGTAATAACTTCATCTACAGCAAGAGCACCAACTAAATTGGTCTGTGTAAAGTTAGGTATTACAGGATCGTTTGAATCTTGAGATTCTAATACAGCTTTTAATTTATAGACATCACCAGTACCAAGAGATATACGAGTATCACCAATTCTATGACCATAACCAACTGTAGATTGTGTTAGTCCATTTACAGCAGATCCAAAGGTTTTATCTACCTTTAGAACTTTCATCTTCTCATTGGTCTTTGCTTTTGCAGATCTATTAGAACTGTAAACAGTACCAATAACATTTACACTACTAACACCACTGAGACCTTGAAGCGTAACACTCTGAGTATTTGATGAACTACCACTAATGGTAAATCCATTGCCTGAGGTTAATACATTACCATCACCTGTACCTGCAGTAACAATAACTCTAAAGTCATCTGCATCACTAGCATCTCTCCATACAAGGCCAGCACCTGCATCAATACTTACATTACCACCACTAACAGATTGTGCAGTAACACTCTTTCTAAAGAAACCAGCTGGATTTTGAGTATTGTCATTATTAGTATTCTTAACTGCCTTATATCCAAGAGGTGATACTAATACTTTATTTTGTGCTTCTTTAATTTCAGCACGAGTTCTGACAATAGCACCATTAACACCACCATTTGTCATGTTACCTGTATTGATCTTCGATACATTAAATGCATATGCACTACTTAAAAGAGTTACTCTTGCTCTGTGTGCTACTCCATTATTTCCAAACTCAACAATATCCCCAACTCTCATCTGACTATTATAGTTTGAAAGTGTTGAAGTTACAGTAGCGGTAGATCCAACTCCAGTACCAGATACTGAAGATAAGACTGTACCTGAACCAGGCAATGCTACCTGAACATCTAATACTGCATCAGCAGTACCTGCACCACTATTAAATGCGTATGACTTAACATCACCCATACCAAACTTGGTAATTGTAGCGATACTTCTACTTCCACTAAGTCCACCATTTCCACTTGAAGCTGCAGTATCATAGTCTAACTTCTCACCTACAGCAAACTCACCAGTAATATTAGTAAGATATCCAGTTACACTAGATCCACTAACAAGAATAGCAGTAGCACCAGATGTTCTACCTACAACAAGTCTTTCGGCAGTCCAAGATACACCTGATCCTGACCCAAGAACAACCTGTGTATAGAAATCAGTGTCAACAACATTTGCTTTGTAAGTATTTGTGGTTGCAAAACCAGGAGTTCCAGAGTTTTGATCAATATCAATCACTCTAGTTCTACCAATAACAGTACCTGCAGGTGTGCCTGGTGTTGAGGTTACTACATCTCTAAGCTCAACAGTCTCATATATTGTTGGTACTACATGTACATTTGTCATCAAAACAAAGTTACCAAAGTTTGATGCTATAGATTTATTAGTTTCTGTCTCAAAAGTTCTTGGTTTTTCTACATCTTTATATGTGGTAGACAATCTTTCTGTTCTGTAACCTTGTACATATGCCTGTCCAGAGGATAATTGTACAGAAATGTTTGCTTCAGATGGTGAAACACCTCCAGAAGTAGTGCCAGTTGCAGTGTATACACCATTATTAAACCCATCATCTAGGTTTTCTCTTACGTCAAGCTTAAATTTCTTAACGTAATAATCCCCAGACTCCTCTTTAGTCCTAGTTGCAAGGATGTCATTGATAAATCCTAGCTCACTACGCTCTACCTTTTTCTCTAATTTACCTGCATTAGTACGTAAAAGTTCAATAAAGTCAGCAGAGTTTGGATCAGTAAGTAATTTTTTAACTAATGTTAGTGTAATCTTAAACCTATCTGCACCTGGTGCTGAGAAGTTTGTGCTTCCTATGGCATTATCATATAACGTTGCGTCCTCATCAGCAGTTATTATCCTTTCTTCTACCTTCAATCCTACCTTGTATGATGGATTAGTCTCGTATTGGTCTAATATAATAGTCTGTTCGGCTACATTAGCAAAGTATCCTCTAACATAATAAACACCAGCACCAACGTTAGCAGTTGATCCTTGTGCATTTGCATTAGAATTTAAGAGTTGTGCAAGAGGTGTTCCAGCTGTAATAGTTGTAGAAGCGTAAGTAATATCACTTTCACAGGTAAATGTCTCACCATCAGTGAATGTAGTAGTAATATTATCGTCAGCTTTCTGAATATAGTTTATGTAAAATGAAATATTGTTTCTTGTTGATGTAGTAGCACTAATAGAAAATAGAATACGAGCACGAACACCAGAAGTAGATCCCTTAATGATCTGACCATCAAGTGCAGTTCTATAGTTTTCTACATCAAGATTAAGATAAGTATTTTGAATTATGACACAAGGAACTTTCTTGTTAAGAGTAGTACCACCAGGAATTACCATGGCACCTTCTTTATACACACCTTGACCAAATGTGTCAATTTGATTTTGCAATAAGCTCTGAAGCGTAGTAAGTTCCCTAGCCTGTACTGGATAGCCAGGTTTGAAAAGTACTTTTAGGAAGCCCTTACTATCATCGAAGTCGTCGAAGTAAGGAGCTATATTCAGGTTCGTATTCTGTGCCATTTAGAATTCAATTACTACTTTGAGCTCTTCGTTTTGATCCGCAGATCGTGTGATTGGGATCCTGTTATCAACATAAAGGATTTCACCAGAGTTTAAATCAATCTCTTCATTAGCATATCCTGCAACGAATGAAAGACCCAACTCATACACAGAAACACCAATTGTTATCTGTGCTAGTGGAACAGCAGATGTTCCAAAATTTGTATCAGGAGTAGCTACAAATCCAGTAACATTACCTGTTATCTGGTTTGCACCAGAAAATGAAATTACATTACCATTCACAGTACCATCTTCAGAATTCTGATAATATTTCAAAACTTTAGTTGTAGAGTCATATGAAACTACAAATCCTTTTGCGTTTGTTGTTGCTTGTGTTATACTTTCACCAGGTGAAAAGTTACCAGTAGGAGATCCAGTACCAGACTGAGGAAAGATTATTGCTTTCACAGCAGATCTAGTATTTTGACTACACACTGTTGTAGTATTGTAGTCGAATGGGTTAAGTACAAGACCAACCCTTCTGTAAGACAAGTCATTTGGAAAATCTACAAATGCACTAGTAGTTTCTAACTTACTAGCAAACATTAAACGATAAGAACCAAATTCTCTTACAACATCAGCACCATGACCTAAGTTTGGTGGAAGTACAACGTCAAGAGACGCATTCAATCCACTACCTATGCCAGGAATTAAAGCAACATCAATAGAAGCAAAACTATATCCAGATCCTGCAGACGTAATTGTCACTGAAGTAATCTTAGATGATTCTACTTTTACTGTACAGAAAGCCTGAGTACCACCATTAATTTCCCAATCTCCTCTAATAGGAACATTGGTATAATCTTTATTGTTGTATCCAGAACCAGCATTCTCAATAACCACAGTATCAACTGAACCAGAGTTTGCTGCAGCCTTAACTAATGAATTAGAAATAACTGGGATAAACTCAGAGGTAACAAACTTTAGAATATTATCAGCATCAATAGTGTACATATATTTCCATCTATAAGAATATACGCCAGGACTATCTGATGTTTCGATAATAGTTGTTGATGTACCAGTAGGTTCTACCAAAGAGGGTCTACCTCTTGGGAAGTCTGGGGACTGACCATTATAAAGACACTTATAGACGTTAAAGTCTGAGTTCATCACATAGAAGTTACTGTCATATAATCTAGACGCACCATTTGCAGTAGTCTTAGTAGGAGAATAATCAGGTTTATACATTGAATATGTACGTCCAACTCCACCAGTTGTTTTTGTAGGATCAATCCAATCGACCCTAGGAACTACCAATGCTGTATCAGAAATATCAACTCTCTTAAAGCCCACGGAATCAGCATACACACCACGTGCGTACTCAAAACTATCAATAGGCTCACCTGAAGGTGGTACATCTGTACTACCCCAAGATTTAGATCTACCTACAAACATGTACACCTTATTGGTGGCCTGTAGAGTGTCTCTAAAGCTTTCAGCAGCGTATATTCTAAATTTATCAGTAACTAATGCCATGCCATTAAGCTTTTGTTGTTATTTATAATGATCTCAGACGAACTTCTGGAAGAAGCGAGACGTTTCCAGTAATTGTGCCAGGATAACCTACGTCTAATAATCCTCCGTTTGCAGGATTGACTCTACGCAACTCATTTGGAATTTCAATTGTGAAAGATGTATTCCCAGTCCTAGTTATATCATATACTCCGTCTGGTGGAATATAGGTAATGTAGTTAACTGCATCTGATTGATTTATATTAGTTCCAGAACTGAAATCTAAGAATATTCTATTCTCACCTGTTTGCATATTATGATCACTAGAAGTTGTAACGGTCACAATCCTAGAACTCTGACTGACTGTATAAGTTCCAGTAATTACATTATGTGCATAAGCAGTTGTACCCATAAATCCTCTACCTCCTGTTGCAACAGTTAGAGTATTATTAACGGTATCTTTTGCACCAAACAGAATTCTCTCATTTCTCCATCCTATTACATTACCAGAACTATCAGTATTAGGATTATAATAAGGAATAAGAACTTCACCTTCATCTGCGAAACCATACTTCTGAGAAACATTGTACCAAACGTTTCTTAAGTTCAATGTAGTATCAGAAGCATTGATAGATGATGTAAGATAAGTAACCCCAAGTAAATTAGAGTCAGAAACAATTCTGTTTCTCTCAAATCTTTCAAGATGTATTGGATGTGCTGCAATAACTGTTGGAGCACTTGTGTATCCACTACCACCCTTTAAGTTGGTAACAGATAGAACTTTACCACTGCCTTCTTCAATAGTTGTTTGTGCACTAGCCCCAACTCCACCTCCACCTGTAAAGATGAGGACTGGAGGATTTTCATAGTTAGAACCTACATTGGTAATATTAACCTGTGTCACTGCACCACCTGTAACAACAGCTTGGAACTCAGCAACAGTCGGCCTCAAACCAGTGTATTCATATGTATCAACAGAACTAGAACTTGAAACAGTTGCAATTCTACGATCAGAACCCTCACTGACGATTTGCATTTTATCATTAGCATCAATAGAGTTAAATGTATTTGCAACTAGAATATCGTTAGGACCTCCAGTAAAGATAAACATAACACATTGAGACGCTGCTCTTGGAGCTTCACTAAATTCAATAACTGATCCTCTCAATGTATATGCAACGCCAGGTTCTTGGAATATACCATTGAGGAATATTAATAAGTTATTTGAAGGATTGACAGCCTCGTTATCACTCTCTAGAGAGAATGGTTCGTTCTCATTCCTCATAACAAATGTTGTTCTACTACTATCAAAGTAAGGAGATAGATCATCTAGTAACACTAACTTACCAAAATAGTACCCATAGAAGTCCATGCCAGGTAAGGGTGGTTCAGTAAATGTTATTGTACTACCAGTATATGTGTATGCATCTGTAGTTCCTTTGATCTGGAATGTACCATTCAAGAATATCAAGAAGTTATCAGATGCAGGTAGTACCTGTGTACTACCGCCAGATTGTGTAGTAAATGCTGTATCAACTCCATCAAAGGTTACGCTACCTACCTTGATTTGGAAATCAGGTGACGTAGATACAGTTCTTGTGACACTATTAAGATTACCAGATCCACCTGCAGTCGTACCAACAGCAGTAGTAACGATAGCCCATAGTGTTGTTATAGTAGATGCAATATCTGTGCAGTCATTTGTGTCATAGACATTGTTTCCACTATCATTAGTAATAGTAAGATCCTTGATCTGTTTGCCCTTAGTGCCAGCGTTTGTGGTAACTGTAATGTTACGCATGATTTGATTACATATATCTCTGGCATGATTGAATACCTGTACTGACTCATCTTCCTCACCAGTCAAGTGATTAGATCCAACATAGAACTTAGCAGCATCATAAGTTGCATCATTACCACCAAACTCAACGTTGTCAGCTACAGCATCAGTAAGAAGTCTAGTATCACGAAGACACTTAGTTTGATATACAGTAGAGAAGAGTGGATTGTTTGCTTGCATTCTACCATAGGCAGTAGTTGCGATAAAGTTAAGATTTTTTCTAATCAATGATGCAGCATCAGCACCCTTATCATACTTGTGATAACCATGAGATACGATTGCTCTTGTAACTGAGTTAGAGCCAGCAGAAACAAATGTATGTCTGTCTCCCGTCTTAACGCAACCTGCATCAGCAGAATTAAACTTATGAGTATAATTACCACCTGTGATTACAGAGTTGGAAAGTGCAGATTGGAACTTATGTTTATACACACTAGTTGATTGTTCAGTAGTCAGAACATCAACTGTAATTGAATCAGGAGATGTAGAAATAATCTCTAATGCAGTATCATAGAATGGATCTTTCTTCTTAAAGAATGGAGCAACATAAACTGCATCAGTATCAGCGTTAACAAATGTATGAGTTGTTGTATTTGTAGAAGGTGTTTTAGTCAATACCTGTACGTCAAATGTGTTATGTGTAACATTTGATACTTCAATAAAGTTACCACTTGCAGGATCTTTATGTGTAATACCATCATTAGTCGCAGATACAAATAAATGAGTGGATACATTAGTTGATGGAACGCTATCTAAAATCTTAACATCAAATTCGTATGCAGTCACATTGAATATCTTCAACCACTTACCACTAGCATAATCAGTAGAACGTGGATATGAATGATTGGTCTGATAGTTATCTTGAGCACATGCAAATGTTATAGAGTTATCTGCAAGTTTAACGTAATCATTCTCTCTCATTCCATGAGCAATGTTTGTAGTAATATGTAAAATACCTGTCTCTGGATAATAGTGAGTTCCAGTTGAGTTGGATTTGTTTGGTTCAGATATCATTAGAGCGAAAGTTGATGCACCTCCAGTCCAAGTATGTGCATATCCACCACCACTTTGTATAGCATTAGTAGCAACGAAACCAGGCTTCCATCTATGAGTTGATAAATCTTGAGATATACCAACATTCAATGTAATTGTAGTATCAGTTACCGCTAATATTGTTACAGCAGTATCGTATGCAGGATCTGGATTACCATCACCAGCAGTTGCACGAGGATATGTGTGGTCAGTTCCATAACTGTCTGTAGCACACTGGAATGTAAATCCATTATTTGCAAGTTTAACAGTTGTACCAACAGTCAAGTTATGTGCACCTATTTCTATTATAAGAGCACCAGTGCCAGGATCATATGTACCATCTGTAGCAGTATGATTTACGATAGGAGATTTACCAACGTATATTGTTGCAGTAGAACCTGATTGTGCTGTGACAGCCATGTTCTTACCGAAGTATGGATCTTTTGCTCTTGGATATGTCTTAGTAGCAGTATTGCCATCCATTGCACAAGTAAATCTCATTGAGTTAGGTCTCAATCTAACCATTCTTTCTGCATGACTTAAACCTGTTGCAGTTGCTGACTGGAATACGTGATTTGTTACATTAGTAGATGGAATGATATCAAGAACTTGTATATCAAATGTATCATTTGTTACATTAAATATTTCTATCCATTTACCACTGATAGGATCTGTGGAACGAGGATATGTGTGGTCACTTGCTTGACCGTCCTCGTCACATTTGAATGTTAAAGCATCGTCGTCAATTTTAATCAACTCTAATTCTGTAAATCCATGATTTGCAATAGTCAATGTCATGATACCTGTTGATGGCACATATACTGCATTAGTTACCTGATGTTGAGTAGGAACTGTTGCCCAAGTTGGAGATGAACTAAAGGTTAATACAGCAAGTCCAGTTGCAGCATCATAAGTTGCAGACTGTATATCCGCATATGCAGTAGCGTTACTAGCAGTCAGAGTTCTCACTGCTGGCCTTGGATATGTCTTAGTACCAACTCCTTGAGTACAGTTAAATGCTAGTGAGTTATCTTTAATCTTGACAAAATCACCATTATTCAATCCATGACAAACTTCAATACAGTCAGTTGTAGAAGATATGAACGTATGTGCAGACAAGTCTGATATAGGTTGACCATTATTGTTTACATTTACAGTGATAGTGTTTGCTGTAACCGCAGCAATTGGTAGATTTCTTTGATATGCATAATCGGCAACGCCAGCATTGACACCAGTACCACTAGCACGAGGATATGTCTTCTGTGCAGTATTGCCATCAAGAATACATGTGAAGGTTAATGAATCTGGTACAATTCTAATTTTATTACTTGTAGTAAGATTATGTGCACCAATATTCATCACTAACAATCCTGACTGTGGATCATAGGTAGTACCTGTATTAACAGTATACTTCTGGTCAGTGATTGACATTATACCTGTAGTTGCATTGTATGCAGCTGTAGATGGAGTTATCTTAGGTGCAGATACAAATGTATGGTTAGCAATGTTAGTTGAAGGTATAACATCAAGAACAGTGACATCGAATGTATTAGTTGTAACATTTGATACCTTTAACCATCTATCATAGGCAAAATCTGTAGTGCGTGGATACAGTTTTGTAGAAGTGTAAGCATCTTCACTGCAAGTCATTCCTAATGATTCAGGCTTGAATTTGACCCAATCATTATTTGAGAAACCATGTGACGGTGCAGTAACTGTCATAACCCCATTATTAGGATTATAGGATACTGTTGTTAGTTCATGTCCAGTAAATGTAGTACGTGGATAACTGTGAACAGTTCTATAATTATCTCTATTGCAAGTGAATGAAACTGCTCCATCAGCAAGTTTAATTGTCTGGCCAGCATAGAAATCATGTGATCCAATAACCAATTCCATTTCACCGTTAGATGGATCGTATATGGCGTTTGTAGGGGTCTTAGTCACTAAAGGAGACTTACCTACAAAAGTGGTTACTGTGTCGCTTGTAACGGAGTATATGCCTAATGGTGCACCGTTTGCAGGATCAGTAGATCTTGGGTAAGAATGCTTAGTTGCTCTAGCATCCATTTCACATGTAAAGACTAATCCATTTTCCTTGATTGTAATAACATCTTGTGCTTGTTTAATACCATTTGCTACAGCAGATACGAAAGTATGTGTTGTAGTATTAGTTGATGGAATAGTCTCTAAACATTGTATAGTAAATGTATTATTTGTTACATCAAAGATCTCTATAAACTTACCGCTAATTGGGTCAGTAGATCTAGGATATGTTTTAGTGCCTGAGCCATGAGTACAGTCAAATGACAATGAATCATCTTCTATGAGAACTAGATCACCATTAGACATTCCATGACCATTTACGGTTATTACTACCTTACCATCTGTAGGTGTATAAACCGCACCAGTTGCAGTATGAGAAACCGCACCTAGTAAGTTATGGTTACCTAGGGTTAGTGTTAGTACACCTGTACTAGCAGTATATGTAGAGTTTGTAGGTGTAAAGCTGAACCTTTCATTCTTACCAACATTAACTGTAAATGAGTTTGTAGTTACCTTATCAATAGTCAACCAAGAACCACCTGCAGGATCTGAAGCACGAGGGTAAGTATGGTTTGTAGAATTGTTATCTTTAGAACAAGTAAATGTTAATGAATCAGTGTCAATTAAAACTCTATCACCTTTGATCATACCATGACTTGCAACAGTCAATGTCATGTCACCTGTTGCAGGATAATACTTGACCTTTGTAGGTTGGAATTGGTATGTTGATAACCCTTGCCATGTATGGGCATCAGTGTTAGTAGGTGATGTACCTTGTAGAGCATTAACTGTGATAGTAGTTGCACTTACAGCATCAATAGGAACATCAAATAGATTTCCGATTGGATCTGTAGCACGTGGATATGATGCAGTTCCACCACTACCATAAGAGCAGCTGAATGTTAGAGAATTATTAGCAATTCTAATCTTATCATTGGTTGTTAAAGTATGATTACCAATAGTAAGTTCTAAGTCACCTGTGCTAGGATTGTATGTTGCTGTAGAAGGAACATAATTATTAGTCAACTGAGATCCAACTTCAGATAATCCAAGGAAGTCATTAGGAGTATATCCGTTACCTGCTTGATTTAATACAACATTAGATACACTGTTATTTGTAACTGTAATATTAGCTGTTGCACCAGATCCAGATCCAAGTCTATTTTTCAGTATAATATTATTGTATACGCCATTTGTATACTGTGAGCCAGGTGTTAGACCATTAGCAGTGTCAAAGGTTTTAATCTCATCACCAATGGTATCTAATTGGAAACTAGAGGTATATGATGCACGATCATAATACATCGCAAGAACTGAAGATCCTACAAGTAAAGGATGCTTGAATGTTATAATATTATTTGCAAAGGTATAGTTTGCAGGATTTTGTGCAATACCATTAACTATAACAAACATCTGTTTAGACTCAGCAGTCTTACCAATTTTTGTGCCAATATCAATACCACCAGTTCTTATCTTGAACTGTGTATTGACTCCATCCTGATAAAGCCTAAATCCATGACCCACACCAGTTCCAATACTACTGAAGTTGATTGCAGCTCCACCAGAACTTTCTCTCAACTCTATAGTATTTGCATCAACATATTTGATAAAATAATTGTTACCACTAGTCAATCCACCAATAGCAGTTCCAGTTCTTGTATTTGGATAATTACCAATACTCTTGTCGGGTAGTGTTGATGGATTGTCAATAGCATCAGTTATAATTTTTGCAAAAGTAGTAATAGCACTCTTAACGTCAGCACAACCACCAGGATCGTTTGTAATGCTTAAATCAGTTGTAGGTGCTTTTGTTGTATATGTGCCAATTGGTAAATCATTCGTGACTGCTAATAAACAAAGATCTCTTGCTTTATTGTATGCAAATATAGTCTCTGTCTCCTCACCACCAATATGTTGTATATGATTTGCAGGATTAGATCTAGTTACAGTTGAAAGACTATCAGAACTAATAGCAGTAGTAACAATATCAAACAATACATCTTGTGCTGACTGAATAGGAGCACATGTAGCAAGATTGAGTGTAATAGTAGTATCAATCGTCTGAGTTAGACCGTGAGATCCTTGAATAGCAATAGCTTCATTAACAATGACCTTACGAGCAAATTCTTTTGCTTTGTTGAACGCCCATATTGATTGTGTTTCTTCACCATCTAGATGAACTGTATTTACATAGTAATTTGCAGCATCATATACCTCACTGTTACCACCGTATGCTAGGTTATAAGCAACAGCCTCGATAACATCAACAATATCATCAATACAGTTTTGATTACCGCCAGGAACGCCAGCATATCCACCAGGAACACCGACTGTAGGATCAGCAAGCATTTGTTCAACTACTTCATTAGCAATAAAGTTCTTATTATCTAAAAGTAACTGTCTAGCATCACCATGTGCATTACTTAACAATACAACTCCACCAACATAATATTCTGCTGCTGTAACACTGAAGAAGTTACCATCATATCTTAGATCATTAGTCCATGCTGCAACAACTAGTCTTGTATCTCTAGCACAGGTTGCTGAGTTGTAAGTTAAACTTGGATATGAAGCATTTAAAGCCCCTATTGTCTCTTCAACAATATAATCTATGTTGTTGATAATTAAATTTCTAGCATCTTGGAATCTATCACCACCAGCATTATAAGTTACACGTTGATTATCTACATATGGATGTCCTGTGAGAGTAATACGATTAGTTGTCGTATTTACTACGCTAGTTGATGATCCATCAAAGTTTATTGTGTTATCTGTAATATCATCAATCTTATATGAGACGCAAGATAAGATCTTTTGTATATCTAATAATTGTCTACCAAATATTTGAACTTCTGTAGGAACAACTGCAGTATAGTCTGGTTTACCTAGTGCAAAGTTATTAATGGTTGATAATTTACCAGTTGCTTTAGCAGATGGTTTTGGAGTAATAAATGTTGTACCATTAAATGTATCATTACCAGTATTAGTTGGTGATTGGAACCAAGCATAAGTGTCAGTAGATGCATCGTTAATAACTGGTAGTTGTCTATAGGTCTTAGATACTGTTTGAGTTAATACTTGTGTACCAACAACTTTAAAGCCTGCAGGATGAGCAGCAAACTTAAGTGGATTTTGCCAATCACTTATATTGATAGAAGATGATATATCATATGAGAATTCTTGGAACCTATTACTGTCATATACTCTCTGTTCATTAAGATCTAAGAAACCAGTAGTGCGTTCCCATGTTTTTGCAGAATCACTTATGGCTGATACTTCAAATACTGCATCTGCTTTACTAAACTCATGAATTTGACCAAATGCTGCAGTTTCTTCACCAAATACAGGTTCACCTACTTTAAATTCACCTTCAACGATCTCTGCACTAACAACACGTCCAGAAGCATCCCAACCTTTAACAAATCCATAGGCTGTGTATGATGTTGGAGATGAACCTTGATAAATCCTCTCGCCTGGTGAGAAAGTAGCAGGTCTCATGTATGCAATGATATTATCACCAAGATCTGTCGTTTCTAATGTAAAATAAGTTATTCCATTAGCATCACCAATAGGATCGGATGTAAATGTGATGAAAGTTCCAAGGTTTGCATTTGCAAGACTTGTAGCAAGTCTAATCTGGTTATCTGCCAATCCATTAGCAGTGGTTCTTGCAATCGCATAATAAGTTGTGCCAGCAATTAATGGTGAAGGGAATACTCCATTGTTAGCTCTAAGAATTACTTTTGTACCTGTTGGTATCTTCGTATTATATGGGAAGTTTAATGTACTATTAGATTTTAACCCAACCCATGTATGAGTAACTTTTGCAGTTACTGTTGGTGCAGAGGTAAATCCTCTACCTGCACTAATTACAGAAACAGATTGTATAACTTCGTTCTCAATCTTAGGTAATAAACTAAATTGAGATCCTTGACCACCAGTTAGAACAATCTCAGGTACTGCAACAAAATTTGAACCACCATCAATAACATCAAGATAATCAATAACTTGAGTTCTAGTAAGTTGTAAATTAAAGGTAGTGTTTAAAGATGGTTTTAAAGTTTTATCGTGACTGTAGTTGTAAGTAATATTATCACCACTTACTTTTAATATTCTACCAAGATCAGATGACTTAAGTAATACTGAAGCACCAGATCCAGTTGACTGAGTAATTGTAACAACAGGTACACTTTGATATTGTACTCCACCATCTTCTATATTAATAGCAGAAACACCTTGATTCTGAATAGAAGCATTAAACTTAGCATTGATACCATTACCACCACTAACAGTAACATCTGGGGCTGATAAGTATCCTGATCCAGTATTGGTGATAGTGATAGTATCTACGGACGCATTAAGTAAAGTTGCAACAGTTGCCCTATCAGCATGTGACAGTGCGGTAACTGTCACGGTAGCATCATTTGCAGGTGTAGCACCACCTAACTGATCACCTGCTATAGTAATAACATTAGTTAATGCATATGTACTACCACCATCGGTGCATACTAGACTGGCAATATTTCCCGAACCATCAGTGACAACAGTAAACTTAGCACCAGTACCACCAACGGGTGACACACTTGCAGCTGGTACGTCAGTATAAGTCTGGCCTGCTCCATAATTGCCACTAGATTGTGTCGTTAATGATACACCTGTACTATCAGTAGTAATTGATCCATAATAAGGATCTCCTAGAATAATAGAAGGAGCTGACCTATAATTAGAGCCTGGATTTGTAACATTCATTTCAGTTAACTTACCACCACCAGATACAACAGCAGTAACTACTGCCTGTGTGCCACTTATAGAACTGATTGTTGCTTGTGAATCTCCACTATAAACAGTGTCAGTATCGACGAACATAATATAACCAAATTGACCTGCACCTGTCTTAGTATTCTGTAGAGGTTTAATTCTTAGTATTGAAGTTGTTGGATCCCAAGAAATAACTTGACCTCTTGCAGTAGAGTTTCCTATTAGTGGGTCTGATATAACAATTTCATCCTTAACAAATGATCCAAATACGTTAGTAATACTCAAATCAACATAATCAGGTAATGTTACCCTAGCTGCGGGTAGAACAGCATTATTATACCCACTACCTTGATTAGTAATAGAAGTACCAGATAAGAAACCAGAAATGGTTGCAACAGCAGTTGCACCAGAACCAGATCTAGTAGATCCGCTTAATGATGGCAATGAGGAATAGTTTCGGCCAGGATCACCAATAGAGACACTTGCAACTCCACCAGAAGGATATATTGAATTTGTATTAAATGATACACCATTAGCAACTGTATATGCACTTTCTGGTTCTAGAGCAGTAGAATACGTAAATGTATTGTCTGTTTTAGAAGTAACAATATTTGTACCCGTAACAGGGTCATTAATAACAGTAAAGTAACTTCCAGTGATATTTCCTTGAAGATCGAAGTAATAGAAGATGCCAGGCAAATCTTTGATCAATATTGTGATTGAATCTTGCTCATTGTCACTTACTGGAATTATTTCTTCTGTAACATTCTTATAAGTGAAAATATCGGTATTTGAAGGATCAAAAGTGAATGCAAGAAGTTTTCCTGCATTAGAAGCATCTTCAGTCGTAAATTTGTAACTATGACCCGTAATAAGTTGTAATTTTGGTTCTTTGACGTAAACTTCGCTACTTCCGACATTTGCAGCTGCAATAGTTGCAAAATTACGTTTTACCGTAAATCTACGAAGAGTTTCGGTTCTAATAACGCTATAATCAGTTTTATTCCATTCAGTTGGAACAATTCCCGAAATATTGACTGTATCACCAATTCCAAGTTGATGTGCCTTGTCACAATGGCATTCGGCCTCTATTTCGACTTGTGTAAGTGTAAGTAGGAACCCAGTACCGCCAGCTCCATTTCCTATGTTAAGATTGTCTACACTAATGGTATCACCAATGTTATATGCAGTACCAGTGTCTGTAATTGTTACTGTTGATACAGAATTGCTTGAAACGACGATAGTTGCCTTACCGCCCTTTCCAGAAGCACCGTTATTGGTAGTAATTATTGGAACATCAGTATATGTGCCATTTGCGTAATTAGTACCCAGTGAGTTAACACTCCAACCATTTTGTACCAAATTACCATCCGTACGTCTTCTTAAGTATCTCCAAGACATAGAACCGTCAGATGCAGTGCCAGAAGTATGTGTTGGAGCAGTAGAAGCTGAAGTTCCTGTTGCTACAGCTTTATATACTCTATCTGCAACATAAATGATGTCTCCGCCAGCAAATGCAGTAGTATTTGCGTATGGAGCTATCAACTTCATACTTGTTAAGGAGAAATACTCAAAATAGTACTTACTTCTAATAACTTTAGTCTTTATTGTTCTTTCAAAAGCATTATCTGCAATACTTACTACAATTTGGTCACCTACCACCAAATAATGATTATCTGCGGTTGAAATCGTTGTAGTATAAAGATCTGTTTGTGCATCTACAGAATTTGCAAGTGAATTTACAACTTCACCAGTAATTGATGAGACAACACCACTAACACCTTCTCCACCAGTGCCTGTGTTGTCAAAAAGGAGCCTATCATTAACTTTATAGTTCTTACCACCACCCTCAACAAGGTATTGATTAATATTAGAAGAAGAATACTTATTTGTTGCCGAAACAACTAATGAATCTGCAGTACCACCTCTAATTGTTGGATAGTAACTGAAATAACCAATACCATCCTCCAGATAAGTCAATACCTCACCAGTCTCCATCACAATCAAAGTTGTGGTGTCTTCTAGTGCCAAATAGAAGTCTACTTTGTTATCAAGTGGTTTTCTTTTCGCTACAATATTATCAGTACCGATATATGGTGCTTTGTACCTAGTTGCATCTTCTGTAAAGTTTTTCTGTACTCCATTTCCATCCCAGTTAACTTGATCTGCTTCACCGTAGAAATTAGGACCTATAAAGTATGGAAATACTGGTTCACCTGCAACACCCTTAATAGTACAGAAATATGCATAAACTCCATTTGGATATTCTGGAGTTACGCAGTATCTGCCATTATAACGGTCTAAAGTACCTAAACCTTCCACATACTCATAATCGTCAATAAACGTCCCCATAGGTTCTGTCATACCGCTTAGAAGAGCATCTCTAGACTGCTTCAATCTATAACTGGTAATCATCAATGTATATGAGTTATATGGACTTACGTTTTCTGGATCCTCATATCCATAGCATCCATATATGGGGTGGCCATCGTATGCCCAACCTATAATAGGTGAGTGTGAGGTAGGATTAAGTTCTACAAGTTGATCATCAATATTATCTTTTACTATAAACCTAAGTTGCTTAGGGTTATAAAGATAAGCATATTCTCCACCATATAATAAATCATTCTCTCCTCTAAATATTCCTCCACCACCAATATCAGTAGTTTTTCTATTTGTAAATTGATTTGATGGAAGTCCTAGTTCTTCATAGGTTGCAGCTTCGTTATATGTTAGCTCTGTTAAGTTTGTTTCAAATATTGCACCTGAGCCAGGATATACGATACTAATACTTGTAGCACCTGATGAATAACCTGCACCTTTGTTTGTAACAACAATATTAGTAACAATATTACTACTACTGTCCACCTGAGCAAATGCAGTAGCACCAACTCCGTCTCCAGTGATAATAACGTCAGGTGCACCAAAGTATCCACTACCACCAAACGTAACAATGATACTTTCAATCTTTCCGTTTAATATAGATGGATATGCTACAGCACCATTACCAGAAATTAGATTGATAGTTGGTTCGTAAGTATATTCAGATCCTGCATCGGTAATACTAATAGTATCAATAGGTCCTCTACAAACAGCAGTGGCAGTAGCACCAAATCCACCTCCACCAGTAATTGCAACAGTAGGGATGCTAGTGTATCCAGATCCACCAGCAGTCACAGAAATACCTGTTACAGCACCATTAGTGATAATAGCGACTGCAGTTGCCTGTGTGCTACTAGTAGCTCCACCACCTACAATTGAAACGATAGGTTCTGTTACATATCCACTACCACCATTATCAACGTTAATATTAGTTACTGATCCAGAAACTGTTACTGTTGCAGCTGCTGCTTCTCCTTCATATTCCCAGTTAATAGTTCCATGCTGCACAATACCGCTTACATGTGTTGGTTCTGTTGTAAGAGAAGCTCTACCAGTATCTGTTGCTCTATATCTACGGAAATCGCCACCACCAATGTCAACTTTGACTCTAGTGAAGATTGAGTAGGTTTCACCTTTTTGATAAGTGGGTTCAAACTCAACTATAGGAGCATTGAGCACATCATAACCAACACCACCGTTAGTTTTGGTTATTGTCTTAATACCACCAAATTTTTTGGTACTTTCTCCCTTATATGAATAAAATGGAACTCCATTTGCAGCAATACCTATTTGACCAATAGGAGTAGGAGTTTTTGTACTTTTTACAGTTGGTGTAAGAGGAATACGCTTCAAATACCTTTGATTGCCAGGATCTAAGTCACCTATATCAAAAGGTCCTATCTTATGAGAAGGAATACCAACAGATGCTACAATAGCGTGGGTATCTGACTTATATGTGTTCTGAACGTCTGTAGTAAAGTCTTTGATGACTGTATTGATTGATGCATAGTCACTTCTACCAAATGCAAACTCTCTAGCAATGAAAAACTCCTTTTCGGCTTGACCTGGTGCAGGAATACCAAATTTAGGAGAACTACTAAACTTAAACTGGAATTGGAAGTTATCTACGATACCTATGACATCATGTTCGTTATTGTAGATGTCCTCGTCCGCATTTAGAATTCTTATTCTGTCATTACGATTTAATCTATGTTGTTCTTTAGTAGTAACTGTACAAACAACACTACCATCAGATTCAACGCTTGATAACACCGCTGTGCTACCTCTGAGTGCCTTTCTGACGTTGTATATGAAACTATCCCATATTGGGTCAATACTATCGAAACCAGGTGCACTAGGGGTGCTTACCTTACTATCAGGAGTGTAATACTTACCACCATCTCTCAATATGATGCCTTTAGTTCCACCATACACTTTTAACTGGATTTCAGACCCATCTACGTTGCTTGTACCATAAATCTTGAATGCTGCAAAGACTTCTTGACCTGCATCATGTGCTAGGACGGAAGTATTCTCTCTACCACGAGTACAACCTAAAAATTGGTTAACAGTTTTGTTAGCATAGGTTATAATTTCATCTTCTATTCTAAATCTGCCATTTTCTTCAGGCCAACCCAAAGTAGAGTCAACAGTTACAATATTATCAGTAATAAGATTTCCAATATCTGAAGAAAGCACAGTTTTGTATGGAGTAACAAAAGATCCTAGTGCATTATTTGTATCTACGTCAATTTCGTAAATTATAGTGTTGTCCGTAAAGACTTCTACAACACCTTTGACGTATATACGTGCAGCATCAACATTTGGGTCATTTGGGTCTGCTTCTTGGTACAATACTTGCCCAACTAGCTCAGAAGGGTTACCAGAGACTGCTACAGCACGAATTACCTCTCTAGAAGTGTAATATGCATCGGATGGTTTGAATATTCTGTCTCTTGGATAGCTAACTTCCGATTCTACGCCAAAAAGTGTCCTTAAGACGAACTGAAATGACCTTGTTGACCCCTTTGAAGCATAAAAGTCCTTAATTCTCTTAATTACAGTAGATTCAGTAACTCCAGTTGCAAAATTCTTCGGATAAGTCGATAAAAACTGTTCTTTGAACTTCCCAAGTACATAAAGTGGGAAAATGTTGTTCAAATTGACAACTTTGTCGCCAATTTCATGACTTGCAGCTACAGTTTCCTCAAAATTGTACTTTCCGACCTGTCCAATGGTCTTTACAGCGTTAAATCCTCTTGTGCAGTTCTCAAATAGAGTAGATTTCTTACTTTGGTAATAAATTATCTCATTTCCAATGCAAATTATACCTTCATTCGGAAAATCACGTGTACTTGCTACAGAAACTGATGTAGTTGTTGCATCAATAGCACCAATTAGATTAGTTTCCTCTACAAGGCCACCATAATTATCAATATTATAATAATCTCCCCAGTTTTGAATAATATCAAAACAATATCCCTTTAATTCTTGTGACTTATAATACTCCTTTACAAAATCTATAAACGTTGGAAAGTTCTCTTGGATAAAACTTGCAAACTGCCCAGAAACATTGGTCGAAATTTTCGACCTAGATTCAGGACTAACCTCAGACGGTACTGGAGGTACAGTAACCGTTGTGGTGGGGGTAGTCCACGAGCTAACCTTCCATGAAGAATTTGTCATCTGTTATTTACTTATAACTGGACTCTGGTACGACTCCTGTACCAGATAAGTTTGAACCACTACTGATAGTGTCTTCTAATACACTAATCACCGTATTATCTATACCTATTGTCAAATAGGTTTCTCGTAAAGAAATCAAATCGTTTGATTCTGGAGTTGCAGAGATCTGTAACTGATTATTTGCAATAGAAGTTGCTTGAATAGTTAAATCATTCACCACAATTTCACCCATTGTGTAATCTACAGTTCCCCATAGACCATCTATGTACTCAAAACTTCCATCACCCTTCACATAATACTTTCTCAACAGTCCATTACCATCATCATTGAGATAGTAAGTGTTAAAATCATCTCCAACAATCTTAAATCCGCTTGTATAAACACAAGAGCTTGTGGCCGTTCCTTGCTTTATGCGGTTACCATAGCATATCTTATAGTTCACACGTGCACCAAGTGACACGGTAACGTTCTTTCTCATCTTGAGACGAGTGATATTTGAAGTAATTGAGTTCTCTGAACCATCAATTATACTCTGAAGCTTTGAAAATTTGAACTTTCCACCAAATTTATTGAATTCTGAGCTAGCATTTAACGCTGTTAGTGCTGCAAGAACTGCATTTTTAACTTCAGGTGGTTGATTACGAGTAACATTAGGGTTAAAATACACAAAACTCGTCAAATCTATGTAAAGAATTGACGGATCAATGATAGAAGGTTGAACTGCAGCTACAGAATACTCTCTAAGTTTCTTCAAAATCACATTTTTTTCAGAAAGAGATAATTTATCCGCATTTTTTGGTTTGATTGCCAAGAAAACTTTGCCATATTCGGGTGGATCCGCTTCTTCTCCACCGTAACATGCAATAGATGCGACGTTTGGGTAGATTTGGGGTACGATTGCTTCGTAATCCCGTGTAGAAACTGCTCTTCCGAACGCAGAATAGAATTTTGGAGCTCCAAATTTGATAGATTCCGTACTTTCTGCGGCTGCACCTCCATCTGGGAACGATGTTATGGTAACTGTGATACCAGAAGTGATAGAATTACCTGCATTGTCTCTAAAATTACCAATATTCTCAAAAACTTTTAGGCCATTTGCTCCAATTCCAGAAGAAGTTGTATATTGAACTGAAACAACGTCTCCATTTGCCAAATCTTTACCTACAATTCCATCTCCAAATAGAATTTCTGGAATTTCATACTCAGATTCTTCTAAGAAAAATACTTTTGATGTAGAATCTATCTTTGTAATATCTGTTGCTTGTAGATAACGTTCTGTGACAGTTCCAGAAGTGACCTCAACACGCATTGAAGAAGTATCTGCATTATTGTTTGTTAATATAAAACGCTGCCTTTGGTTAATATCTCTTACAAAAGTATCTGTCATGTAGAGACCTTCAAACAAAGTCAATCCAGTAAATGTTGCAATACCACTTGTACTATCTACAGATACAGTAGTATCAATAGGAAGTGAGAAAACAAAGTTGTTATTATCTAATCCTGTGAAGTTTAATACTAGCCCTCTTGCTAAAGTAACAGTTGCAGGGTATGGAAATATGGTTTGAACTGAAATATCAACAGTACATTGTGCTGATCTTGCTGATTTTGGAGTATAACCAATCATTCTAGCAAGTTTTACCACGTTTTCTCGTAAAACTGCCGTCTCTAGGAACCCTTCATTGACTGTTAGGTTGGCATTTACTGCAGAATAGTATGTATTATAAGCTAAAACGTCCAAAAGTACCGTCAAAGACGATCCTTCAAAGTCATAATCTGTAAATTGTGACTGAGATCTTAAATAATCCTTTATTTGTGCCTTGATTTCGTTAAATTCAAGTGCATTTACCTGATTAAAAGCCATTATGGTTTAAATGCTATGTCGATATTATCAAATTTAGGAGGTATACCTAATATCACGTATGCTATACTCACGTCTAATTGATTTCTATCTTCAGTAAATTTAGTTTTTACTTCGTATACACCTACTCTAGGCTCATAAACATCAATTACATCTTTCACTCTACTCTTGAGTTCCGTTGCTAGTTCGGGAATATAGTTCTCGAATAACATTCCAATAATATTTCCACCGAATGCTGGATCAAAAGGTTTCTCGTAGAAGTTATACAATATAATATTTTTAACTGAAGCTTTTATGGCTGCTTCATTCTGCAGTGTCAAAATGTCATTTGTCACTGCGTTCTTTTCAAATGTCAATGAGAAGTCACGAAACGACTTCGAGACAATAGCCATTAGCTAAAAATATAACCTAGTTTATATTTATACTTCTTTCTGTGACTTTTTTCTACGAGACGCATCACAGCGTGGATCTGTAATAAGATATCTACAATATTCATTGCCATGGTCGTAGAAATGATCACTCATATCTACGGGTACATTAGCATTTCTCTTACCATCTACAATTCTATTTGCCTTGGCCACGATACCTCTTTCTTGCTTTGTTACGTGATGTAGCAGAGTACTTTGAATGTTGTCCTTTACCCTGTCTTGTTTTCTTTGGAGTAGCCACAATTGTAGGTTGACCCATTGAATATCTAGTTGCCATAATTTAACCTGCGAATACGTTTGATGAACCAGCTGCTACTGATGTGCAGCCACCAAGTCCATCTCCTACTCTACCACAACCTTT
>MDSW01054576.1_pt1 | contig 25676 bp, 18 predicted proteins | sample 811171 | NCBI WGS metagenome assembly MDSW01 (sample SAMN05326641, study PRJNA326480) | marine metagenome | isolation source: seawater | place: Atlantic Ocean: North West | collected 2012 | reverse complement strand
TTTCTATAATTCTTTTTAAAGTGGATTCATTTATTTTAACTACTTTTTCTTCTCTCATTCCTTGTAGAGCGTTATACATTTTTCCATGACCCTCAGACTGTTCATTTTTTTTCTCCACCTCTTTTTCTTTTTCACTTTCTTTTTCACTCATTTCAGTATCTACCATGTCTTCATAAATGTCTTCTATGTTACGAGCTGCAGCTTTAATTTTTTTTAAGTCAGTAAAACTTAAAGTAGCATCACCAGCTTTGTGACCAACAAGTAAAGATTTCAGTGATTTTAAAGCTTTATAAGCTTTTTTTAATTCTGATTTAATATCTGCTTTAGATTCAGTCAAAGTATCTAACTGTTTTTTAAGTTGTTTTTTTGTGAATTCTTTTTTATTCATAACAATTGTTTCTATATAAATATAAGGAAAAGTGGGTTTTTACAGACCGCTTAAAATTTCACCTAAAATATCTTCTTCGTTAATATTATCACCCATAACAGTATCTATAACTGATTTCTTTTTATTTACTAATTCATATATAGTTCGTTCTATTGTATTATCATATATAGGATACATACAAGAGACTTTTTTATCTTGGCCAATTCTAAATGCACGGTCTTCACATTGGGACATATCAGATGGAACAAACGATAAATCATTAAAGATTACTACTTCAGCGGCTGTTAGTGTAATTCCTACTCCCGCTGCTTTCACATTACCTATAAAAACTTTTACTTTTTCGTCATTTTGAAATCTATCTACGCTTTCTTGTCTGTCTTCTTTTTTCATTGTACCGTTAAGAATTACAGATTCTTTTTTGTATTTTTCATGTAACGTCATCAAAGGTTCCGTAAAATTAGTAAACACAATAACTTTTTTGTCTTGTTGTAAACATTGTTCTATTAGTTGTATTGTTTCTTTAACTTTTTCTAAAGCTATAATCTGTCTAACTTTCATTAACTTTGAGAGTTGTATAGATAAACCCCTATTTCTATTTTGTCTTCTCCAGTCAAGGTATTCACCCATTTCATCTTCATAGGTTTTAGATTTTAATTCCATATGAATCGGTGTTATAATTTTGTTTGGTAAGTCTAAGACATCTTCTTTTAATCTACGTAATACTTTATCGTTAGTCTTATCTCTTAACTCTTCTAAGTTAGTAGCACCAAAAGTTAACCATATTTTTCTATACCCCCTAAAAATTTGTTTACCGTCACAATACCTTCTAACATAATTAATCCAATTGTTAGCCACTCTCGAACCAACTAATTTAAGTAGGTTGTAATAATTCATGGGACGAGAAGTCATAGGCGTACCAGATAATAACCATAATCTACCTATCTTAGATGTTAAGTTATTAACCAATTTGGTCCTTTGAGCTTTACCGTTTGAAACATAGTGTGCTTCATCTATTATAACCAAATCAAAGTTAGAATCTATAATTTGTTTTTTCTTATCTTTGTCTTTAGGTAATGAATGAAAGTTTTTAAGTATATCATAGTTTATAATAACATATTTACCATCTACCCATTTTTTACCTTCTACAATCCCTACCGTTGCTTTACTGTAGTTTTCTATTTCCCTTTTCCAGTTTACCTTTAGAGAGGCTGGACAAATAATTAATATTTTTTTTGCTTTACAACTTATACTAGCCATAATAGCAGAACTAGTTTTACCTAAACCCATATCATCAGCCAGGATATATTTTTTATTAGAAACTAGTTTAGTTATAGCTATTTTTTGGTGGTCAAATGGTGGACGATGAGAAAACTCATTAAAATCTACAACAACATCAGGATTAGCTCTAGGAATAATTTGGTTCTTAGGTACCCAGAAAGAAGTAAGATTGTCAGATTCTATAACTTTACCCCAAACATGGTAAGCCTTATCTGTTTCACTAAGTAGTTTTTCAATCCAAATCGATTTAGGTGGTGATTGTAAAAATTTTGTAGACATATATTCTTTTGCTAGATAGTCGTCTATCTCCATCCATAACCTAACTACTTTAGGTTTTTCGTTATAATTTTTATTGATGTAGTCCGCTTGTGAACGTGTTAGTGCAAATGTTTTACTATGACGCATATTATCCCTGAGGCCTATAATATAGTTATTGGCCCCACTATAATCAGCTAAGAAATTCTTAGCTTTAATTTCTGGGGGAAAATTTTCCATACCAAAAATATAATAAAAAGAGAAAAGAAAGACAAATTGTATTTATAATAAAAGGATATATTAATATGGCAAAGAAAATACCTATTACAAGAATGTCAAAATTCTTTGGTTCAGAAGACTTTCAACTAGAACAGGACATCGGAATGGAGTGGTTACATGGGGATATGCATTTTACGTTAGTATTATTTAGGGTGGACCAGAAACTTTCTGATGTTGATGATGTTTATGGGGAATCGGGGCCTGAAGAAATTAGATTTAAAGCACCGGTTGAGTTTAAAGCTTATGTTAAGATAGACCAACCTAAACTTGACAGTTATGCTAATGGTCTAGTTAAAGATTTAGAACCTGGAAATATGACTTTAGGGGTTTATATTAAACATTTAAATGAGTTAGATATTGATATTAACTATGGTGATTATATTGGTTATCCTGAAACTGAAAATAAGATGAGGTACTATACTGTAACTAATGATGGTAGAGTAACTTCAGATAACGCACATACAATAGGTGGGTATAAAGCTTTCTATAGAACTATAACCTGTTCATATGTTAGTCCTAACGAATTTAACGGTGTATAATGGCATTACCTAAAAAAGTAAAAAAGACATTAAATATTAATCCTGGTCCGATACAGGAACACTACCCTACTGGATATAATGGGATAGCTGTACCTAATCGAAGAAAAGAATTAGCAAACCTAATTAATGACGACGGTACTTATTTACCTAAATCTGTTCTTCATGCGGACCTAGATAAAGGAATGTTAGAGTTTGTTTCTAATGAATTACAAACAAGTGTTAATGGGGAAAAAATAAACTTAATAGATAAAATATTAACATTACAAAGATGGGCAGAATTAGGACAAACTTGGAAATTTTCTACAAAAGACAAAAATGTACAACTACCATTTATAGTTGTAGTTAGAAATCCAGAGGTTCAATACGGGACCAATCCCGCTTTACAATACACAATTCCTGATAGAAAACAATTTCATTATGCAAAGGTACCTACATGGGATGGTAACAGAAAAGGATACGACATATATACTATCCCACAACCAGTACCAGTAGATATTACATATGATATAAAAATAATATGTAATAGAATGAGAGAACTAAATCAATTTAATAGAGTGGTACTACAAAAATTTACTTCTAGACAAGCCTATACTTTTGTAAAAGGCCACTACATTCCAATAGTAATGAATTCTATCGGTGATGAAAGTAAAATAGATACTGAAGAAAGAAGGTACTACCAACAAAGTTACCAATTTCAACTACAAGGGTTTTTATTAGATGAAGAAGAGTTTGAGGTTAAACCAGCAATTAGTAGAAGTCTAGTGATGTATGGTTTTGATAATAGTGATAGAGAAAGAGAACCAAAAACATTGGGTGAAAAAGTCGTAGATAAAGTAACAAACCGAATTCAATTTAAAGGTAATCAAACATCTACAAGTATTTTATACGAATATAAAACAAATCTTACAGTATCTAGAATAAAAAATATAAGTTCTACTACCTTTAGTATAAATGGTAAAACTCTTACAGAACCTGTATTGGTAAATCCTGGAGATAACGTTTCAATAACAATAACAAAATCTTCAGTTGGTTTGCCGGCTACCTTAACTTTATTAGAAACATTAGTTCGTTAAGTCCTACAATTCTCCATAAATATCTTTTTTAATTTTACATTTTTCTGTAATTAATCTCTCCACAAAAGAAAACATTTTTAACCCTCTTTGTTTACAATATGTTTTTAGTAAAGTGTGAGACTCTACACTTATTTTTAAGTTTTTAATTTTTTGTTTTTTACGTTCTGAAGACATTATAACGGGTATTTTTAATATAATTATCTTATAGTATGAAAAAAGTATGAAAAAATACATACTTAACTTAAAATATACTCTTTTATAGTATAACTTTTGTGATTAGGGATTGTATTTATAATAAAAGTAAATAAATTATTTTAAAAATTATAAAACATGGCAGACGGTAATAGAGTATTTGTTTCTCCTGGTGTTTATACATCGGAGAAAGATTTAACATTTGTAGCACAAAGTGTTGGTGTTACTACATTAGGTTTGGTTGGGGAGGCCTTAAAGGGACCAGCTTTTGAACCTATATTTATACAAAATTATGACGATTTTACAACTAGATTTGGAGGTACGTCACCTACAACTTACGTAGATTCACAAATACCTAAATATGAGTTAGGTTATATTGCAAAATCATACTTAAGTCAATCAAACCAACTATTTGTTACTAGGGTATTAGGATTAAGTGGTTATGATGCAGGTCCATCATGGTCGGTACAAACTATAGGTAGTTTAGACCCAACAACATTTAGTGGGGCTACAACAGCATATACTTCAGGTACTACTAGATTACCATTTTACATACCTTTAACAGGGTCAAATGCTACGGTGGGTAGTGAGATGTTCTCAAACGCAACTTTAAGTACGGACTTTATCAGTACATTACCAAATTCTATAAAAGCACATTTTGGTAATGGTAACGCAGCTAACCCACTATTGGATTGGGAGGAAACAATTTATCTAAATGATGGTACGTCAACAACATTAAAAGCTGACTTACTTTCGTGGGCAAGTGCAATTTACGGTATAGCGAGTGATTTAGGTTCTGCGGATGTAGGTACTGGTAAGTATTTGGCTACAGGAGCAACATATAGTTCATGTACTGGGTCAAACCCTAGTAATTTAGTGTCCGCTACTACTCCATGGTATGGAGGAGCTATATATCAATATGGGGTTATTCCTACTGATTATACTAATTTAGCAACAGCAACAACTACAAACTCACTATCAGCTACAAGCTCAACCACATTATATAATAGGTTAAGTGTAGATAGTGAAACCGCATTAACAGAATTTGACTATGAAAATGACGCATGGTACTACGGACTATTCGATTATACTGGTAGTAGTACATGTTGTAGTGGTACAACCTATAGTGGTGTATCGTATCAATTATACGCAACTACAGCAACTACAGGTTCTTGTCAACAAATATCAACCGGTAGTACAACTATTGGGGGTACAGCATTTACTGTATTTTCAGGATACTGTGCTGTCGATTATGTAGACTTTGGTAATGTAAAACCATATGAAGATTATGATGGTATGGTGGTTCTAACCTTAAGGTCAAGAGGGTTAAGTACAAAAGCAAGTGGTGGTCCTGTTTATGAAGTAACAGCTAATACAGTAAGTTTTGATTGTACTGGGGGTACATATGAGAGAGTATTAGAAGACCCATTCGCTTCATTTGGTATTAATGCGAGAACTACATCAGGAAGAGATTATTCATTTAAAACATCTATGAGTGTAACAGCTAAAGATTACGCAGCAAGTGTGTTCGGTGTTACACCTTTTGATAAACAAGCAGTAGATGTACCATTATTTGTTGAGGAGGCATACCCAACCCTACTTAAAGATAGTTGGAGAAAAGGTAAAGTAAGAGGATTACAATGTTGTTTAACTTATTTACCATCTGCAAGAGCAACAACAAACACAAATACGATAGCTTGGTACATGCATGAATGGTTAACACCAGAAACACCTTACGTAGTTTCAGAATTACAAGGTACAGATGTATTTAGATTATTTAAGTTTGTTTCCATTTCTGATGGTACAACAGCAAATAGAGAATACAAGGTTTCAATAATTAACCTTTCTTTCGAAAGAGGGGAGTTCGATGTGATAGTTAGAGATTTTTATGATACAGACGCTAACCCAGTAGTTTTAGAAAAATACACTAGATGTAGTCTAGACCCAACTAAAGTATCTTTTATCGGTAGAAAGATAGGTACTTCAACAGGTGAGTTTGAATTAAAATCTAAATATACAATGTTATTTTTAGCAGACGGATTACTAGACGGAATTTACGCTGGTTCATTACCTTGTGGTTTTGAAGGGTATAGATTTAGAAGTTATGGTAATTGTCCTATAAATCCACGTTTAGTTTATAAAACTAAATATTATACCCCAGGTGAAGTTGTGTACGACCCACCATTTGGAACTGGTACTGTTAATAACGCTACTATTAGTGGTGGTGATAAGATAAGTAAAGTATACCTAGGTATTTCTGATAGTTTAGGTGCGGGTTATGACCCAGACTTCTTTGACCACAAAGGATATGTTGTACCATCTAATGTGTGTACAGCAACAGCAGGTGGAGAATGGAGTGTAATCACACAAGGATTCCATATGGATTCTGGAGCAACTGTTGTAGTTGGTGGTTCAGGTACTTATGTTAATTGGTCAGGAACATCTTTAAATGGTAAGTCTATCTTTGAGTGTGGTGTAACTTCGTTTAGAAAAGAACCAACACTAAGTACGGACCCTTACAAAAAATTAAGAGCACGTAAATTTACATTAGCACCACATGGTGGATTTGATGGATGGGACATCTATAGAAAAACTAGAAGTAACACAGATGACTATAGAATGGGACTAACAGGATTCCTAAACGGAGCTTGTGTAAACACAGAATTCCCAACAGCAAAAGGAGACGGTTCATTTAAGAAACTAAACACTAACGAAGCTAATACAGACTATTTTGCTTATCTTAGAGGTATAAATGAGTTTTCTAACCCAGAATCTGTAGATATTAATGTGTTCGCTACACCAGGTATCGATTACGTTGATAATTTAGGGTTAGTTAATGAAGCTATTGATATGGTGGAGACAGATAGAGCAGATTCTTTATATGTTGTAACTACACCAGATTATAATATGTTCGTACCAAATACTACGGTTAGTACTAACGCGGTTTCACCAGAAGAGGCTGTTGATAATCTAGAAGATTCATTAATCGATTCTAACTATACAGCAACCTATTACCCATGGATACAAATTAGAGACGCAGCAAATAATAAACAAATATACATCCCACCAACAGCAGAAGTTATGAGAAATATAGCTTTAACTGATAATATATCTTTCCCTTGGTTCGCATCAGCGGGTTACACTAGAGGATTAGTAAACGCTACTAAAGCAAGAAAGAAATTAACTTTAGATGAAAGAGATACATTATACGTTGGTAGATTGAATCCAATCGCAACATTTAGTGATACAGGTCCAATTATTTGGGGTAACAAAACATTACAGATAAGAGAATCTGCTTTGGATAGGATTAATGCAAGAAGATTATTACTACAAACTAGAAAATTAATTTCAGCAGTTGCGGTAAGACTAATATTCGAACAAAATGACGAAATCGTAAGACAACAATTCTTAGACTTAGTAAATCCAATCCTAGATTCTATTAGAAGAGATAGAGGTTTAACAGACTTTAGAGTTGTACTTTCTAACGACCCACAAGAGATTGATAGAAATGAAATGAATGGTAAGATTTATATTAAACCTACTAGAGCCCTAGAGTATATATTTGTTGAATTCCTAATTACTCCTACAGGAGCATCATTTGAGGATATATAAAATTTATAATAACTAAGTTGATATGAAATTTAATAAAAAAATAGTAATAGAGAGTCTTAATCACAAACAAACTGGTAAAAAAGTTTTTACTGAAGGTAAGAAACAAAACGTGATGTTATCAGAAGACCAGTTTGAAAGATTAATGACTTCTCTTAACGAAGAAAACAATGACGAAGTAAATGTTTTAATAAGAGAATCATATAAATTAATTAGAGAGTCTATAACTAATGAAGGTTTAAAGTTAAGTGTTGATGATTATTCTGATGATTTAATTGGTGAAGGTTTTGATACTGGTGGTTATAATCGTGGAGTTGCGGCTGGTGAAGGTATAGAAAATATCATTAACAGTATAAAGAAAGCCTATGACATGATTAAAGATAGTGATACTAGAAAAAAATTAGCCAACTCTATCACTAAATTAGGTAACTTTATGACTATAACAGCTGATGCAATAGCATCTGGAAGAGACCAAAGAGCACCAAGAAATCCTGATGAGTTAAGAGACCCACTTCCTTATCCAGAATTAGATGAGGCTTTAGACCCTGTTGGGAAAGAAGACGATGACATCAACAATGACGGAAAAGTAGATGATTCTGATGAATATTTAAAAAATAGAAGAGACACTATTAAAAAAGCCATGAAAGAAGATAGTGAAGGTGAAGAAACATATCATTATGGTGAGGATGAAGGTGAGGATAGAAAACACATTGAAGACTTAGAAAAAGATATGGAGTATGATGAAAAACATGAATACAGAGATGAAAAAGGAACTCACTTTGAATCCGAAGAAGAAAAAGAAAGACTAATTCAAGAGGACATTAAAAAGATGAAACAAATAATAAAACCAATTTCAAAAATTTAATAAAATGAAAAAAGTAAAAAAAATACAATTAAAAGAATCTGATTTAATTGATTTAATAGAAAAACTAGTCAAAGAAAATTTAAGTAATGGTAACGCACAAAATCTAGGAATGATGAATACTCCTACGGCGAAGTATAAAGATTTAATGGAAAAAGAGGACGTTGAAGAGGAGGATGCTACACATGAAGAAGAAGATAACGTAAACGAATCTAAAAAAACCAAAAAAACCCTATCGTTAACTGAAGCTCAATTAGTTAGTCTTATAGAAAGAGTTGTTAAGGAAAAGAAATCAAAATAATATTATAATAAAAAAAGGTCCATAAGGACCTTTTTTATTTAATTAATTTTCCACCATTTAATAATATTAAAATAAATATCATTGGAGCTAATAAGGGGGCTTTAATGATGTGGGTGATAATATAGAATGTGTACCACATATTGGTTGGTTCGTCACCTCTTCTAGACTCAAAAGACAAATACCCACTATAAATATCTTTTTCATTAATTAACAAAAATACAAACATTAGTATTTGTGATGCAATAAGGTAAGGTATGATATAATCCAACATAATTTTATTTTTTTTTTTTGATTAAACTTCTATTAATATATACGACTTTTTAGGGTTAATGTTACAAATTAATTAACTTTTTTAAAAGTTAAAATACTATAATAATGGTAATTATAACCATCTATATTGTCATAAGCTTCTTGTACAAACACATCTATAATACCATTAATCATATCCATTCTTTTAATAACTAAAGGTCTAGATGAACCACCCATTAATTGTTGACCCCCAGTTGTAGGTTCTAAGACAGTAATATAATTATCCGTCACATTGAGACCATAAGAAGATAAAGTATCCCCATTCAACACAAAAGACCCTAATCCAGGTACCTGAGCAGGGAATATAAAACTCCAAACCGTCTCATACCTAGTGATAACTTCAAAATCATAGTAAGGGTCCGGATATCTAAGACTACTAGTTACCCCACCACCAAAATGAAAAATCTCTTCCTGAATATCTAAATCTAAATTTTCCATAAACATATTTCCATCAATCAATAACCAATTACCTTCTAGGTAATCAACCTCAACATAGGGTATAGGTTCTTGTGTGGTTGGGTATGTATTATCACATTCAATAAGAGGGTATTCTTTCTCACAAGAACACAAAAGTATAAGTATTAGTAGTTTATATATATTTTTCATACTACAAAGATAAATAAAATAAATGAATAAACAAAATTAATTTGTATTTATATTATATGAGTACTAATATTATTATAACGGAAAAACAACTCAAAAAAATATCTAATCTATTAAAGGAAGATGGACCTGATAATATTGTGAGGGCTTATTCCTTTGATTGGGATGACAATATTCTTAAAATGCCTACCACAATAAAAATGTTAAAAAAAACAGGAGGGGAATGGAAACCAATTAATGTGGGTACTGAAGATTTTGCTTTTTTTAGAAATAATAAAATGTATAAATTAGATGACGGTGCTTTCGATAATTTTATAGACGATAATTCATTTATTGAAGATTTGGAGAAAGCTTTAAACACAAAGTCTTACGCACCTTCATTTAATAAATTTAAAGAAGCTCTTATTTACGCAAACCCAATATCTATTATAACAGCTAGAGGACACAAACCAGAAACGTTACGAAAAGGTATGGACATAGTTATATCACAAACATTTAGTGAAGATGAATTAGGTAAGATGATAGATAATATACAACAGGTTTTCCCAGAATTAGACGGACAAGAATTAGATGTTATCCTAAAAACTTATTTAGATTCACATGATTATCATCCAGTAACCTCTGAAAAGTTTGCCGATAAGTTTGGGTTAGATAGTGGTTCAGCTGTAAACCCAGAAGAAAACAAAAAGATAGCTTTAAGAGATTACGTAACAAAAATTGTAAATAAAGTGGGTGAAATGGTTAATACCGATTATGATAAACTTTCTGTAGGGTTTAGTGATGATGATTTAGGTAACATAACTGCAATTGTAGACTTTATTAAAGAAGTACTTCAAGTAGAATTTCCAGAAGTAGATTTTGTGGTTTATGATACTTCAGAAGGGGGGATGAACAAAATAGTATTAAAACAAGTATAATATAACATTTTTTTCATTACCGATATATTTATAGATATATAAAAAAATAAATAATTTAAAAAAATAAAAACATGGCCGATTTATTAATGAAAATGCCTATACCTTATGAACCTAAAAGAAAGAATAGGTTTATATTAAGATTTGATTCTTCTTTAGGCATAAATGAATGGTATGTGGAGAGTACGTCGAGACCACAAATAACCATAAATTCAGTAGAGGTACCATTTTTAAACACATCTACTTATGTAGCAGGTAGATTTACATGGAACACGATAAATGTAACATTTAGAGACCCGATAGGTCCATCAGCAGCACAAGCTTTAATGGAGTGGGTGAGATTACATTCAGAATCAGTAACTGGTAGAATGGGCTATGCAGCTGGTTATAAAAAGAACATAGACTTAGAAATGTTAGACCCAACAGGTGTTGTGGTGGAAAAGTGGATAATGCAAGGAACATTTTTAACGGATGTTAATTTCGACAGTTTAGGGTATAGTGATGATGGTTTAGCTACAATTTCAGCAACACTAAGACCAGATAGATGTATATTAGTTTACTAAAATAAAATTTATTTCATATTAAAAATCCTCTAACGAGGATTTTTTTTTGCACTTTATATAATAACCTCTTTACTTTTCTCCGTATTAAATTCATACTTAATGCTGTGTTATAAAAGCTATATAAGCAAAATTGACAAATAAAATATAAATTTATATATTTACAATTATAATATAAATAATAAATTATTAATTAATGCAAGAACATTTACACAATCCAGAAGAAAGTATTTTACCTTACGACGTAGTAACTCTTCCGTCACAAGGTTTATTTTACACCAACAAAAAGAAAACATTAAAAGTTACTTACTTAAATGCCTCGGATGAAAATTTATTAGCGTCTCCAGCTGTACAACAAGCAGGAACACTAGTCGACACACTTTTAGCAAAAAAAATATTAGATAAAGACATACTTGTAAGTGACATGCCGGATTGTGATAAAGAGGCTGTTCTTATATTTTTAAGAAATACAGCTTTTGGTCCAGAATACACAGTGAAATTAACCGACCCAAAAACTAAAGAAGAATTTGAAACCACAATCGATTTATCCGTATTGAATACAAAAGAAACAAAAGTAAAGGTGGACGATAAAAACGAATTTGAGTATGTATTAGGACAATCCAAGAAAAAAATAAAATTAAAGTTTTTATCACCACAAGACGAAGCATACCTTCAGGAAATTGATAAAAGATATCAAAACGACCCAATCAACCCTTATATGACTAAACAATTAGAGAGAATGGTCAAAGAAATAGACGGAGTAAGGGACCCTATGACAATATCTCAACTAATACAAACAATGCCTATAAAAGATTCTCAAGATATAAGAAAAGTTATCAGAGAGAATACACCAGGACTAGACCTTAATATACCAACAACAACACCATCAGGAGAACAAATGAATGTAAGAATTTCATTGGGTGTTGAGTTTTTTCGTCCTTTCTACGGGCTATAGGAATGCCCTATTGCAAGAGTTTTATTATTTAATGAGACACCTCCACATACCTTGGAGAGACCTCTTATATATGCCTACATTTGAAAGACGATTCTACATAAATACACTAGTAGAAGAATTCAATAAAAAGAAAGAGTCTTACGAACAAGCAAAAAACAAATCGAAATCATCATATTAACTATTTATAGTTAAATGAAAACTATGTTGAACTTTCTTAAACAATTATTTATTGAAAGACTTTTATCGGGAGCAAAACCTTACGTAGCTTTTCACCCTGAATTAGGTGTGCCTATCGGTATTTTTAATTATAAGGATGAACCCAATAGACAATCACGTATAAACTCCATCAAAAAGATGGGGAAATACGGTAACCCAACATCACTAAAATTTGCTAAATTATTAGGGATAGATAATCCTATTCCATCATTTGTCGACCAAGCAACACAGGATGCAATTGATAAAGCGGTTAAAGAAGCTTACGAAAAGGGTGTAAAAGATGGTAGTAAAACCTCCTATCAAGGAGGTAGTTATGGAGCTGGAACTTTAGGTTTATTTGAAGAAGCACAAAAACAAAGGGTTGCTAGAGAAGGGATGTCTGTTGGTGAAGTTAATAAATTAGGTGAACTTTTAAAGGGTGGTGCATTAAATACTGCCAAGATACAAGAAAATATGGGGTTCATTTTAGATATGTTAGCTTTAGAAGACACCCTTAGAATAGGTATATCTCAGTCTCTAGGGATGACTAACGAACAGTTATTCGATACCATAGACGAGTTAAATGAAGCTGGAAAATCATCATATCAGTGGGGTCTTACTGTAGACAAATTATTTGAGACATTCAAAGCCATATCCATGGAGATTGGTAGGAATTTACGTATACCACCTGAAGTAACAACCCGAGTTGCTCTTTTAACTAAAACTTTAGAAGGTTTTGATGGAGCTGCGTTTGCAGAGGCATTTGATAGAATTGGTTTTAGTTTAGAAAGTGCTATAGGTGGTGTTGACGATACTAACAATGCTATGTCTGATGTATTAAAAACAGGTAGAGCTATGGGAGTTGTGATGGAAACATTCTTAAAAAATGTTTCAGGGGAAATAAAACTCATAAACACATACCAATTTGAAAACGGGGTACAAGGACTATCAAGAATGGTAGCCAGAGCTCAAAGACTTGGGGTTGAAATGGGTGACGTAACAAGTTTAGCGGAAGGATTATTAGACCCAGAAGGAGCTATAGAATTTGCGGCACAAATGCAAGTAATTGGTGGTGCAGCGAGTGACCTAACAGACCCATTTAAATTAATGTATATGGCTAGTAATGACCTAGAAGGTTTACAAACAGCCATTATAGATACTGCGGCCGCAGCTGCAACATTCGACGAAACAAAAAATAAATTTATAATAGAACCCGCAACTCAAAGACAGTTAAGAGACCAAGCAAAAGCGATGGGTATGAATTATCAGGATTTAGCAGACGCCGCAACTAAAGCAGCTAGAGAATCAGCAGTTTTATCACAAATGGAGTTTACAGAAGGTATTAGTCCTGAAGATAAAGAATTAATCGCTTCGATGGCACAGATAGGGAAAGGTGGTGTAGCGGAGGTTAAAATACCTGGTGTTGATGAACTAGTAAATGTGGCAGATGTTACTGACGAACAACTAGAGCTGTTAAGAAAAGAAGGTATGTCAGATACCGATATATATAAACAACAATTAACAGTAGCAGAAAAAGCAAATCAATACCTAGCTTTAATTGATACGGGAGTAAGGATAATGGTCGATAAAATGGGTGGTGATATGAGAGATGCTTTACAGGAAGCTTTCTCACAAACCGCAGCAGGAAAAATGAATCTTCTTAGTGATGACCAGATACAAACCATGATGGGTGGTGATACAAAAGAAATAGCTAAGCTAATTGGTGAATTAAGTGGTACCTTAAGTAAAGAGGCTCTAAATCTAGTAAAAGACGCCTCTATTTCATTAGGTGCAACTCAATCACAAGACTGGCAAAACGTTTTGCCACCAGCAAATGATTTTATATTAAGACCTGGTATGAGTGAACCTCTAAGATTTAACAAGGGGGACTTAATAATAGGTGGTACAGAGCTAGACGCTATACTACAAGGTGGTATGGGCGGTAATACCGAATTACTAAATGAGGTGAGTAATATGACAACAAACATGTCTCAAACAATAAATTCAGGCGTCAAAGAACATAAAATAACTGGTGAATTAACAATAAGAGACTCTCAGGGTGGGAGTGGAACTGTTTCCGCAGAAGATGTAGTACGTGCATTTAATAGAAATAGTGCGGCCAGTAAAGATTTTTACATGATGTTACAATCATAAAAATATTTTTATAATCTATTTATAATAAAAACTAAAATCAATGCCTCAAAAGACAAATACAAACATACAAAATCCCTACGGACAAGGAGATTACGATATTAGTATTAAAAGTACTGAAATTTTGAGGAAACACCTATTAGGTAAAAATCTAAGAAGTTCTTATTTAGCCGACGGTAACCCACTACCACCACCATATGGAATTCAAACACCTGGAGAGTTTAGCTACCAAACACAATCAGATTATCATATAATAGACCAAAAAACAGTGAGTGAGGTGGGTGAACAATCACAAACAAATCTTTTTTTAGATAACAGTTATGGACCAGAAGGTGGATATAAAGATGTCCAACTAATAGATGTTAAAAAAGTTTTACCAAGAAAACAAACAGACTATGTATCCCCCAGTACACTACAACCCCAAGCGTTTATCTCGTCACAATATACACCAGCAGAAATACTAGAAACAGTTAACATTACTGATAATATGATAAACACTATGAATTCTAATATATTAGATGATAGTGAGTTAATGAGGACCTCTAGTGGTTTTTTAAGAAGAAATTTAGCACATCTACAGGAACAATATTTAAATCAAAAAAGTGACGGACCACAAGGTGGGTGGGAGTACGACATAAGTACTAGTCCAGGAAAAAAAGAATTAGAAGGGACAGACTTCATCTCAAGGATTACCAACTTATATTTTGGTTATTCTACCATTCCTGGTAATTATTTTGACACCACCTTTGTACCAAACATAAATGAATTAGCAAAAAACGGTATATTAAAAGGGGATGATACCGACCCATTTGATAGTTTCCAAGCTACTGCTAGTGCTATAGTAAGTTCGTTAACGGGAGGTGATGCTATACCTAAAAGTCCTATTGCTTACCCATCACCTAGTGATGCATTCATTGAATATATGGGTAAAGAACAACAATCTGCGTTATTTGAAAATTTAAAATATAATATATTTCGTCCAGATTATACTAGAGTTCCTTTAGCAGAAAATGTAGAAGCTGTGAGAGCTTATTACTATATTGGGTCTAAAAACTCTGAACCTAGTAGATTACAAAGTCCTATGGGGGCAGTTCCCCAAGATGAATTTGGAAGAAATGTGGCTGCTTTAGTTTACGGGCCTTCTACATTAGCTAAAGAATTAGAAACGGTAGATGGTAGTCCTTTATGGCAGTTTTATAAATTTGGTTTAGCTGGGGAAGCTTATACTGATGGTGGGACATTAGATGGTGGTTGGACGTGGTTTGGTTCTACTTCTGTAGCTTCATTAAATGCACCACCAGGACTACTTTTAAGTAGGTCTCACAGAAAACCAAAAAGAAAAGGGGGGCTATTAGCACAAACACAAAAATTAATAGACTCAGCACCGTTAATGGGTGGAGCACGAAGAAAACACGCGGGACACGCAATAGACCAAACTTCGAAAGTATTCAATGACGGATATAAAGAAATACCAAAAGGTTCTGGTGTAAGACGTGTGAGTGAAGGACTTTTAGGGGGTACAAGTGTAGATGGTTATTGTAGGAGTTGGACAAAAGACAACCCTTACTATAAATTTAAGAATATGGTGAGACACAAGGGTAATCACCTAGGTAAAACTAATTCAGTTCTCACCAACACATTTAATCTTAATATCGCACCTGTAATGGGTGAGAATGTAGATACAAATGTAAAACAAAAAAATGTAAAAAAATACATGTTTTCCATAGAAAACTTAGCATGGAGAGGAACATCTGAATTACAAAAATTACCTCTATCTGAAAGAGGACCTAACGGTGGAAGAATTATGTGGTTTCCCCCATATGATTTAAGTTTTGGTGATACTAATTCAGCTCAGTGGAACTCGGTTAATTTTTTAGGTAGACCAGAACCAGTATACACATACAACTATACAGAAAGAATTGGGACATTAAGTTGGAAAATGGTGGTAGACCACTCTTCTATATTAAATGAAATAGCACAAAATACTTTAAAAAATGTGACTGATTGGAAAGCAGATGAAGCTTTACACGCATTTTTTGCTGGATGTAAAGAATATGACATTTACGAATTAGCTTCTAAATTTCCTAATGTTTCACTAGATGATTTAATTACAGCACAAAATGAAGTAACCGAACAATTTAACGCCAATCCTGAAGGGACATTATCTGAAGAAACTATCCCACATCCACCGATGACTGGTGTACCACCTAATGAAGGTGGCTCCGGTTCATTTAGTCCAGGTGGTGGGTCTGGTAGTTTTAATCTAAATGATATAGGTGTGACTTCTAGTGGGGGTACATCTACAAATGACTTACCAGATAATAATAATTCCGATTTTGGATTTTTTGATGAAAACCCACAAAGTACTTTATCATCAGACCAACAAGCAATTCAAAATTCTCAAAACAGTGAAGAACCTAGTAGTAATTTAGATACAACTAAAATTTTAGCACGACTATTAGGTGAAGAAAACTATTTTCAAGCACTACAAGAAGAAGACGAATTTATATATAACTCTTTAAAAAGAGAATTACAACATTTCCACCCTAGTTTTCATTCTACTACACCAGAAGGACTTAACACTAGATTAACTTTTTTACTACAGTGTACACGACCAGGAAATACAATACCTACAGTTACTAGTGATGGTAAAAAAATTGTAGACGCTGATAACACCGCTTTTGGAGCACCACCTATATGTGTTTTAAGAATTGGTGATTTTTATCATACTAAAATAGCTATCGATTCGGTTAGTTTTAGTTATGACCCACTGGTTTTAGATATGAATCCAGAAGGGATAGGATTACAACCAATGATAGCAAATGTGCAAATGAACTTTAAATTTATCGGAGGTCAAGGACTTAAAGAACCAGTATCTAGATTACAAAACGCATTATCATTTAACTTTTTTGGTAATACGGAAATGTATGATAATAAAGCATTCCAAACAGAAGGCACACCACTACTACCTAATGAACAAGAACTTATAACCGCTTTAGAAACACAACAAGCAAACCAATCTTCTAATAATCAAGGAGGTGGTTCGGAAGATGGTGAGGAAGGAGGACAAGTGAGTGGAGAACAAGAAGGTGGTAGTTTCTGGAACTTCTGGGGTAACTCACAACCATAAAAAATAAAATATGCCAGCAGAATTAAACTATAAAAATTTATTAAACCTATTTGTAGATAGAACTAAAAGTTATTCTTTAGACACCAAAAGTAGACTAGAAGATTTATACTATCAAAATAGTATGGGTTTAGTAGAAGAATTTATGGTAGATAGAAATTTTTATTTTGGTGTGTTAGGGACAAGTAATCGTCATTTAATGGGGATACCCAAAAATATAATAGATAGACTCAACACATACTATACTACATTAAAGAGTAATATAAGTGCGGAAACCACTACTATACAAACAAAATTAAATGAATGTAATCCCACCCAAGAAGAAAAGGAGTACATTAAGAATTTATTAGATAATACCCTAGAAGACCAAATAGGCAAAACTATGTCCACTATAATTAATACGGTAAATAGTTGTAGAGAACAACAAAAATCTTTAACCGATGCTATAGATAAATTAAATTTGATAACAATTGATAGTTATGATGGTCAGTACATAAATCCAGGTGGTGGTAGGGTGGTCGCTTTACAACTTACAGCGGTAACAGCGGTAAATAATCTTAGTACAAGTTATAACACCAGTGGTGGTTACTTAGACTCTTTTATAACTAACTATGTTAATAATAATTTTAGTAAGGGTTATGTAGGTGGTAACGAATATATATTTTTTAGTAATAGAATGTGTACAAATGAAAGCAAATCTTTTATTTTTAGCAAAAACTACACCAGAGAACTAGAAATATTAGTTTCTAATAGAAGAAGTGATTTATATGATAATTTATTTAAAAGAGATAGTGAAGGGGTAAAAGGTTTAAAATATAGTACTATTTTAATGTTTAAACCTAGAATTAACACTATGTTGAAGGAATGGTTAAATTATGATTGTAATTTATTTGGTGGTAGAATAGAAAGAGGGTTAAATAAGGGATATAGTATTCTAGAAGATAATCTAAATAATTATTATACTGATTATAAAGTAGGTTATGTGATAAACAGTGGAACAACGGCACAAACTTTGGTTAGAAATAGATTGATTAGTAGAAATTCAGGAGTTCAGGACAGTAAATTTAATTATAAGTTAATGCAACAACTCTATATTAGTTAAGTAATATGACATATTATAATAGATATAACGAATTTGTGGTAAATGGTGACTATATAATGGTCCCTGGTATTAAACTAACCCCTAAGCTAAGTGATAGAAAAATAGTTTATAAGGTAGGAAAAACCAGACTAGACAAACTATCCCAACAATTTTATGATTCACCGTATTATGGGTGGTTAATTATGTTAGCAAATCCCACTTATGGTGGTCAGGAATGGAATATTCCAGATGGCACACTAATAGTGGTACCATTTCCACTAATGCAATCATTAGAGGAATATAAAAGTAAATTAGATACCCACTTCCTCTATTATGGCAAATAAACTAAATTCAGGAGATATATTATCTTACCAGGTAGGTAACAATGTTATGGTCGTAGACCCTAATTTTGTGGTCGACCCAGCAAGTGGTAAAGCTAGAGAAAGATTAGTAGAACCAGAAGATTTAGTAATGTATGCTAATCTTACCGCAAAAATTTCACCACGTAGTAAAGTAATAGTGGGTGAAGGAAATGAAAGTGAAGTCGATGTAGAAATATTTAAAGGTACATTAAACTTCCTTAAACCCGAAGGCAAATCTTCTATGGATTCCGATTGGACAGAGGCTTTTACGGACCCAGAAGTTAACCAACAAGTAGTATCAGAAGATAAAAATACTGGAAATATTAGTAGAAGAATAGAAAACCAAACAGACTTCCAAGGTTTTGGTATAACTTCTATAGATGTAAAAATAAATGCATCATATAGACCAACAGTAACAATAAATTTTACAGATGTAAGAGGCCAAACACTCTTCCAACAAGCTAAAACCAATACACCATACACAGCATTTTTCCATTTACCATACCCACTATTCTTTTTAACACTAAAAGGGTATTATGGGAAAGCAGTCAAATTCCAACTAATGTTGGAAAGTTTTGTATCTAGATTTGACCCTAGTAGTGGTGATTATTTAATAACCTGTCAATTTATAGGCAATCACGTGGCTCTTTTAAGGGATATTAATATGCATCAAGCAATGACCGCCCCTTATATGTTTCCTAATAGAGTAGATGCTACTAGTGGTGAAGTAACCTCTACAAAAGGTAGACAAATTACAGAAGAAGTTTTTGACATTTATCGTAAGAAAAAGTTAATAGCACAAGATTTCCCAACCTACACCATATTAGAATTAGTAAATGTTATAAAAGAAATTGATGATGATATGTCATTAGTTTTTGGTGAAACTAATATGGCATCTACAACAGATAAATTAGAATATAAGGAAACATTAAAAGGTTTTAAAAATGCAATATTTGGTAAAAATGGGTGGTTAGACACGTATTTGGATAAAGGGGAGAAAAAAAATATAAGAATACAAATAGATGACCCTAATTCTACTTCTGGAAGAACAGTAGACACTTTAGTTTATCCACTAAAAGGGGTTACAACTGCTAATAAAGCAGTTACAGACGGAACCAACCCAAACGCGACAAAAGAATTAACGGAAAAAGCTAAAATAGCTTTAGATGTGATAGTAGATAAATACACCAAACTACTATCCAAAAATCCAACATTTAATCCCCTAGCTAAACTACCTGAGGATAACCCAGGTAAATACGCTGTTAAAACTTTATTCTTAAAAGAAGGTTATGACCTATATAGTAAACTTAAAATACAAGGTACTGTAAAAACAAAAACTTTAACAGTTAAGTTAAAAGAAGAATTTGCACCTTGGTTTTGTTTTGAAGGTTCTTATGAATCAGGTAGATTTTCTCCAGTATGGAGAGAAACCGATAGAAGATTTGAACAAAATGCTGAAATAATGGCAAAAGATATGAGTGCTGTTCTCAATACAGCTTTAGAAGATAAGTTAGGGTTTAAACCAACTATCAGAAACGTATTTTCTATTATCTTAGGTGGAGCAGATACATTTTTAAGGTTATTAAATACAGTACACCTTGATGCCATGGCTGTCAGTAATAATGAAAAACGTATTAATGCAGCCAAATCATCTAATGATGTAAGTCCTAATACTGGTATAAAGGTAGAACAACCCAAAACACTAGGGGAAGTATTTCCTTGGCCTCAATACTATATAAGCAAACAAACCGAAAACGGAGAAACTAAATACGAACTTACATATCCAGGCGCGAAAGAAGTCGAAGAAATAACAGGAGCAAACGATAAAAACGTATGGCCGGAGGTAGATTTTGTAGAGGAGTACGCTAAAACAGCAAACTATAAGTACACTAAATTCCAAGCACCGGTAGGTGACAGAGGAATAACTAAAAACCTAACACCAATAGATGTTAAAGACTGGCCTCCAACCACCACACCTTATTCTTCTCTAGATGACACAGATTTATGGTTTGAAATATTAGATAGAGCACAAGAATTTATAAATTTAGGTAGCGTTAAAACTCGGTATACTGCACCCGATAGTAATATTAATAGTACTAATGTACAACCCGCTTTAGATGAAATAGCTAAATTAGACGCTAATAATCTTTATGAGAGTATCAAAATTTCTACATCAGCAAAAAATGTTTTTAAAGATTTAGGTACGGGTGTTACTGGTGTCACCACAGATAGAGGATTTGAAGCTATCACTGACATACTACAGGAAGCTGACCCAGATAGGTATAATATATATAGTAATTTTGGTGTTGTAACACCAGATAGTGGAAAACCATCTAATATTATATATACACCACAACCCTACACGGTCAAAGCTGGGGATTTCCAAGAAAGTTACAAGGTGTTAAAATTAAGTAAATTTGATTCATTTTTTGATTTAGTACCTAATTTATTAGGTAATTGGAATCAGTTTAATTACGCTGGTGTATTAAACGTTACTGATTTTTATAGTATAACTAAAAATCTAGAATATGATATACAATATACTGGGTTGTTAACAGAAAAAGAGGATACTAAATACTATACACAATTTGTGTATGCTAATGAAGAAGACGCAAGAAAATATAGTTTTGATGCACTAATAGAAAGAATGTCTAATAAAGATAAATTAAGTAACCAAAGTTTAGTTAACGAATTTTATGAAGACGCTTCAAAAACACCAGTATTAACGGAAGGAGTAATAATCCCAACAGCAGAAACTGCTAGTGCACAAGGGTTAATCTATGTTGGTGACACAGTAAATGTTAGAATGACTTCTCTTCTAAACACACCATATTTTATAAATTCTATACTCCAAGGTGTTGATTATGAAAGAAATCTACCTAATAACCAAAACCAATATACTTCCGCAGCGTACTTATTTCTTAACTCTTTACCGTTACCGACCTTTAGAGAAAAAGCTTTAAGCACTAGTGATGAAAGTTTTGGTGACTATGTATCACAACTATTTAACCAAATGCCCGCCTTACATAAAGTACCAATCGCTCTTTTATTAAGAATAGGTTCGGTTTGGTGGAGATACAAAACTAACATTACGACTTCAATAGACCCACTTGCTAGTATATGGAATGATTTAGGTAACGTTACTACAATTCCTGGTGCCGGTGGCCCTAACTATGTTTATGATGAGGTAACACTACTTCTTACAACCCAATACAATTTTAATATGGGTGGTAGTCCCTATTTATACCAAGCTCAACAATCTTTAGGTGTGGATAACTTCATTCAAGTAGGAGTCTATCCTAAAGTTATAGATGCGATAAATTACATAACAACCAACTCTAACAACTACACTAATATTGGGGTAGGTCAAGTACTTAACAATATTTTACCATCTGTACCATTAGATATAGAAGAAAATGCAATACTATCTTTTACCTCGGATGATAACACCAAAGTTAAATTTTATGATGTGTACGCTAATTCTGCAAATATAGGACCAAATCTAGGTGTTGCTTTTGAAGATGATGCACCACCTTCTCGTTACTATATTTTATACCCATCTTCAGGTGGATTAAGGAGAACAGACGCTGGTACATATAACCCAACAAATGTTTTCAATAATACAACACCACTTCATAATGGTGGGTGTAGATTTATTTGGCGTATATCTAATTACGGATATTTTGAAAATAGAGCACCATATTTACCACAACCACATGAATATCTAAAAAAAGTACTACCAAGTCAAGACCAACAACATGCTTGGAACCTAAGTGAGACGAGTGACTACTCAACAATACAAGAGTTAAGAGGGGTATTTAACAAAAAAGAATTGGATTTATTTGAAGATATGTTTTTACAATTTTCTAGTTTAGAACCGGAAATTACATTTAATAGTGGTACAATGAAAAACATAATTAAAGAATTATGTATTATTGAAGATACTTGGTTAAACGAAACTAATTTTGATGCAGTAACTTCAAGAACACCAAATAAATTAGCTAATGCACAATTTTTAAAATTCTTCAAATTAGTACAAAATTTCTTATCACAAGAAGTTAGATACGAACACACCAGTACTACAGGTCTAAATGAAATTAATAACGGTAGTACAGCCACTCAGTTATTGATGGCATTACACAAACAAAATAAAAATGTTAGTACACCCGTAGTTGATAGTTATGATTTTGGTACTTATGCTAATAGCACTACATTAGTACCGATAGCACCAGCTAGTTTTACTTTCCCATTACCGATAGAGGCACAAGATATGATATTAGAAGTTGGGCAATACTATAATGAAAGTAATAGTGTACAGTTTAATACCCTCACCACACTTAATAACCTAAATCCAATATATAACTTTTTTGAAACAGCTAGAGGACCAAACGGAGAAGGGATAGAGTTTAGTAGAGAAAACATTATAGGGTTTGCTCCTATTTTAAGGTTATATGCGGCACAATGTGTAAAAGCAGTCACACCACCTAGTGCTAGTGAATTTATAGACACACTAGTTTCTAAATTAGAGATGTTAGAGGGTAATCAAGAAACCTACGTAAATACATTAGTAAAAAAAGTCCAAAAAAATATAGAACAAAATAAAAAACAAGATAATCAAACACAAGAACCAATTACCGACGAAAGAACTAAAGTAAAGGCAGAACCATTAAAATTAGAATTATATAGAAGTTTTAAAACAATGAATGATAGGTGGATAGCTGCTTTAAGTATAGAAAACGGTATGACTTTATTTGAAAAATTTCTTTTCTTTGATACAGCTAACAGAGATATTGGGGATGAAGCTATAATTAATATTTGGAATATATTAAAATTAGATTCACCTTTTGATACAGGTAATTCTAAAACTTTAACACAAAGTATTGATGGTTATATAAGTGGGATACTTAAAGATAACTATTTTAATTATATAGCTTTACCATCCTACATTAACTTTTTTAATATTGAAAATGACGTAACCCAAAGACAGGGTAATGCTCTTTTCGGAACTTTTAAAGAAGTAGATACTTTACAGTCAGGACCAGCATTCCTATGTCAATACGTAGGTAATTCATCTCAACAGTTAGATAGTAAAACAGAAAATAATGGTTTTTTTAATGACGCTTTAAATATTCGTAGTGAAACAAATAATCCTTTAATTGCAAGTGAAATACCTAATAAAGAACGTGCAAATAAAGTAGTTGCATTTAATGTTGACTTTGGATTAAAAAATCAAAACATATTTGAATCCGTAACCCTAGACCAGTCACAATACCAAAATACTTCGGAGAGTTATAGAATTTTACAAGAAATGGCAGATTCAGGAGGTGGTGCAGGAACCTCTATGGCTTCTCTATCATTATTTAATGTTTACGCGAGTAGAAGTTATACGGCTACAATAACATGTATGGGTAATGTATCAATACAACCCACCCAATATTTCCAGTTAAATTATTTACCTATGTTTAACGGTCCTTACTTTATAGTAAATGTTTCTCATTCTATTAGACCTAATAACATAGAAACTACTTTTGAAGGTGTTAGACAACCACTCGCAGAATTACCTAACATAGAAAATCTAGTCCAAAGAGTAGAAACTAATCTTTACAAAGCAGCAGAAACTAGATTAAAACAATTACCACAAGATTTATACGCTGATAATTTAAGTGCTACTCCAGCACAAATGAAAAAAACACCAACCAGTAATAAGTACGTAGATTTAACATCTACCATAGATAGTCCTTTTATTAATGAAGATGGTGTAACATTTCATAATGTTATAGGTAGTGGTGTGGATGTAGATTTTTACTTAATGGACTATGACCCTGAAAAAACTCATTTAGGTATAGACATAATTCCAAAAGAAACATCCTATGAAAAAAGTATAAGTAAAAATGGGATTTCAATCTTCCCAATACTACATGGTACAGTAACACACGCTTTAGATGGTTGTAATAATTTACAAACTTCTGATGGTTGTGGGGAATATGGTAATGTAGTAGAGAGTAAATTAATAATAACTAATACTCCAGATGAAGATAAAACATCTTATTATATTGTAAGATATGCTTTTTTACGTAATATAAATTATAGTATTGACGACCCCATTAAAAAAGCTGATTGTGGACCTAAGGGTAAAAAAATAGGTACAATGGGTAACAGCGGGCTATCAAAAGAAATACATCTACATATAGAACTTTTAAGGGGTGTGATGAAAAATGGAAAAGTGGTAGAACACTATCTAAATCCAGCAGCTTTTATTCCCGCAATTAACTCCGAAGTAAATAATTAATATTACATATATAAGTTAAACTATAGTAAAGATTGACTATTATTAAATTAACGTATATTTATATATAAACCAATAAATCATGATTACAGAACAATTAAAACAAAAATTAGGAAATTTTTTAGGTAAAAAAACTGATAATATTGTGGATAATGGGCAAACTCCCGAAGGACAACAAGTTTGTGATTTAGATACTGGTATTTGTTATACTATTAAAAGTAGAGATGGTTTAATAGAAAGAGTAGAAAATAGTATTAGAATAAATAGAAAAGTACAAGTAGAATCACCTTCTGGACAACTAAAACAATTATTAAATGGCTAAGGATTTAGAAAAAAAATTATTAGAAGAATTATCTA
>MDSW01080198.1_pt1 | contig 25686 bp, 24 predicted proteins | sample 811171 | NCBI WGS metagenome assembly MDSW01 (sample SAMN05326641, study PRJNA326480) | marine metagenome | isolation source: seawater | place: Atlantic Ocean: North West | collected 2012 | reverse complement strand
GGATGCGAGACTTAAGAACCAAATTGCCGACGAGCTTGAAGTCGACGTCGACGAATTGACGAGCGACACCGTATTGCGGGATCTTGAATATTGGGACTCTGTCATGGCATTGACCGTAATGACCATGATCGATATGGCTGTGGGAAGGCCGGTTGCGCCCGAAGTTTTTACAAAGGTCATCACCTTCGGTGACATTGAAAAACTTGTTTCTGACATGGCCGACGGGGAAGATACCTGACGGCCCTTTTTCAGGAAAAGCCATGCATACGACAACGATTCGAGCGATCGCTCACACGTTACCAGAAACCCGTGTGACCAATGAGATGTTGGCCGCTCGGTTTGGGGAGAAGCCCATGCGGTCGATCGTCAAGATGTCCGGCATTGAAGAACGCCGTATCGTCTCGCTTGGGCAGTGTGCTTCTGATTTGGGCTTAGCCGCCGCCGAGAGGCTCCTTGGACATCTTTTGATCGAGCGTGATTCGATCGATCTACTGATCTTTTGCTCCCAGACACCGGATTTTAAAATGCCGGCCACTGCCAGTGTCCTTCATGGTAAGCTCGGACTATCTGAACGATGCTGTACGTTTGATATTAACCAAGCCTGTGCGTCTTACGTCCATTCCATGCAGGTTGCACACTCTATGTTAGTTGCTCAAACAGCTACACGCGCGCTGGTCATCAATGCAGATGCCCTTTCGCAGCTTGTGCATCACAAAGACCGGTCTATGGTTCCCTTGACTGGAGATGCCGGGGTGGCGACATTACTTGAGTCTTTAGAACCGACAACCGGCGGGTTTGAGCACTTTAGGATTTGCAATGACGGTTCGCTATACGAAAAACTTTACATACCAGCTGGCGGTTGCCGGTTACCCTCTTCGCCTATTACCGCAGAGCCAGTAACCGATGATGCGGGTGTGACTCGTTCCCAAGACACGGTTCATATGGATGGTCCCGCCGTGTTCCATTTCGCTGCACATAAAGTCAGTGGCTTCCTTCGGGACTGCTTGGATGATTGGTCGTTAAACCTTGACGACATTGATCTTGTTCTACTGCATCAAGCTAATCGCACTATGGTTGACCTAATTTACAAGGCAATAGGCGCGGGCGACGAAAAACAGTTCACCAACATTAAACATATCGGCAATGCCGCATGTGCATCCTTACCAGCGCTTCTCTCTGAAGCTTGGATAGAAGGCAAAATAATGCCAGGAAGCCGAACATTGTTGTGTGGATTTGGGGGCGGGCTCTCTTGGGGAGCGATGGTCTTGAGATGGCCTGATGATGCAGATGCCTCTGTGCCGGGCGAAATTATCACTACTTCAGCTTGCGAAATTTCAAAAGAATTTTGTGGAAGTTGAACTCTTGAGACAGTTTGAAGGCAAGACATATCTGATTACCGGAGCATCGTCGGGAATTGGCCGCGCGACGGCTGTAAATTTGGCGAGTGCCGGATCGAACATTGTTGGAATGGCGCGGGATAGGGTGCGTCTGGATGCGACGATTTCGGCGTTGCCGGGAGATGGCCACGAGGGCATTGCCGGCGATGCGGCTGATGAACAGATTGTAGCGGCGATGGTGAAGATTGGCCGCGCGCGAGGAGGATTTGATGGCGCTGTTTTGGCCGCAGGTACGCATGCCATGATGCCGCTGATGATGGCTGGAAATGCGTCGTTCGATGAAATGTATCGCACTAACGTTTTGACCGCAGTAAACGGCCTGAAGATTATGAACAAAGGTGCTAACAAAGCAGGCGCTGCCGTAGTTTTATTGTCTTCGGTTGCAGCTGAGCGGGGTTCGGTCGGCTTCGTCGCTTATGCAGCGGCCAAAGCCGCACTGATTGGTATTGCGAAAACAGCGGCCATAGAAATGGCGCCGCGCAAGATACGCGTCAACACGATCATCGCGGGAGTTGTCGACACGCCATTGAGCGAAAAGTGGATGGGCCAGCTGTCCGATGCTCAGCGCGCCGAGGTTGAGGCCAGTCATCTACTTGGGATTGGGAAACCAGAAAATATTGTGGATGCGATCACGTTTCTGATTTCTGATGGTGCAAGATGGGTTACAGGTGCGGAACTCCTAGTCGATGGCGGTCTATCTGTTCGGTGATTTAAGGTTCTGCAAATGCAAACAATCGATACACTTACTGATATCTTCCGGGATGTTTTTGATGAGCCTGATCTATCGATTTCTCCGGATACATCAACTGATGATATCAAGGATTGGGATAGTGTCGCCCAAGTAAACCTTGTCTTAACAATCGAGAGTGTGTTCGGCGTTCGCCTGACAATGGAAGAGGCCACGGAGATCAATTCGGTTGCTGGATTCATCGACGCTATAGAGCGGCATTCGTGAGCAATTGAAAATTGGCTTGAAAATTAATTTATGAATCGTCCTCTCGATCCTGGGAATATGCGGCTGATTGTTGAGGTCGCCGAGTCGCCGGAGGCCGCTTTGATGGCAGTCCTTCAGGCGCGTGGCGATGAGTTCGATATCGAAACCGCGGGATCGCTTTTTGGGACTTTGGCATCAATTGTGACTGATCTCGAAACGGAAATTCTTCCTCCAGTTAAGGCGTTAGCCACACCATTAGCGGACTATATTTGTGCGCGGTTGGCGATGCGGACAAATAACTATTCCGATGCTTTCGATCATCTCAACCGTCTGATCAAGACAGTTGGCAAAACACCGCCGGAAATCTCAGCAATGCGTGCTCAGTTGAATATGCAATCGGGTGGTTCACTAGTTAGCACAATATCTGACTTGCGTTCAGCGCTGAAAGCCCGTCCAGATCACCTGTTTTATGCTCGCTATGACAAATTTATAACGCGATTATTGAACGCCGATTGGGTGCCACGACGCAACGTAAAGCTTGCAATCCTCGGATCGAGCACACTTAGCTTTCTTGCTCAGGCCGTGCGGTTTATTGGTTTTCGCGAAGGTCTTGCGGTGGAGGTCTATACTTCGAATTTTGGGGCGTGGCGTCAAGATGTCTTGAACAAGTTATCAGGACTTCATGAGTTTAATCCTGATGTTGTCGTAGTCTTACCGAACGCGCTTGAGCTTGCGCTGACGCCGTGCGTTAAGCAACACGAAGTGACAGACCTATTGGATGAGATGTTGGCGATACGCCAGCAGCTTGCTGAAGGATTAGCGGCCCACATAATTCAGTTCGGTATCGAAATGCCGACATCCGGAGCGTGGGGTGGACTTGAAGATCAGCTGCCCGACGGTAGGAGAAGAATGGTCAGCCGGATCAATGACGGTCTCTCTGCTGACCTGCCGGGATCAATGTCCTATATCGATCCATTACGGGTGCGAATGTTCGCGGATCAGATTACAGACTTTGAACAGTGGTGTCGTGCAAAGCTTTATCCGTGCCAAGAGGCGACGCCTGGTTTTGCCGAACTCATTATTTCCCACGTCCGCGCGGTTTGCGGTTTAAGCGCAAAAGCCCTCGTCGTTGATCTGGATAATACGCTTTGGGGCGGGGTCATTGGTGAAGATGGATTGAGTGGTATTTTGTTGGGACCGCCTAATCCAACGGGTGAGGCCTATCTCGCCTTGCAACGCTACATTCGAGACCTGGGACAAAAAGGTATCTTGTTGGCTGTTTGCTCCAAAAACAATTTGGCCGACGCCGAGCTTGCTTTCGCAGAACATGACGCCATGGTCCTAAAAAAAGAAGATTTCCTCGCCTTTAGTTCAAATTGGCAAGATAAGGCGACGAATATTTCTAGCATTGCCGAGGAGCTAAATATTGGCACTGACGCGATAGTGTTTCTTGATGACAGCCCTGTAGAACGGGCATGGGTCCGAAATCAACTCCCAGAAGTTCATGTACTGGAAAACGATGCTACACCTGCCGGTATGCTGAAGGCTTTGGACGAAAGCCTTTTGTTTGAAAGCGTTGGTTTGACCTCTGAAGATCAGACTCGACACGTGAGTTATCGAGCCAATGCTGCAATTCGTGAGGCGGGCTCGGAATATCAAACCATGGATGATTTTTTAGCCAGCCTTAGTATGCGATGTGATCATGGCCCGGTTGATAGCCTTCGGTTGGCGCGGGTAGCGCAACTCGTAAATAAGACCAATCAGTTCAATCTAACCGGTCGGCGGTACAATGAATCACAAATTCTTAAAGCGATTGATAGCGGCCAATGGTGGTGGCATTGGTTCTCACTTGTGGACCGATTTGGCGATCACGGTTTGATTGGCGTAATCGCCGCGCGCTGTGAAGATGATACTTGGAATCTCGATAATTGGCTGATGAGTTGTCGAGTTCTTGGTCGAAGGATGGAAAACTTCATGGCTAGAACGTTATTCATAGCTGCCCGAGAGTCCGGTGCGACTGAACTGACGGCCACATTTGTGCCAAGCGATCAAAACGAAATGGTTTCTGGCCTGTTGCCGCGAATGGGATTTATCGAAGCTGGAACCACTGGTGATCATCTTCATTATCGTCAACACCCCGGCTACGCATTGGTCGAAACGGGCGGTCCAATATTGGATATTCAAGCGATGGACGCGGCGTGACACGGGCTCTCGGCGTCATCGTTGGGCGCGGCGCGTCTGAGCGCTTACCAGGAAAAGCGCTTCGGGAAATTGGAGGTGTCCCTTTGGTGGGTTGGACGGCGCGGGCCGCCGCCGCCGCCACGTTATTGTCCGATATCATCATTTCCACTGATCAATCAGACATAGCTGTAACAGCTCAGACCCACGGTGTGTCCGCGCCATTTCTACGGCCAAAAGAACTGGCTGGAAGAGACGTAGGTAACGATCAAGTTTTGGCCCATGCATTGGACTGGATGGAGCAAAAACACGCGATAGAGTATGAAGTCGTCGTGCTGATTCAGCCGACAGTTCCTTTTTTGCAACCTTCGGATATAGATGGCTGTATCGCGTCTGTGGTTGAGCAGTCTGCAGGGTGCTGTTTTACAGCGGTCCAAGCCGAAGTCAATCCGGAGGGCTCGTTCCGTCAAACCGACCAAGGAATTGTCGAACCGGTGATTCCTGGTCCATGGCTTGGTAAGGACAGAAAGAAGTATCCTTTGGCGCCGGCTTACCGGCCGAATGGGGCTCTATGGGCGATCTGGGCTAAGTCGTTTCGGGATGATCAACAAGTCTACACCGCACCTATCCGGCTTCATGAAATGGTTGCCGAGCGTTCGATCGATATTGATTATGAACATGATTTATTGATTGCTGACGCAATTCATGTGGCGTTTGGTTTCTCGCCGACCCCGCAAATTAAGGGTCCTCTAAGTGTATCCGAATGAAATGACATTTGGAAACGTCGTCATTGGTCCAGGTCAACCTCCGGTGTTTTTGGCAGAGCTGGGCGCAATGTTTAACCAAGATGTTGACTTGGCGCTAAGCCTGATTGATCAGGTTGCCGAGGCCAAGAAGGGCATCACCGAGATTCCGGTGATGGTTAAAGGCGAAATCCTACATGATCCATCATGCTGTCTAGATGATGGCGCGCTAGTGTCATATCGTTCGAAATCCGGCGAAGCGAAAACCGAACGCTATCGTGATTTGATTGAGCGAAAAGTCCTACCGCTGGCTGCTTACGAAAGAATTATTGGTGCGTGCCGAGATCGTGAAATTCAGGTTGTGATGTCGGTCTACGATGAAACCGGTGCCGCGTTCGCGGTCGAGCAAGGTGTAGTGGCGTTAAAAACGAATTCGGGAAATATCACCAACCGACCGCTTCTGCGGGCTGTCGCCAAATTCAATCAACCGATGATTATCGACACCGGTCGGTCCGCGTTGGGAGAAGTTGAAGCGGCAATAAACATTGCCCGAACTGCGGGTAATGAGCGGCTGATCATCCAGCATTCGCCCGACGGACACCCGGCGGCTCCGGAAGACCATCATCTGCGCGCGATTAATACGATCCAGCGTGCGTTTAACGTTCTAACGGGCCTGTCTTGCCATAGTTCCGGAACCGATTCCCTGTTCATCGCTTTAGCCCTTGGCGCCAGTATATTGGAAAAAAATATTGTCTGGGACGATACGTTACTGGAACAAGATTATGCAATTTCCATGGGAATAGATGGATTTAGGGGTATTTTGGCGCGCATTGAAACAGCTTGGCTGACGCTTGGTGCGCCGTTTCGCGATGTGCGACGCTTCGAAGGCTTAGATGATCCTCGGACCAGGTACGGCTTGATTGCTGATTCGGATATCGCGTCCGGGGAAATTTTAAATACGAAAAACGTACGAACCGCGTTCCCGTGTAAAGGAATACCTGCGGCGCGGTATGATGACGTCATGGGTTGGAAGGCGCGTACCAATTTGCAATCGGGTACTCCAATTGGATGGTTTGATGTCGAACCTTGAGCTTCCACGTCCTCCTGCATTTAGTACGCTTCGGCCGGGTCAACCGCAGCACGAGGGCGCGGAACCGCATATGAAGGCAAGAATTCTCAAGGCGTTGGGTGTTGACGGTGAAGTTCACCGACTGACGGGCCGGGAGAAGCAAGACGGTTGCTTTATTGTGGTGACGCCCGGTTCCCCGAAGCTTTTGCTAAAATTGATTCCAGATGATCTTGTGGACCGTCAGCGCGTGGCCGACAAACTCTCAGTGCTGGCGGGAAAGTCAGCGGATGCATCCAAACGCGTTTTTGAAACCCGAGTAGATCAATATGCAGCATTTGCTTATCCCTACGTGGAGGGACGTCGCGCGGGAGCGGTTGTGAGTGATATGTTTGCAATAGGTCAGGCAATAGCGGAAGTTCATCAAGCCTTTCGCGCATCGGCGCCAGCTGATCAGGTTAGGGACGCGGCGCGTAATTGGCTCACCTATTTGGACGGTGTTGCCGAAAGGGTGCTGCGTGATGAAGTTGCGGGGTATCCCGCGAAGGCTTCTAAATGCCTTGCTCAGCGAACGGTGCCTTTGAACGCATATGTTGATGCAAGCGCGAGCCAAGTATTGCATGGCGATTTAAATTTTGGGAACGTTTTGATCGGCAATACTCAGAATGCTGATGTTGCATTAATTCTAGATTTTGAAAATGCGGCCCGATCCTTTGGGCCGGTTGGCTTGGATCTCCTATTTGCCCTCGAACGTTTTTGTTTTCCTCTGAAAACAGATGAAACCGTAACGCAAGAGCTGGCAGTTGCGTTGTTGTCTGGATACACGTCCGTCAGTGCATTAACCGATATGTGGCTTGGTGAAATTGGCGCTGATGCAGTACTTACAGTAATTATGATCCATTCATGGCGAGCGCTCGCAGTTCTAGCTGCGCAGGTTATCCGGGGCGATAATTTGCAAGCTGCAGAGGTGGAAAAGTTCCTGATGCTTCTGAGAGATGCGCCACGTAAAGCCGCGATTATTACTCGTGCCATGGATGCCATTGAAGGCGGGCATGGGATCTTGCAGGTTAGGGCGTCTTGATCGATTTGGACCCGATGATCAGGCAAAATGAGCGGATAAAGATTTGTGTCGTCACTGGCGGACGGTCGGATTACGGGCCCTTAAGGCCGGTACTTGAAAAGCTTAAGCATAGCACGAAGCTGGACTTGAGCGTAGTCGCTGCGGGGATGCATCTGTGCAAAGAATTTGGGTCTACTGTTGATAATATCATTGCGGATGGTTTTCCTGTTGATGATCGTGTTGAAGTCATACCTGTCGGCGATTCATTCACTGACATGGCCGAGGCCTCAGGTATGGGCACGGCACGTTTCGCGCGGTGTTTTGAGCGTTTGAAGCCAGTCGCGGTAATGGTGCTTGGCGACAGGTTCGAAATATTTGCCGCAGCAAGTGCTGCAACATTGATGCGAATTCCGGTTGTGCATCTATGCGGTGGGGATGTAACCGAAGGTGCGATTGATGACGTTCTTCGCCACGCAGTCACTAAAATGGCACATTTGCATTTCCCCTCGAATACGCAATCTGCGGATCGGATTTTACAAATGGGGGAGGCTCCCGACCGCATTGAAATCGTCGGCAGCCCTGGCATTGACGCGATCATGAATTTTGACTTCTTGGACCGGACCGAGATCGAGGCGCGCTTGGAATTTGCGCTTCGTGCTCGGAACTATTTGGTCACGTTTCATTCGGTAACATTGCAGAGTGATCATGGCTTGCAGGACTTGAAGACATTGCTAGCTGTCCTCGAGGACTTTGGGGAGGATACGGGATTGATTTTTTCCATGCCGAACATGGATGCAGGCGGACAGCAATTGTCTGCAATGGTGCAACAATTTGTCAGTGAACGCGAAAACCGGGTATTTAAGGCGAATTTGGGCCAGGCGCTTTATCTCAGCACTCTGCGTGCAGTAGATGCGGTAGTTGGCAATTCGTCCAGTGGGTTGAGCGAGGCGCCAAGTTTAGGTACGGCGACGGTGAACGTTGGACGACGACAGGCTAATCGACTTCGAGGTTGCTCTGTGATTGATTGTCCAGCTGATTCGGCGCGAATCAGAGCGGCATTTGTTGACGTTGAAAAGTTAGGATCCACAGTTTTTGAAAACCCTTACGGTGATGGTAAGTCCGCACCCAGGATTGTTGCAGCGCTTGAGGCGGTCCCAAATTTTCCGATGCTTTTGAGAAAATCCTTTTATGAAGCATCGCTTATATGAGTGAGCAACGACGGCCCATCATTGTGATCGCTGAAGCTGGTGTAAACCACAATGGGGATCTGGGGCTTGCGCGGGAATTAATCAGTGCCGCGGCTGATGCGGGTGCGGATTTCGTGAAATTTCAAACCTTTGTCTCAACCGCGTCCATTCGCTCTGACGCACCGAAAGCTAAATATCAAGAAACGGCAATTTCGGGTGATGAAGGTATGTTGGAGATGGTGAAGAAACTGGAGCTTTCGACGGAGGCATTCCAGGAACTGGCGGTATTCGCGCGCGGCCAAAAAATTGGATTTTTGTCAACTGCGTTCGATCTTGAGAGCCTGAAGGTAGTGAAAGGACTCGATCCAAAATTTTTAAAAATCCCATCCGGCGAAATTACTAATGCAGCGCTATTGCTCGCGGCGTCGAATTCTGGATTGCCATTGTTGATTTCTACAGGGATGGCGAATAAAGACGACATCCAGATGGCTCTGGGTGTGGTCGCGTTTGGTATAATGGGCCGGGACATCAATCATGCGTCGACAGAGGAATTTGCGAGAGCCTTGTCCGATCCGCAAAGTCGGAAAAGACTTAAGGAGATGGTTACTTTATTGCATTGTACAACTGAATATCCTGCCCCCATTGATGAGATCAATCTTTCAGCGATGACCGCGATGGGTGACGAGTTTGACCTCTCCGTAGGTTATTCTGATCATAGCCTAGGAATATCGGTGCCCATCGCGGCAGCGGCGCTAGGCGCGACGGTATTGGAAAAGCATATCACAATTGATCGTAATCTTAAGGGCCCCGACCATGCGGCATCTCTGGAGCCAGACCAAATGAATGCGATGGTAGCAGCGATACGTGACGTCGAGCTTGCGTTAGGGTCGTCCGAAAAAGGCCCAACCTCAAGTGAGCTGCAAAATCGAGATTTAGTGCGCAAAAGTTTAGTTGCATTGCGTGCGATTGATCCTGGTGAAATCTTAACTTCTGAGAATGTAGGTCTAAAGCGACCTGCCCATGGTTTGCCTGGTATGAAATATTTTGACGTTTTGGGATCACCAGCGAAACGTCACTATCAACCCGACGAATATATCGAGCTTTCAACGGAATGACGTCGTGAGTGGCGCTCAAGAAAATCGGTGGCGGAAAGCAGTTTTAGAGAGTGGGGCGCTGGTTCGTCATGCCATGGAAGTGATTGCTGAGAGTAGGCTTCACATATGCATGGTCGTTGCCGACGACGATCGACTGATTGGAACAATTACGGATGGCGACATTCGTCGTGCCTTGCTGCGCGGGGTGACGTTGGATGATCTGGTGACAAGTATAATGAATGAAAACCCAGTTTTCGCCCCGCTCAACATTCCGCAAAAAATTCTTTCGGCGAAAATGCTTGAACATGGCATTCGTGAGATGCCTCTAGTTGATGAATTAGGACGTGTCACCGGAATACGCTCTTTAAACCCGAAACCAGAAGATCAGGAACCACGGGAAAACTGGGTCGCTGTATTAGCCGGTGGGCGAGGCTGCCGGCTACGCCCGCTTACCGACGAGCTACCCAAGCCAATGATCGAAGTTGGGCCTAGGCCGATCCTGGAGACTATTCTCGAACAGATCATGTTGCATGGGTTCCGCCGATTTTTTATCTCAGTAAACTACATGGCCGAAAAGATTATCGATCACTTTGGCGATGGTAGTTCGTTTGGTGCTGAAATTCGTTATCTTCGGGAAGATAATCCCCTTGGTACCGCCGGATCGCTGTCATTGATCGATGAGCCAATCGATTGTCCAATTCTGGCCATCAATGGCGATGTCTTGAATCAGATGAATTTTTCAAGCTTGCTGCAATATCATCATGACCATCAGTGCGCCGCGACGATGTGCGTTCGGGACTCAGAGTTTCAGGTTCCTTTCGGTATAGTCTCTATTCAAAACGGCGTTATTACAGAGATCGTTGAAAAGCCCGCTCAGCGCCATTTCGTCAACGCCGGAATTTACGTCCTGGATCCATCTGTGTTGATAAAGATACCGTCGGATACGCCGATCGATATGCCAGACCTTTTTAATCAACTGATCGCTGACTCTGAGAAGACCATGGCCTTTCCAATCGGCGAATATTGGACTGACGTTGGCCGACCGGAGGACCTGGTCCGGGCCGGAGAAGATTTTGCTAAGAATTTTCGATCATCTTCAGCTGGCGGATGAATACGAGTCCGCGCGCTATCTCTGATGGCTCTAATGCGTGGCGAAGTCATGGGTGTCCGCGTCATCTGGTATATTTGCTCAAACAGTCTCCCAATGAACGAGATGCCGAGAGGTTCGGGATAAATGCCGCCTTGGCGCGCGGCTTTCAAATCACTATTTTAGACCTTCAGGCTCTAATCCTTCCAGATGTGTGTGCACTTCATAGTGATTGGGAACCGGCGTCGGGGGTGGTTGTCCGGCATATTTCTTCTTGGAGGGAATTTAGGTCAGTTCAATCGATTATTTCCAATGCCGATTTGGTAATTTCAACTGTTCGCGCTTTCGGATTGTGCGCACGCAGTTTTCTTGTTTTCCGGATGTTAGCGAAAACTCAGACGCCCTATCTAACTTTTGCACCTCTGGTCGATCCTATTTTTGCCGATCGAAAATTGGGCCGAACTTTTTTACGGCGGGCTTTTGCGGCAGTTCGGGAGTTTCAGCTGAACGATCTTGCGGCATCTATACTTTCGCGCGTGCCGTTCTCGATTTTGGGACTATCGCAAGCTGAATACTTCGTTGTTAATGGCCGCGCATCGCTATCACAAAACCAAATGCTGGGTTCGAAATCTACCGTGATCAAAGCGCATGCGCACGATTATGATATTGCTCTTAATACTGTTAACAAAATGCCGGTCGAACGTAATCAGGCGGTCTTTCTTGATCAGGATTTATTGTTCCATCCAGATTTTGTTGCGGCTGGCATTACGCCGATGGAACCAGCTAAATACCTTGACGCTTTAAATGCCGCTTTTGAAAAAATTGAAAAAACACTGGGCCTGGAGATTGTCATCGCCGCGCACCCTCGCTCCGAGCCTGAACGAACCCGGCGATTATTTGGAAGTCGCCGCGTTGTATTTGGAGAATCAGCCCGGACGGTCGCCGAAAGCCGATTGGTTTTGACACACTACAGTCGGTCGAGCAACTTTGCCGTTTTAATGAACAAGCCGATTCGCTTTCTTGTCGGCAGGGAGCTGTACGATTGGATTTCCTGGCTGCCATCTTACATTGAGAACTTAAGCAAAGCCCTTGGAACAGAGCCATTATTCTATGATGACCTTGACAGCATGTGTCTAGATCAGAGCTTTGTCTATGACGCGGCGGCTTATGCAAAGTACACCGAAAATTTTATCAAGTCGCCTAATTCTCCAAGGAAGCCATATTGGAATATCGTTCTTGATCAGATTGAGGCGGATTTTGGGGTGGCGGATCAATCTTCATGATTGCCAGCCACAATGTACCCACGCTGCAAGAGATTGATTTAATCGTCTTCGATTTTGACGGAGTGATGACCGACAATACGGTATACGTTTTCGATGATGGGCGCGAAGCTGTTCGTTGTAGTAGGGCCGATGGCCTGGGTTGTGATATTCTTCGCGCCGCGGGCGCTAAAATGATGATTATGTCGACGGAAACTAATGTAGTTGTTGCGCGCCGAGCTGAGAAGCTCAAACTTGACGTGGCGCACGGCGTTGGTAACAAGGGTGATTGTCTTTCAGAAATCCTTGCCAGAGAGAGGATTGACGAGGCTCGCGTCATTTATGTCGGAAACGATTTAAACGATTTACCTGCTATGCAACTGGTTGGCTGGCCAATGGCTCCCAATGATGCGCATCCGCGAATACTAGCCCAGGCCCGTCACGTTATTCAAAGGCCTGGTGGCGCTGGCGTCATCCGTGATCTTGCCGATTTATTGATGGCTTGAAACGCGATCGAAACCGCGCGAAAACCCCTAATCCACTCTGCACAGAATCGGCTAAGGCATAGAGATGAGTGACATTAATCCAGAAGTACTAATTGGCGATCGAAAAATTGGTTTGGGAAACCCAATTTATTTCATCGGCGAAATCGGCATTAACCATAATGGCGACATGAAAATTGCCAAACAGTTGATTGATGTCGCGGTCTTAGCCAAGTGTGACGCAGTCAAGTTCCAAAAGCGAACGCCTGAGATATGCGTTCCTGCCGATCAGCGTGATAAGCAACGTGAAACACCCTGGGGCACCATGTCTTACATGGCTTATCGTACACGTGTTGAATTTGGCCAAGATGAATATGAAGAGATTGATAGATATTGTAAGGCAAAGGGCATTCATTGGTTTTTATCGCCATGGGATATTCCGTCCGTGACTTTCACTGAGGCATTTGATCCGGTTTGTTATAAGATTCCATCTGCTTGCGTTACGGATCTGGAATTGATCAAGGCGGCTGCCACTACAGGCCGCCCCATTATTCTTTCTACCGGAATGTCGACGCTGGACCAGATTCGTGCTGCTGTATCGCAAACCGATCCGAACAATTTAATTCTGACACATTGTACGAGCACCTATCCCTGCAAACCTGACGAAATCAATCTTCGAATGATGGATACATTGCGGAGCGAGTTTGGATGTCCAGTTGGTTATTCGGGACACGAAACAGGATTGCAAATTTCGATTGCGGCCGCGGCACTCGGCGCTTGTGTGATTGAGCGTCATATTACTCTGGATCGTAGCATGTGGGGAAGTGATCATGCTGCGTCACTAGAGCCCAGTGGCGTCATGCGCCTAGTGCGCGATATCCATGTTGTAGAAGCGGCCCAGGGTGATGGCGTGAAAAAGGTCTACGATAGTGAGTTGCCGCTGATCGACAGGTTGCGGCGCATTTGATCTTTTGAATTGGGCAGAGGTCAGTTGAGAGTGCGGCTATATTCTGTCAACGAATTCAACATACTGGCTTTTTTGGCGCGCCGATTGATGAGACAGCACGTGTATGCGCTCTGCGTTTTTCCGATTTTTCCGCCGCTCGAGGGCTTACTTCGGGGGCTGGTTAACTTAACGGCTCGTGCTGGCATTGATCCCTGGGCAGCCAATTTAGTTGAGTCCTTGGAGTTGTTTGAAAAGAATCCCGCCGAGGTTGAGTATGCGCATATCTATCCAAGGTATGAGGCGGGCCTTAACGAGGTCTACGGCATCGGGAGAGTGGATTTAGATGACTATACCTATCCCTACCAACATGCGGCGTCGAGTTGGTTGAAATTTCACCTTGGTAAATTGGTCCGCCTGAATCTAACGAGAGATCGCATGGCAGCGGGTGAAGTTACGGTTCAAAATCTCCCTCGTGACCTTCTTGAATGCTACGAGGTTGTTTATGGACAGCGTCTGAATGTTGCGCCCGCGACAGGCCGGCGCATGAATGCAACGGGTAACTTGGTGATCACGGTGGCGATGTTGTTCGCAACATTTTTAGCCATTCTGAAGCGGACACGAATATCTACGAGCCAACGAGATGACTGTGAATTTATTTTAGGGGCGGATTTGTCTCACGAGGACGCTCGATCGTTCTTCACTCAAATTATTGATGAGGCTGACAGTGTTATTTTCTTAGCACGAAATGCTGAAGTCACCGACTCGTTCGCTGCTGGAGCGTTGGCTAAATATCATCACATTACGCCGGACGATGGCCATTTCTCTGGCGTTGGCGCGGCGCTTCAAATATTCGGAGAAACGGTCCTTACTTTTTGGAAAATGTATGCTGCTCTTTGGCAACTTGAGACCGGTTTATATTTCTCTATTGTCAAGCTGGTTCACCACCGCGTGAAGTTTCGGGCGTTGTTTAATTGCTTTAAAATGCAAGGATTTCTCGCGCGGGACGAATATAATCCCGAACATATTGTCCGGACGCAGGAGCTTCGCCGTCAGGGTATCCTATCGCTAGGTTTGACGCACGGAATGTCTACAGGCCCGCGTGTTTATCCGCATACCAGATATCTGGACTTCGATATCCTTTATGTATTTGGAAACCGGCAGCGTGAAGCATATGCAGATACGTGGTCATCACAAATGAGGGTGCGGCCAATCGGAGCCTTTCGGCCGTCTCGGAAGAATTGGGCTGATAAAACGAGCGGACGCCGCAACGAAATTCTGATCTTCGGAAACCAAGATACTGATCCACCGAGACACATTGAAATTGCGCGTGAGATCGCACGCGCGTTTCCAGATCGGAAGATTACCGTAAAACTTAAGTACCGTAGAGACTATATTGGTGCCAGTCGCTACGACCCATATATTGAACAGCTTGGCGTTCTTCCAGAAAATGTCGAGGTTACGGATCAAGGGCGTCCATATGAAATGATGCTTCGGGCTGGTTATTCTTTCAGCGGCTTGTCGACGGTTGTTGCTGAAGCTGTACAATTGGGAATGTGCAGTTTCTTCATCGATGTCTACGACACCAATCAGGATATCTTCTTTCGCGACTTCCCAGATCTTTGTGTGAATTCCGCGGACACGGCCATTCGGCGAATTCAAGAAATTGAATCAGATGTTTGGCGTTATCCACGTGAAGCATTTGCAGATTTAATTGAATGTTCTTCTGAAAACCCTTTTGATAAAATTCGCGTTGATCTTGGTTTGCCGCCCTGGCCGTACGATAAGGAGGCCGTCGTGCCGGCGAAGCAGGGTGAAGAGATACGGCGCGTTGCATCGTGAACACTATGGGTAAATCTCCCAATTTACCTCTAATTCATGCTATTATTCCGGCGCGCGGCGGCTCAGAGCGGGTGCCTGGGAAAAACTTGGCGATGATCAATGGTCAGCCGTTGATTTCGTGGACTATTGCTTTGGCGAAAGATAGTTCGAAGGTTGCGCGTACATTTGTAACAACCGACAATACCGAGATATCGTCTGTTTCCCAAGACTACGGTGCCGAGGTGATTGACCGTCCGGCGGAGTTGAGTTGTTCCACGGCTAGTTCTGAATCGGCCCTCCTTCATGCATTGAATTGGCTTGAGTCCCGTGGGGATGCAGTCCCGGAAATTGTTGTGTTTCTCCAGGCAACGTCGCCACTTCGACGACGCGTGGATATAGATAATGCCGTTGAGATGTTTCTGTGTGAAAATGCCGACTCTCTGCTATCCGTCAGTCCGACGCCAGGTTTTTTGTGGCAAGTCCGTGATGGCGTGCCCGAACCGCTCAGTTTCGATCCAGAAAATCGGCCGCGAAGTCAGGAATTGAAAGATCAGTTCGTAATTGAGAACGGATCACTATATATCTTTAAGACGGCACTACTGCGTGAAAGTGGGTGTCGACTTGGCGGGAAAACAGTTGCTTATTACCAGCCTGCGATTTGTTCGGTAGATATTGATCATCTGGAAGACCTGGAATTGGTTGACACTTTGATGCGCACAACAGGACTTGGTGTTTAGCGGCATCAAGCTACGATAAAAGAAAAGATATAGCATGTACGATATAAAGTTTTTTCAAGAGGTCGCCGATTTTAAACAACGAGTTGTTGACGGAAAGATGACCCGGAACGACGTTGTCGGCATTGAACGCGAACTTGATAGGTTGCGATCGCGTGAGCCTCATGTCTTCAACATTGAGACAACTAATCATTGCAATATGACCTGTATCATGTGTCCGCGAACGACATTGATGACCCGCGACATCGATTGGATTGACGTAGACGCATTTGGCCAAGTATTAGATCAAATTAAGCCCCATGATCCTGAAGCTCTCGATGAGTTTTGGTCGTTTATCAATGATCGATATGGAATTACCTTTGATCATCATGACGAAAACGCTTTCTATTTTTATATAGTCTCCCGCTGCGTCATTCTTCATGGCTATGGAGAGCCTTTGGTTGATAAAAATATCGTTGATCGCGTTCAGGCCTGCACCGACCGAGGTATCCCGACATACTTTTCTTGTGTACCCGCTAATATAACTGTGAAAAGAGCTGAGCGTGTCATGGAGGCTGGCCTCAGCGTTCTTAAATTTTCCATAGATTCGTTGACTGACGACCAGCAAAAGCAGATTCGCGGTAAGCACAACAATTTCGAACGTGCTTACGAAACGATGCTTGATGTCATCAAGATGCGTGACCGTCAAGGCTATAAGACAATTATCGTTCCTACGATGATCGCGTTGAGCGAAGATAATGATGCTCGCAAAATGCACGATCAATTCTTGAATCTTTGGAAAGATTATGACGTTTTTGCATACGTAAAAAGCCAAGATAATCGTTGGTACTTTGAAGATGATGAGGAAATGGAAAACCGGTCCCATTATCGGGAACAGTACTGCGAATACCCGTGGACCTCAATGACGGTTATGGCGGACGGATCAGTGGTTCCTTGCACACAGGATTATGATTGCGAGATGGCGCAGGGAAATATCAACGATCAAACATTGGAAGAAATTTGGAACGGCGAAAACTATAATAATTTGCGTCATTGGCATGTTACTGGGAATTTTCCGGCTGGCCATAAATGTTCTGAACGTTGTGATCAGGTGAAGCTTTTTAGCCGAATAAAAGACGTTTGAGCATCCGGTGCTGCGCAAAAAATCAATCTTGATTATGGGTGGAACCGGCCTTATCGGGCAAATGCTGGTGCGCGCCTGCCTGGAACATGGTGCAAAAATTTTATGCGGGGCGCGACAGCCCGATCCCGAGCTTTTTGCCGATCTTCCGTCTGATCAGCTTCGCCGACTTACCTATCAGGCCGTTGACGTGACTGACCCACAAGCTGTCGATAACCTATTTGCCAGTGTAAAGGACGAAGACGGTATTTTAGACGCTGTCGTGAATTGTTCGTTCCCTCGTGGAAGTGATTTCGGCACTAAGTTCGAAGATGTTTTGTACTCAAATTTTTGCGAAAATGTTACGAAGCACCTTGGCAGTGCCTTTCTGGTTTGCCAAAGCGCGGCAAAATATTTTTCCGAAGTTGGAAGTGGCAACATCATTAATATTTCATCAATTTATGGGGTAATGAATCCACGATTTGAGATTTATGAAGACACGCCCATGACTAAAGAGGTGGAATACAGTGTCTGCAAATCTGCCATAATCCATCTGACCGGTTATCTGGCGAAATACCTAAAGGGACGTGATATTCGGGTAAATTGCGTTAGCCCTGGGGGGGTCCTTAATGGTGAACCCGATCAGTTTGTGGATAGATATAATGCACACTGCATGAACAAAGGAATGCTGGGAGGAGACGACGTCGCAGGAACGGTTCTGTTTTTATTGTCCGATCATGCACGCTACGTAAATGGGCAGAATATTGTCGTCGATGATGGGTTCTCGTTGTGAATTGACCTACATGACTTGTAATTTTGTGCCATGACGAGTACCAACATTCGGCCTTAAACAAATCTATTTCGACTCCTGAACGCGAAGCTAGCGACATGACAGATTGTATCGTGACCGGTGGGGCCGGGTTCATCGGCGGCCATCTGACCGAACGCCTTGTCGCGGATGGCCACCGCGTGACTGTAATTGACAACTTCGCCAACGGTCGAGCTAATGATCTCGCTGGGCTTAAGGGCCATCCGGGCTTTAGCTTAGTTGAGGCCGATGTTGTCGATTATGAAAAAATTGCGCCTTTATTTAAAGGAGCCGATTGGATTTTTCATCTGGCGGCGATGGCCGATATTGTGCCGTCGATCGAAAACCCAATCCTTTATCATCGAGCTAATGTCGACGGTACCATTTCTGTCCTTGAGGCAGCGCGTGCAGCTGGGGCAAAACGGTTTGTCTATGCAGCATCCTCATCATGCTATGGCATTCCCGACATCTACCCAACACCGGAAGCGTCCGAACCGCGTCCGATGTATCCCTATGCGTTGACGAAATACCTTGGCGAGCAGTACGTGATGCATTGGTATCAGACCTATAGCTTGCCTACAGTATCCCTGCGATTTTTCAATGTTTTTGGTCCTCGACATCGAACGACAGGAACCTATGGGGCGGTCTTCGGAGTTTTCCTTGCACAGAAACTGGCTGGCGAGCCGTTTACGGTCGTTGGTGATGGAGCCCAGACTCGTGATTTTACGTTTGTTAGCGACATTGTCGACTCGCTCGTTATGAGCGCGCAGTCGGATGTGGTGGGTGAGATTATGAATGTGGGCTCTGACAACACCTACAGCGTTAATCGCCTGACCGAGCTGTTAGGTGGTGCGGTTACGCACATACCGAAACGGCCAGGTGAGCCAGATTGCACCTATGCAGATATTTCCAAGATCAAGCGTCTATTAGGTTGGGAGCCACGGGTCAAGTTTGAGGATGGTGTGGCCGTGATGCTTGAAAACATCGATTATTGGCGTGACGCGCCCGTGTGGACGCCGAAAACTATCGATGCGGCGACCAAAACATGGTTCGATCATCTTGATGACTCGAACGGGCCGGATGGCGAAAGCAAGTGATGTCGGACCAGGCAAAAATTATAAAAACGCAAAACGACGAGAATATGGCGCGTGATAAGGTCCGCACAGTTGAGGAACTTGGGGCTATTGCCCAAGAATTGAAAAATTCAGGGCTGAAAGTCGTGCATTGTCACGGTGTTTTTGACTTAGTCCACATGGGGCATGTTAAGCACCTTGAGGCAGCAAGGCGAGAAGGCGATATTTTAATCGTTACAATTACTTGTGACCGTCACGTTAACAAGGGGCCCGGCCGTCCAATCTTTCCTGATCATATGCGCGCCGAAATGCTTGGCGCGATAGAATATGTCGATTATGTAGGCATCAACTTCGAACCCTCAGCGGAAAACGTTCTTACGACCATACGACCGAATGTTTACGTCAAAGGTTCCGATTACGAAAACCCAGAAGAAGATGTAACCGGTGGTATTGCCCGCGAAAGAGAGACCTTGGAGAATCATGGTGGTCGTATTGTTTTCACCAAGGACATTACATTTTCGTCTTCAGCTCTAATTAATCGTTATCTTGACGTATATGATCCGCCGCTTCGTGATTTTTTGGATGATTTCCGCAGCCGCGTATCGTTAGAGACTTTGTTGGAACTACTCGCAAAAGTAGAGAATTATCGCGTCCTTCTGATTGGCGACACAATTATTGATGATTACCAGTTTGTCGACCCTCTCGGGAGGCCCGCCAAAGAGAACATTATCGCGACCCGTAGTAAAGGTCAGGAATTGTTTGCCGGTGGTGTTGTTGCCGCGGCCAACCACATCGCAGACTTTTGCAAGGAAGTTGAGATAATCACTGGCTTTGGTGCGTTTGACACGCAAGAAACCCTTGTGCGCGATAGCTTAAAACCGAATGTGACCCTGACAGCATTCACACGTGATGATGGTCCGACGACTCGGAAAACCCGTTTTGTTGATGCCAGCTATATGCGCAAGCTTTTCGAGGTTTACACCTTTGAAGATCGTTTCATCGCGAGTGAGTTGGAGCAGCGAATCTTGGCAACCATTGCTGAAAAGGCGGGTGGTTTTGATGTAGTTATCGTTACTGATTTTGGACACGGGTTAATTACGGGCTCAATCATCAAATCACTACAGGAGAACGCGAGATTTCTTGCAATTAATGCGCAGACGAATGCTGGAAACCAGGGATTTAATTTGATCACCAAGTATGCCCGAGCGGATTACGTATGTATTGATGGTGGCGAGGCAAGGTTGGCGGTTGGGGATAAATATTCCGATTTGGATGAAATTGCTGGTGATTCTCTTCCTGCCCGAATCGATTGTAACAACATCATTGTAACCGGTGGTTATCATGGCTGTTTTACGTATCAGACAGACCTTGGAGTTCGTCGCATTCCAGCATTTACTAAGACCGTTGTTGATACTGTTGGCGCTGGTGATGCGTTTTTGGCGATTACCTCTCCGCTTGTCGCTGCCGGCGGTCATATGGAGCAGGTCGGATTTGTCGGTAATGCGGTCGGCGCAATGAAGGTTGGAATAGTTGGGCATCGCGCCTCAATTGAAAAGATTCCATTAGTCAAGTTTCTGACAACACTTATGAAGTAGTCCAGAGCACCGGATTTACCAAGATTTCCAGGCGAATTGATGATGACACATAAAATATGGAACGTCCTTGTTACCGGAGGGGCGGGTTATGTCGGAAGTGCATTGGTCCCCAAACTGCTTGCGGCTGGTCACGGGGTTACGGTGCTAGATTTGTATCTGTATGGGGATGATGTGCTGGATCATATAAAAGGAAATGTGAAGTTACGCGAACTCAAGGGGGATCTTCGGGACCCGGCGGTTGTCTTTGATGCTTTAACGGGCTGTGATGCAGTAATCCATTTGGCCTGTATTTCCAATGATCCCTCTTATGATCTAGATCCAGAACTTGGGAAGTCAATCAACTATGATGCCTTCCGTCCTTTGGTTCAGGCTTCTAAGACAGCTGGTGTAAAACGGTTCATCTATGCTTCTTCATCCAGTGTTTACGGCATCAAAGATGAGCCTGAGGTCACTGAAGACTTGCAGCTCGAACCGTTGACAGATTATTCCAAGTTTAAAGCACTTTGCGAAAAAGTGCTGGAAGAAGAACGAGCTCCTGGTTTTGTTACCTGCACTATCCGCCCATCGACGGTATGCGGTTACGCGCGACGGCAACGACTTGACGTCGTCGTGAACATTTTGACCAATCACGCGGTGAATAACGGACGAGTTCGCGTGTTTGGAGGCAGTCAAAAGCGCCCAAACATTCACATCGACGATATGGCGAACCTCTATATCTATCTCTTGGATCAAGAGGACGTTAAGATTGATGGGGGCGTTTTCAATGCCGGCTATGAGAACCATACGTTAATGGAATTGGCTGAAATCGTCCGCAAGGTTGTTGGTGGCGATTTGCCGATTGATGTTGAGCCGACCGATGATTTGCGTTCCTACCATGTGTCATCTGAGAAGATGCGTAGAGACTTGGGTTTCACGCCCACACATTCGATTGAAGATGCAGTACGTGACCTGGTTGAGGCTTTCCGTGATGGTCGACTGCCTAACTCGATGGATGATCCTCGGTATTTCAATATAAATCTGATGAAACAGGCCCATTTGAAGTAGGTTAAACTTGTTTATCGGGATCGACTTCGACAACACCATCGCTAACTACGACAAGGTGTTTGCCGCAGTTGCCGAGCACGAGGCCTTGCTTGTCCCGGGAACGGCGACAACGAAATCTGAAGTCAAGGCTGCAATCTTAGCATTGCAAGAGGGTGAACACGGTTGGATGCGTCTTCAAGGCCGCGTCTATGGCGCACACATGCATCGAGCAACACTCTTTGATGGCGTTGCAGGCTTTCTTCGCGAATGCAACGGGCGAAGCATCGATATTGCGATTGTCAGTCATAAAACTAAGTTTGGGCACTTTGATCCAGATCAAGTCAACCTACGTGATGCCGCGTGGGGGTGGATGACAGACCAAGGATTTTTCGAAAGCGACAAATTTGGTATTGATCCCGAGAAGGTTTTTTTTGAAAGCACTCGGGACGAAAAAGTTGCCCGGATTGAAAAGCTAAAGTGTGATCATTTCATTGATGATTTGATTGAAGTTTTCGATCATCCCGGGTTTCCTGCACACACGCAAGCGCATCTGTTTGCGCCGCACGCGGGCTTGGCAATTATTGATGGCCTTATAACTCACGGAGATTGGTCATCCATAAGGAATTGTCTGATCGATGTTTCCTGAGGGCCAAGATGGCTTCGATGCTAGCTTTCATGTCTATGTGGAACGATTGTGTGGCACTGCGGTCGAGGATATCGCGCGTGTTGGTGGCGGTGGAAATAGCCGAATTTTTAGGATTCGTACTGCAAAAAAAACCTTTGCGGCGAAAGTCTATCCACCACCTACCATTGATGGCCGCAATCGTCTCGATCGGGAATTTGTAGCTCTTCAGTTCTTAAAAACTAAGGGACTGGTCCAAGTGCCTACACCGATCGGTCGAGATGACGACGCGTGCATTGGTTTATATGATTGGATCGACGGCGATGCTATCGATGCACCGGGCCATATTGATATCGAAAGCGCCGCCAAGTTTGCCAATGTTCTTTTAGACTTGTCTAGAACTCCCGATGCGGCTGGCATCGATCTGGCGATTGAAAGTTGTCTTGCGGTGACGGATCTATTCGCTCAGATCGAATACCGTATCGATCTGCTAAAAGAGCCAGCGATTTCTAACGATGATTTGCGAAGGTATCTGGAAACCGATTTGATGCCCTGCTATTCCGACGAACAGAAGACCTTACGTGATGCTTATGAGGCAAATGGCTGGGACATCGCAATGCCAATTGACGTGCCTATGCGGACGCTCAGTCCTTCTGATTTTGGGTTTCACAATGCGCTGCGTCGCGATGATGGAGAATTAATTTTTATCGACTTTGAGTATTTCGGTTGGGATGATCCGGTGCGGCTCGCAAGTGATTTTGTTCTTCATCCAGGCATGCAGCTTGGCGCAGATTTACGAGAACTTTTTCTAAATCGTGTGATTGCCTTGTTTAGTACAGATCCCGATTTTGGTAAACGTCTGGGTTTGTTGTTTCCGCTAGTGGGTATTCGCTGGTGCCTGATCATCCTTAACGAATTTTTGAACAATCATTGGGCTAGGCGGGCCTTGGTCAATCCATCTGATAATCAATCGGCCGCAAAACACAGACAACTTGAGAAAGCAAAACAGCTGCTCTCATCACTTGAAACTCGCAAAGGAGAAATCCTCCGTGCCATCTGATATTCCTCTTGGACACAAAAATTTTAAAAGTCCAACATTGGATGACCGATCACTTTATCTCCGACGTCAAGCTATCCGAGCCTTGGAAGGTGGCGGGCGTGGTCATCTGGGGTCCACTCTATCGCTCATCGAAATCATGCGTGTTCTTTATGATGACGTTTTGCGATTTGATGCCTCAAATCCTCATTGGAATGAGCGGGACCGCTGTATTCTTAGCAAAGGGCATGGATGTATCGCACTTTATGTCTTACTAGCAGACAAGGGCTTCTTTGATGAAAGCCACTTGGATACATTTTGTCAACAGACCTCGATCCTTGGCGGGCATCCCGAGCGCGGTAAGGTCCCCGGGGTGGAGGCGTCGACAGGTGCATTGGGTCACGGTTTGTCCATTGGCACTGGGATTGCTCTTGCACTTCGTATGCAGAAGCAAGAGCAACGGGTCTATGTTATTACAGGTGATGGCGAGATTAACGAGGGTGCAATTTGGGAAGCAGCAATGAACGCTGGCAAGCACAACCTCTCAAATCTCTGTGTACTAGTTGACTACAATAAGCTGCAATCCTACGGGGCCACAGCAGAAGTGCAACCATTGGAGCCATTGCCTGACAAGTGGCGGTCGTTCGGTTTTGTCGCTGAGGAGGTCGACGGCCATGACGTAGCCGCCCTTAAATCGGCACTTGACCGCGTTCCTGACGAGGTCGGCCGACCGACAGCGATCATCTGCCATACTGTAAAGAGTAAGGGCATTCCATTCGCTGAACACGATCCAACGTGGCATCATAAATCCAAAATACCACCCGAGCAGATTGCGGAAATTTATCAGGCGCTGGGAGCTGGTTAATGCGGAGAACCTGTCTTGATATGGTTTACGCACTCGCAAAGGAAGATCCACGGGTGGTTTTCATTGGATCGGACCTTGGACCGGGTGTGCTTGACGAAATGAAACGCGAAATGCCTGATCGATTTTATATGGAAGGCGTTCAAGAGCAGCATTTGATCGGAATGGCCGCAGGACTGGCAATGGAAGGCTATATTCCGTATGTGAATACCATCGCGACGTTTCTAACGCGTCGGTGTTTTGAGCAGTTGGCCGTTGATCTTTGTCTCCATAACCTACCTGTGCGTTTGATCGCGAATGGCGGCGGATTGGTATACGCGCCACTTGGCCCGACCCATCTTGCTATCGAAGATATTTCAATTCTGCGGGCATTGCCGAATATGATGATAGTTGCCCCAACCGATGCCGAAGAAATGAAGCGATTTATGCCACAAACGCTTAATGTGCCGGGTCCGATTTATATCCGACTTGCTAAGGGCGGGGATCCGGTTGTATCGCGTGATGAAGATGGTTTTGAAATAGGGCGAGCGAACGTTCTTAGATCGACAGGGAATGTCGTGTTGATAGCGACGGGGGTAATGGTTGTAAGGGCATTAGAGGCGGCAGATAAACTTGCGGAAGTAGGAATCCATTGCCGTGTTATAAATATGCATACGATCAAGCCACTGGATCATGAGTTGGTCTTATCGATGGCGAAAGACGCCAACTTGATCGTAACCCTTGAAGAGCATACTTTGGTTGGTGGGCTCGGCAGTGCAGTCGCAGAACTCTTGAGTGATGTTCACCAAGGCCCTAAACCAAAGCTAATGCGCATTGGAATTCCAGACCAGTTTCCAACCGAGTATGGTTCCCAGGATACAATGATGGAAAGCTTTGGCTTGCAGCCGTCAGATATTGCTGTGACCGTGAAAAACAAAGTTTTGGAAACTGCTTAGCAGGAAGCCGGTTAGCTGCAACCGCACAAATGTAAAATCTTCAGAGCTTTTTTCTTGAATTATAGACCATTTAGAAAGTATGTTCACCATATGAACACGATTGCGGCAATATGTTAGTAGAGCGCCGCCATGTCGTTTGCCCATTTTGTCGTATGCCTTCGGCAATCCATGCTTCAGCCTCCACGGAGTGTAGTTGCACCCGTGCTGCGGTAGCTTGGAAGGCTTTCAAAAATGACACCTAATCGAGCTTCAAATTTAAATCAATTTCTTGATGATACCGAAAGTCAACTAGGTGAGCAGTTCGTTCGCGACGGATACGTCATTATACCAGTTGACGACATAAATATATTGACGCGGCTTCAAGCCGAAATTGCGAAGATGGCTGCTACCTTGCTCAACCAATCTACACCAGTGGATGCGAGTCAGTATCTAAATGGTATTGCTGGCAACGTGAGTGTCGACGCGTTGAATGATTTTCGCTTAAGTATGATTGGCGCAATAAACCGTCTCGATTGGCTTAGGCCATCTTATTTCGCGCTGGCCAAGAAGGCGTTATATGTGCTGGCTGGAAACGAACTTGTAATGCAGCGACGCATTAATCTGAGCATCCAAATGCCTAAAGATGAGAGCTCTCTGCTTCCCGTTCAT